>JAAUYD010088806.1_pt1 | contig 11905 bp, 7 predicted proteins | sample 7278101 | NCBI WGS metagenome assembly JAAUYD01 (sample SAMN14350128, study PRJNA611818) | marine sediment metagenome | isolation source: surface marine sediment (0.6m) | place: French Polynesia: Moorea | collected 2018-08 | reverse complement strand
GCGGGAGATTGCCCGGGCAAGGCGCCGGACGCCCTCGGGAATGCGGTTTTCCGAGATGGACGAGTAGGCAATTCGGAAGAAGTGACGGGGTGGATTTTCCGATGCGTAGAAAGGTGCACCCGGCTCAATCAGGACCCCCTCCGCCTTGAGGGTCTCGGCCAGCGACGCTGTGTCCAAGTCCCTCGGCCCCTCGATCCAGAAGCCGGCGCCACCGAAGTTGGATTGCGCGGCGACCTGCAGGCCGTGCTGCTCCAGCGCGGTTGTCATGACTGCGCGGCGGCGCCTGAACGCCTCGCGCAGGCGGTGCACATGCGCGTTGTAGTGGCCCAGCGCAAGGAAATGCGCAGTCGTTCTCTGTGGTGTGCCTGGCGGGTGCCGCATGACCAGGGCGCGGAGGTTGCGCGCCTCCTCGATAAATGGCGCGGGCCCGTGAAGATAGCCGAGACGAAGCCCCGGAAAGAGCGATTTCGAGAAGCTGGCGACATGGATCACGCGGCCCTTTTTGTCGAGCGACTTGAGCGCCGGGCTGGCGGCCTTCAGGAAGCTCATCTCAAAATCGTAGTCGTCCTCGAGGATCAGGAAATCGCGCGCATCCGCCATGGCCAGCAGGGCGTTGCGCCGCTCCATCGGCATGGTCACGCAGGTCGGTGCCTGATGGCTGGGCGTCGCACAGACAAGGTCGATGTCCTCGGGCACGGCCTCAGGGATCATGCCGTCCTGATCGACAGGAACAAGGCTGATTGTGCATCCCGCGAGACGCAGCACTTCGCGAAGGCCCGGATACCCAGGCTCTTCAATGGCGACACGAAGCGGAGTGCGGGCGTTCGACAGGAGCTCGACCACGAGCCAGATCGCCTGCTGTGCGCCAAGCGTGACGAGCACCTCCTCCGGCCAGGCGTTGATACCGCGGGCCGGCAGACTGTGCGACAGGATGTGTGAGACGAGCATCGGATCGTCTTCGAGATAGGCATCGCCCGAGACCTGATCGAAGTCACGCTTGCCGAGCGCCCGACGGGCACAGTCGCGCCAATCGTCGTGCGGGAAGAGGTCGTGATCGATCTGGCCGTAGATGAACGGATAGGGGTATGCGCGCCAGTCATGCGCCTTCTCGACGAGGCGCAGCTTGGCAAACCGGCCCGAAAGCCAACCCTCCCAGGTCTCCTTCTCCTCTTGCGTACTGCGTTCGGGCCGCGGCGCTGTGGACATGAGATCCGGTGCGTCCTGGGCCACGAAGAAGCCGGATCGGGCCGCGGCCTCAAGATAGCCATCGGCCACAAGGTCCTGATAAACAAGCGAAACCGTGATCCGCGCAATCTCCAGATGCTGGGCGAGACGACGGCTTGACGGCATCCTCTGGCCGGGCATGAAGCGCCGCGCGAGGATGGCGCTGGCGATACGCTCTCGCAACTGCGCCTGCAGACCGATCCCGGCGTCGCGGTCGAGGAAGAACTGAGTCTCGGATATGCGCATGATCCAGTGCTATCTGGGATTAAGGCGCTGTGCAATTGGCCTTAAGAAAGGGTCGATCTGGGGTTAATCGGCGCCGGACCATTTCCTGACAGTTTTTGCAGGGACCACATCGGGGAGATGGTGATGCAGTATCGTGGGAACTCTCTGGAACAATACTGGATGCCGTTTACAGCCAATCGTGCGTTCAAGGCCGCCCCCCGCATGGTGCGTCGTGCCGAGGGCACTTACCTCTATGATCAGAATGGCGATGCTGTGATCGACGGGTCGTCCGGGCTGTTCTGTTCGCCCGCAGGCCACTGCCACCCCAAGATCATTGAAGCCGTTCATCAACAGATGCAGACCAATACCTATACAGCACCATTCGGACTTGGCCATGACGGCTCCTTCGCCTTGGCAGCAGAGGTTGCGAAGCTGACGCCTGAGCCGATCAATCATGTGTTTTTTGTGAATTCAGGTTCCGAGGCCGTCGATACCGCCCTGAAGATCGCGATGGCCTACAATACCGCCCGGGGCGAGGCGCACCGGAACCGGTTTGTGAGCCGCGAGCGGGCCTATCACGGCGTCAATATCGGGGGCGTCAGTCTGTCTGGGATGGTCAGGAACCGCGAGACCTTCCCGATGGTCGTGCCCAATGTCGTGATGATGCGCCACACCTGGACGGGCGACGATCTGTTCTGCGTCGGCCAGCCCGCGCACGGCAAGGAGCTGGCTGAGGATCTGCAGCGGTTCTGCGACACCTATGGGGGCGGCCAGATCGCGGCAGTGATCGTTGAGCCCGTGGCGGGCTCGACCGGGGTTCTGGTGCCACCCAGAGGGTATCTGGAGCGGATCCGGGAGATCTGCGATCAGCACGGGATCCTCCTGATCTTTGACGAGGTGATTACGGGGTTCGGACGGATGGGCGATCCGTTCGGTGCGCAGACATTCGGCGTGACACCCGACATCATGACGATGGCCAAGGCCCTGACCAATGGCTCCATCCCGATGGGTGCCGTCGCGGTCCGCGACGAGATCTATGAGTGCGTTGTTGATGGAACCCCGGAGGGTGCGATCGAGTTCTTTCATGGCTACACCTATTCCGGTCATCCGGCCGCCTGTGCTGCAGGACTGGCGATGATGGCAATCATCGAGGAGGAGGGGCTGTTCGCGCGCTCGGCCGCGATGGCGCCCTACTTCAACGACGCAGTCATGACCCTGAAGGATCATCCCTTGATCAAGGATGTGCGCACCATTGGAATGGTCGCGGGCATCGAACTCTTCCCCGAATCGGCGCCCGGTAAGCGAGGGACGGCCATGCAAACCGCCATGTTCTGGAAGGGGCTACACGTCAAATTTACGGGCGATACGGCGATTCTGGCGCCCCAGTTCATCGTCGAGAAGCGGCATATCGACGAGATTGTGCAGAAATTTGCCTGCACGCTGGATGCGCATTTTCCGGGCGGCTCCCTTGCGGCGGAGTGAGCAAAGCTCACTTTGCCTCACGTCACTGGCCTGGTAAGCGGTGCTTACCAAGTGATTGTTTCCGTTAACCTTTATTAACAAACTCGCCTTACCTTGACTGCGCTTCGGCAAGGCAGTATCTAGCCACCCGGTCGCGGGTGTAGCTCAGTGGTAGAGCGTTTGCTTCCCAAGCAAAATGTCGTGAGTTCGATCCTCATCACCCGCTCCACAAATTTTCGCCCTTTTTCATCGATAAATTGCAATGACTGTGGTTCTTAACCAGCAGCGTGCCAGTTCCTTTGCGTATGAGTGCCTTTTACCTTAACCCCCCAAGGTGAGACATTATGAAAGACTACATGACCAACGATGACGGGTACCGTACCACCGCGCCTGACCTAAACGAAGCTGTCGACATTCTGAAAGCACTGGGCCACCCGGGTCGGCTCTCTATTATGTGCGAACTCGTCGACGGCGAGAAATCCGTGAACACGCTGGAAAACCTTCTCGGGATCCGCCAGGCGTCTGTGTCACAGCAACTCGCCCGTCTCCGCCAGGAAGGCATGGTCAAGCATCGCCGCGAGGGCAAGTCCATCTATTACAGCGTCGCCAACGCGCAGGTGCGCGAAATCATCCAGACGGTCCGCCAGCGCTTCAGCTACTCGGCCTGACCTGCTGCACCAGTTCCGGTCATTCTGGCGCGCAAACCCCCTCCGCGCGCCAGAAGGCTTGAAAGTGACTTCAAGCTGTACAATCGGTGCATGAGCACCAGACTACCCGTTGACTGTGTTGGTCGGGGCGCTTCGCGTCAATCAAAGCACATGCTGCACCTGCGTCGTGGCAGATTTCCGCCCAAGCGGCAGGGCTGTTGGTGCCAGTCACAATTTGGCCCAGATGCTTGCTGCGTCGCGCTACTGAGGCTGGAGCCCTGCAAATGTGCGTGCCTCGGACGGGCTGGCAACCAGGTCGAGATAGTCCTCAGGTGCCACTGCGCGCGAGTAAAGGTAGCCCTGAACCAGATTGGTCCCAAGCTCCCGCATGAAGTCAAGCTGCTGAGGCGTCTCGATCCCCTCGGCCACGGTCTCCAGTCCCAGCGCATCGGCCAAGGCCGCAATGGAGCGGAGGATGGAGACACTTCGGCTGCTCGACCCGATGTCCTGCACAAGGCTGCGGTCGAACTTGAGCGTGTTGACCGGCAGGCGAGAGAGGGAGCCGAGGTTTGAGTACCCGGTCCCGAAATCGTCAACCGCGAAGGAAACACCCATTTCAAGAAGCGGCTGGATGGAGCGTGTCAGCGCCTCCGGCGAGCTGATCGAGGCGTGTTCATTGATCTCGACTTCCAGAAGTTCGGCGGGCAGTCCACTGTCTTTCAAATGGCCTGCGACCATCTCGGCAAAACCTTCGGCAAACACTTGTGACGCCGTGGCGTTGACGGCAACCCGCACGGGGTGGCCCGCATCGCAGCAGCGCTTGGTCATATGAATGGCCTGTTCGAAGACGACATCGCCAAGGGCGACGATCAGGCCCGTTTCTTCTGCGATGTCGAGGAAGACCTGGGCGGGAACGTTCCCATGTACCGGATGGACCCAACGCGCAAGTGCCTCAGCCCCCCAGAGCTTGCCTGTCACAGCATCGAATTTCGGTTGAAAGTGCGTCTCGATGGTGCGGGACCGAATGGCCTGAGCAAGCTCGAACTGCAGATCGCTGCGACGCTCATGCGCTTCGGCCAATTCCGGCGTGTAACGGATCGCATGGCCGCGGCCGCCGGTCTTGGCGGCATACATGGCGAGATCGGCAGCCTTGATCGCTGCGTTCAATGTGTCGCCATCGCGCGGATAGCTGCAGATACCGATGCTTGCCCCGACGGAGAAGAGCTGGCCCTGGGTGGAGAGCCTCTCCTCCATGACGGACGTGATGCGGTTGGCGATGCGCTGCCCCTCCTCCGCTGTGGCGCCGGGAACGAACACCGTGAATTCGTCCCCGCCAAGGCGTGCGACATGGACCTTGTGCCCGAACTCCTTCTGCCAGGCGGCGGCAACGCCGGCGAAGCGGGCGGCAACCTTTCGCAGAACCTCGTCGCCGGCATCATGGCCCATAAGGTCGTTGACCAGTTTGAACCGGTCGAGATCTATGAAGAGGATCTGGCCTGTAGAGGGTTCGCTTTTGCGGCCGCCCTCGAACTCCTGCCCGAGGAGCGTCAGGACATGAGCGCGGTTGGAAATGCCCGTGACCTCGTCGGTGAAGGCCAACCGCTCAATCTTTTCGTAGTTCGAACGGATCTCACCCAGCATTGTGCGAAACGCGTTTTGCAGATCGGATATCTCGCCGGTGCCCCCTTCGCCGACATCACGGTTCCAGTCACCCGAGGCGATGGCCCGGGCATCAGCTGTCAGAGCCTGGATCCGGCGGGTCGGCCCCCGCGTCAGGAGCGCACTGAAGGCGGCGAGCCCGGCAAGCAGCATCAGGAGGCCAAGGGCGCCTGAGCGGCGGTAGCTATCGATGTTGGCGAGGATTGGCTGGATGTCGTAAGCAAACTCCATGCCGCCGACAAGGACGCCGAATGAGGTGATCGGCGTGTAGACAATGATCGCCCCATCGCTGCGCGAAACATGATCGCCGCCTGTCTGGATCACGCGCATAAGCGTTGTCCGTGACGGCGCATCGAACGTGTCCTCAATCTCGGGCGCACTTTTGGCCACAGTCGTCAAGCTGGGGTCAACGACCCGGATGCGCGCGATCTGCTGGTTGCGGGCGATACCTTCAAGGAGGAGATCAATCTCGAACCGCTGCCCGTCGAGAAGCCGCTCCGCGATGATGCCTGATGTCAGCTCTGACAGCGTCAGGGCTTCCCGCTCAGCGGCGGCCAGAAGGTTTTGTTCGCGCACATGAAGGTAGAGCGTCCCGGCAAGTCCCATGGACAGAAGCAGCACGGCGATCTGGGGCCCCGCAATCTTCACGACGAGGCTGTTCCAAAGCCGTCCTGCCTTGTTGTCCCCCCTCTTGCCCTGCACCGCGATCAGCCGGCCGACTTTTCGCGATCCAACAGTTCAAGCCTGCGAAAGATTGGCTGAAAGGTCGCGTCGACGCCGTCGGGGAAATGATCGAAGCGATCTGTGCCACCGAACTCGTCAAGGAGTTCACGATTGGCGGGATCGTCGTCCATCTCAACCAGAACCTCTGCGATCAGCGCCGCCTCTTCCTCGGTCAGCAGGGCTGAGCGCACGGCGACATGGCGTGGCATCATTACGCCTTCGTGAAGCACGCGGAGCTCATCTTCATGCCGCTTCATGACCTTGCGGGCACCGCGGCTGTCCAGCGTGGTCGCATCGATTTCGCCGGCCAGCAGCATACGAATGGAGATAACATCATCACGCGTGATGAAACCGCCGACAGCATTGGGCGGGACCGGCGCATGGGGCGTCGCGATGTCAAAGAAAGTCAATCCTTGCGCTAGCATTTCCGACCTTGGGAAGTAGTAGCCAAAAGACGAGTTGAGGCTCTCGAAGCCGAAGACGTGGCCACGCAGGTCGGCAAAGCTCTGGAACGGGCTGTCGGAGCGCACGATTGTGATCCCGTTATACTCCGCATAACCACTGCGCACGCGGCGTACCAAGGGGACGGCATCCGCTTCATAAGCGACGCGGGACGCGAGCATCGGGCTGTCTATGTAGAGATGGGCACGGCCCCGGCGAAACGCCTCGACCATCAGGTCGGTCCTGGGCAGAACGACGACTTCGACCTTATCAAATCGTGTGCCTTGGAGGCGTTCGGCGAGATAGTCTGCGAACGGCTGATACTCCAGCGTTTCGTCGAGCGCGTCGCGCGCGACCGAGCCGATGAAGAGTGTTTCACTGCGGGCGGCGGGTGCGATTGCCAGAACGACCAAAAGCCACAGCGCGAGATTCGACTCCATGGCCCCAAACAGCACTCTCATCATATACCTCGCGCCGCTTCCTGATTGGGCGGCAGCGTGGCCCAGACAAGTGAAAATGGCGTTAAGGCACATTGCGATCCGGCGCGGGCCTGTCACTTCAATCAGTGATTGAACCGTGTCAGGAACACCTTACCAATTCGCGTTATCGGAGACGCCGAGATCCGCTAAACAATTGCAAAATAACAACACCTCACTCTTGGCTTGGCCTATTTCTTGCCTCTTTGTTCGCATATTAATGTCCAGAAGATTTAACAGTTTTCGCGATTAATGTCGGCGATGTTCGCCTTGGGGGGACGCGCGTTACTAATAATAGCTTGGCTTGGAGGAGCTATCATCTTGCCGTACAAAAAATATGGAATTGGACACAGTGTCGGAGCGCTTCTGACATCTGCTATTCTCGCGTCGACTGCGCTGACAGCGACTGCACAGACGGTCACGCTCAAATCCGACGATGGCACGGTCTCGATCGACGGCGAGCTGGTGTCCTTCGAGGGTGGGATCTACGCCGTCAGGACGGTCCTTGGCACAATGCGGATGTCGGCCGACAGCGTACGCTGCGAAGGTGAGGGCTGTCCGAAGCCCGTTGGTCCCGCAGAGGTCTACATCGCCGGGTCTGACACGATTGGCGTGTCTCTTATGCCCCTGCTGCTGACAGGTTTTGCCGGACAGACGGACGGCATCGCTGAGACGGTTGAGGACGGCGACAACGTGGTCAAGGCGAGCCTCATCGCCGATTCAGGTTTTGGCGATCCGATCGGGAATTTCACGGTCCAGTCAACAACGTCTTCAGACGCCTTTGTAAGGTTGCAGAGCCCGGACACCAAGATCGGGATGGCCTCCCGACGGATCCGGCCTGCGGAGGCGCGGCGGCTGCGTGACAGCGGAGCGGGCAACATGATTGACCTGCGCCAGGAACACGTTGTCGCTGTGGACAGCATCGCTGTCATCGTGCACCCGAACAATCCAGTCGATACCCTTTCGCTTGAGGCACTCGATCGGATCTACAGCGGACAGATCGTCAACTGGTCGCAGCTTGGTGGCCCGAACGAGCCGATCAGGGCCTTCGGCCGTGATGAGGGCTCGGGCACCGGCCAGGTTTTTGAGAGCCGGATCTTTGCGGCCTCCGGCCGGTCGCGCTCCAGCAACGTTTCGCTGGTCTCTTCGAACAGCGAGATGACGACGGCGGTGCGTGAGAACCCCTACTCCATCGGGTTCGTAGGCTCGGCCTTTACGCGCGGCACAAAGCCGCTGAGCATCGCCGGGGTCTGCGGGATCACCTCACGGCCGGACGCGTTCTCGGCCAAGACCGAGCAGTACCCCCTGCAGCGGCGCCTCTACCTTTACAACCGGGCCGACAATCTGGATCAAACCACGGAGGCTTTTCTGGACTTTGCAACGTCATCGGCCGCCGATGATGTCGTGTCGAAATCCGGCTTCATCAACCTTGGCGTGAGCCGCCTTGAACAGGATGTGGTCGAGGGCCGCATGCGTGAGCTGGTCGAGAACACGATCGACCCGTTCGAGTTCGGGGTCATGCGCGAGTTGCTGGTCGACATGTTCCAGTGGGACCGTCTGTCGACGACCTTCCGCTTTGCCTCGGGCTCCAGCCGCCTGGACGGAAAGGCGCTGATCGACGTTGAGCGCCTGATCGAGTATCTGGGCACGCAACCCGTGGGCACGCAGGTTGCTTTGGTTGGTTTCACCGACGGTGACGGTGCGTTCGAGGCGAACAGGGCCCTTTCCATCGGTCGCGCACAACAGGTTGCCGCCACGATCGAGCAGGCCGCAGCCGGCCGCCTGTCCGGCGTTCAGTTCATCGCCAAGGGCTACGGCGAACTTGCACCGTCCGCTTGCAACGAGACGTTGGAAGGCAAGCGCATCAACCGGCGTGTGGAAGTCTGGATCCGCAAGGGCGCGTGATCAACATAAGGCGGTGGCAGAACATCACCTGGCACCGCCGTATCGTTGACGCGGAATGGAATCGAAACTGAAGTACGGCCAGAATGCCGGGTGGGTCGATGGCAGACTGTCATATCCAGATGCGCATCGACGCTGGTGGCCACTTGCGGAGAAACACGATGAAACTAACAGCAACCCTTTTCGCTGCCCTGGCGAGCGTGGTCCTGCCATCGCTGGCCGCAGCGGAACCCGGGGTCACAAACGACAAGGTCCTTTTCGGTCAGATCGCAGCCCTTGACGGCCCGGCCGCGCAGCTTGGCCTCGGCATGCAGAAGGGCATTATGGCAGCCTTCGAAGAAGCCAACAGAGCCGGCGGTGTCGGGGGCCGGCAGCTGGCGCTGGAAAGCCGCGATGACGGCTATGAGCCCGACCGGTCCATCCAGCACATCAATGCGATGATCTCGGAGAACCAGCATTTCGCGCTGATTGGCACTGTCGGCACCCCGACCAACAAAGTGCTGCAGCCGATCTCGACCGAGGCGCGTCTGCCGCTGGTCGGACCCTTCACGGGCGCGGGTTTTCTGCGCAACTATGAGAACGAGAACGTCTACAACGTGCGCGGCAGCTATGATGCCGAGACCGAACAGTGGATCGCGCATCTGGTCGAGACGCAGGGCTATTCCCGCATTGCAATCCTCTATCAGGATGACAGTTTCGGTCAGGCGGGCCTGAGCGGCGTCAACAAGGCGCTGGACCGCCGTGGCATGCGGCTGGTGGCCGAGGGCACCTATACCCGCAACACGACCAACGTGAAGGACGCGCTCTACGCTATTCGCGAGGCTGATCCCGAAGCCGTTGTGATGGTGGGCGCCTACCGGCCCGTGGGCGAGTTCATCAAGCTGTCGCGCTCCTATGACTTCACGCCCGAGTTCGTGACGATCTCGTTCGTAGGCTCGCAGGCGCTGGCCGACGAGCTTTGGCCGGAAGGTGCTGGTGTCGTGATCAGCCAGGTTGTCCCCTTCCCCTGGGACCCGTCGATCCCGATTGTTGCCGACTACCAGAACGCGCTGAAGGCGCTCGACCCGAATGCAGGCTACGGCTTCGTCTCGCTGGAAGGGTATCTGGTCGGCCGTTTGACGATCGACGCGCTAGCCCGGGCCGGTGCGAACCCCACGCGCGAGTCGTTCCTGGCCGCACTGGAAGGCACATCGAGCCTCGATCTTGGCGGGTTGGAGCTGACCTACGGACCGCAGGACAATCAGGGCATCGACCGGATCTTTATGACCCGTTTGCTGCCGGACGGGTTCTTCGAACCGATGTAACCTGGCTACCCGAGACTTCGGACAAAGGGCTGCGCGTTGCGCGGCCCTTTCCGTTTTCAGTGAAGGCAGCAAGAACGACGACGGGCCGCCGCAAGACGATATCGACGGTTGCCGTCACCACGTCGGATCTGCGGTGCCTCGCATGTGTTGGCGCTTCGGCGGGCCTGTCCGGTTGCCGGCAGGATGGCAGCTAGCGGTCGACCTCGCCAAACACAATGTCGAGCGAGCCGAGAATGGCTGACACATCAGCCAACTGGTGCCCTGTGCAAAGGTGGTCCATCGCGGCCAGATGCAGGAAACCGGGCGCGCGCAGCTTGGCCTTGTAGGGCTTGTTGGTGCCGTCCGAGACCAGATAGACGCCGAACTCGCCCTTCGGCGCTTCGACGGCCGTGTAAACCTCGCCCTCCGGCACATGGAAACCTTCGGTGTAGAGCTTGAAGTGATGGATCAGCGCTTCCATCGAGGTTTTCATGTCGCTTCGGGAGGGCGGCGTGATCTTGCCGCGGGCCAGCACGTCCTGACCCTTCACGTCTTCCATCTTTTCAATGCATTGACGGATGATCTTGACGGATTCTTTCATCTCCAGAACCCGGCACAGATAGCGGTCGTAGCAGTCGCCGTTCTTGCCGACGGGGATCATGAAATCCATCTCGTCATAGCATTCATAAGGCTGCGCACGGCGCAGGTCCCACGCCATGCCCGAGCCACGCACCATCACGCCAGAGAAGCCCCAGTCGAGCGCGTCCTGCTGACTGACGACGCCGATATCGACATTGCGCTGCTTGAAAATCCGGTTCTCGGTCAGGAGGCCCTCGATATCGGCGAGGATCTCCGGAAACGTCTCGGTCCAGGCCATGATATCGTCGATCAGATCCTGCGGCAGGTCCTGATGCACCCCGCCCGGCCGGAAATAGGCCGCATGGAGGCGCGCGCCACAGGCCCGCTCGTAGAAGATCATCAGCTTCTCACGCTCTTCAAAGCCCCAGAGCGGCGGGGTCAGCGCGCCGACATCCATGGCCTGCGTGGTGATGTTAAGCAAGTGATTGAGAACACGCCCGATTTCGCAGTAGAGCACGCGGATCAGGCTGGCCCGGCGTGGCACTTCGGTGCCTGTCAGACGCTCTATTGCCAGGCACCAGGCGTGCTCCTGGTTCATCGGGCTCACATAGTCGAGCCGGTCGAAATAGGGCAGGTTCTGGAGATACGTCCGGCTCTCCATCAGCTTTTCGGTGCCGCGATGGAGAAGGCCGATATGAGGGTCGCAGCGCTCTACAATCTCGCCGTCCAGTTCCAGCACAAGCCGCAACACGCCATGCGCCGCCGGGTGTTGCGGCCCGAAATTGATGTTGAAGTTCCGGATCCGTTGTTCCGGTGTCGTGACGTCTGTCGCTGATCCATCCATCTCAGATCTCCAACATGTGCTTGCGCCAGCGGTCCGGCAGGCCGCCGTCGAAATATGCGTTGCAGTACTCATACTGCCTATGAAGAGCCGCTGCCAGCCCCCGATGAGCCTCAGGCGTCAACTTGTCCGGCGAGCCCTCGTGGACAATCCGGTCAAACTCCGCCGGACTGTACTCGATACCCAGAAAGTCAGTCAGCTTGCGCAGCGTTGGTTCGCAAAAGAGATCTTCAAAGAAGAAAATCCCCAGGCGCTCCGGCGGTATTGCTGCCGTGAGCTCTGTTAATGTTCACTCATAGTCCGAGCGACGTGCGAGCTCCCGCTCCTTGCCGACGATCATTCGTTGGACTACGCGGAGAGGCGTGGACCCCATATGCTCGTTCCGTTTGTTTGGCAGCAGGGAAATCATCCGCGCCTGGCTCCACGCCCGATCGATGGGATCGC
>JAAUYD010223587.1_pt1 | contig 11908 bp, 7 predicted proteins | sample 7278101 | NCBI WGS metagenome assembly JAAUYD01 (sample SAMN14350128, study PRJNA611818) | marine sediment metagenome | isolation source: surface marine sediment (0.6m) | place: French Polynesia: Moorea | collected 2018-08 | reverse complement strand
CATCATGCCCCCGAAATCGCTCATTTGTTTCTGAGCCACAGCATGACCGGGGTGGCTTTCTAATCCTGGATAGTGAACGGTATGAACCTGGGGATGATCTGCTAAAAACTGAGCGATTTTGAGCGCATTGTGGCAGTGAGCTCGCATGCGATAAGGTAAAGTGCGGATACCGCGCAGTAAAAGCCAGCTGTCAAAACCGCTGGGAGCCGCACCCCCAATGTGCTGCACTTTACGGATCCGCTCCAAAAAGTCGTTGTCTTCTTTGGCCACGACAATCCCGCCCAGCAGATCGCTGTGTCCCCCTAAATATTTAGTCGTCGAATGAGCGACCAAATCAGCCCCCAGGTCCAGACAGCGCTGCAGAAGAGGGGTGGCCCAGGTGCCGTCTACCGCACACAGCGCCCCCGCTGCGTGAGCGATCTCGGCCACGGCCGCCACATCGGTGATTTTTAACATCGGATTGGATGGGGTCTCGATCCATATTAATTTGGTATTGTTCTGTACCGCCTGATCCACGGCGTTCAAGTCGGTCATATCGACCATCGAGTAAGTCAACCCCCAGTCAACCAACATGGTAGTGACCAGCTCGCGTACGCCAAAGTAGGTATCGTCCGGCAAAATGACGTGATCTCCCTGTTTCAGCGCCTGAAAAATGCTGGCCATCGCCGCCATCCCCGACGAAAAAGCGATCGCCCCGGCCCCCCCTTCGAGAGCGGTCAGACAATCTTCGAGGGCGTCGCGATTGGGGTTACCGGTCCGAGAATAGACATACTCACCTTCGTTGCCGCGAATAAAGGTGGTTGACAGATGAATGGGGGGCATCACCGCCCCGATTTGGCGATCCGGATTGCGTCCGGCCTGAATGGCGATGGTTTCGATTTTCATAAATCCTCTCTTCTGATTTTCCCCATCCCCCAACCCCCTTCCCCAGGGAAGGGGGCTTTTAGTTTTTGAAATGAGTTGTGGCGCAGCGCGCCACAACTCATTTCAGGATAGTTATCTTCCCCATCATTTGGGAAAAGGATGAGGGTATTAATAAAGTTTTCAAAAGCAGTTTTTTAATTATATGAGCAACCCCCTCGTACTTAAAATTTGCCCTTTAATGGCAAATCACCAAAAATACATTATGCGCATCATTTTTTGGAATATTCGCGCCGGAGGCGGTAGACGTGCTGACGGCATTTTCTCCCAACTGTTGACCTGGCGGCCGGACATCATCGGCTTATCAGAGTTCCGGGGCACCCCATCCAGCCAAAAATTGGCGGCCGATCTCCACCAGGACGGCTATGCCCATCAGCTTTCTACCATTAATCCTCAATCAAAGGCGAAAAACGCCCTTTTGCTGGCCAGCCGCTGGCCTCTGCGGCCGCTGCAGCTAAAAAACACGCCGCAAAATCGTGAACGATGGCTGCTGGCTTCCATTCAAGCGCCGCGGCCGTTTACTTTGGGGTTGATGCACGTTCCGAATTACACCCATCCGGAATTAAAATATCCGTATTTGGACGCTGTCTTAAAAATGATCGATCAATGGGATTCAGGACCGGCCATTTTGGGGGGCGACACCAACTGCGGCAAGCGGGGTATTGATGAGGAAAAAGCCACATCCCCTCCTATTTTTAAGCGGGAGCATGCGTGGCTGGAAGAAATGGAAAAACGCCAGTGGGTTGATGGGTTTCGCCATTTGCACGGAAATCGACGGGAGTTCACCTGGTATTCTCACCGCAACAACGGGTTTCGGCTCGATTATGCGTTTCTCAATCCGGAATTTCGCTCTGCTCTAAAAGGGGCCCGTCACGAATGGGGAGATGACCCGCAGCAACCGGAGCGGCGTGAGGCGCTTAGCGATCACGCCGCGTTGATTATTGATCTTGATCCTCAAACGGGAAAAACATAAAGAGTGGCGAAATAAAGGTCCGCAGATTGCGCAAATTTTCGTAGATAAAAGTAGACTCACAACCGGACAGGCATTTGTGCAAAATGCCCAAAAACCGGAGGGGTAAAAAAGACATGGAGTAGTTGATCTTTGTAATGATTCAATGAGTAAAAATTAGATAGAAGACACTCCTCCTATTTTGTGAAGCTAGTCAGAAATATCCGTGGATTTTCATTTTTCGTCAGAACCTGCTCTACCGTCACATTATCATACCAACCCAACCAGATTTCGTAATGGCCAGCCGCAAGAGAATCAATCGCAATCGCAATCTCATCACGAACAATCTCCCTCGGCTCCCAAATATTGGTCGGATATGTCCAGTTGCGAGGCACTACATCGCTTTGAGCAACCACTTCTCCTGATTGTGGATCCACTAGATGCACAAATAATTTATAAGAAGCAGAAAGCGGCCTGCTCCCCTGCCAATAAGGGACAAACAGGAGTGTTTCGGTCGAAGACGAAAGCTCATAACCGAGCAAGCTAATGTCATTTTGCCAGGCAATTTCGACTGTCTGTTCGGGAGGATAAGGGTGAACGATCGCAGAGCCCAGAGCGATCGTTTGGCCAACCGGCTGGCGACCGACATCATCCTTGACCATGCCCAAAACCACCTCATAATCTCCTGCGGGTAAATCGATAGGGACCGGAAGTCGGTGAGAGCCACGGTTTACATCATGAGACAACCATTCACCAGTATCATAATCAGGAATAATCGATTCGCAATTAGCCCACGGGCTGGGGAATGATTGACTTCTGATCAACTCGGCATGCCAAAAATCGAGACAAACCAGGTAATCATCGACCGGAACATCGGTTGTTGCCCAACGCGCATCCACCTTGATTAACCCTCCCTGGCTGACTATCGTGGGGGCAAAATGGGTTCGAATCAACCCAATTGAAGGAGTCAGTTGGACGTCGGTTGAAAATTGTGAGCCGGTGGAGAGGTCAGTCTGGTAAACGATAACCTGATCATCTTCAAAATAGGGCTCAATTGTCAACCAATCTCGCCACAATTCCTGCAAACCGGAATCTAGAAACTCTTTGTGTAAAACTAGATAGCGGAAGTTGTCATTGTGCAGGTTGCGTAATTCTCGACCCACCGCAACCTGGTTAAAATCCGGCTCCACATTTTTAGTCCAAGGATAGTGGGCCAACGCCTGCCACGCCTCATTTGGCATGCGGGATACATGACCAGAGAAAATCGGCTTGCCATGCTGAGTCTGGTAGAACATGTATGTTTTGTCATAAACGCGATCGTGGACAGGAATCTCGAGTAGTCCAAAATTTTCAGGATCTTCAGCTAGGTTACTATGCCAGGAAGTTGATATTAGGGCGGTTGTCTCGTAAGGAACGCTCAAGCGAGTCTCCGTCACCATAACGATCCCGAGCACTCCGATGATGCCGGCCTTCGCCAGGCGGTTTTGCGTCAGAAGCTTCCGTTCGATGATGGATGCTACCCCCCAACCGGCTAATAACGCGACCGGAATTGACAAAATGATATTTAAGCGATGTGGCCGGCGAATAAAATCACCAATCACATTCCCTTCCAACATCACCCCATAAGGCGTCCATCCCTCTAGAAAAAGCTGCTTATTGAGACCGATTTCCGGGCCCGCAGCAAATATTATGTAAAGCAAAGACAGTCCAAACCACAACTTGGTCTGTCTCCAGTAAGCTACCGTGCCCAAAATAAGCAAAAACAGCGTTAAATACCCTAAAAATGGTACATAATAAATACTGGCAGCAATATGCTCGTATGCTTCTTCGTACAGTGGGTTCTCAATCATGATTTGCTCACCCCACACCCGGTTGTATAAATCAGGTGGAACAATATAAGCAAGCAAATCAGTACGGCCGTTATCCGGTTCGTAAATCGCAACCTGCGCGGCATTGTCGCCCAGCTGACTTTGAATCAGAGGAATAGCCAGGGGAACCATCAAGAATCCAGAGAAGATGGCTGCGGCCGATAGGCGGAATATCCCGGCTTTGGTGCGTGCGCTGGGATAACGAGCCAGCCAGAAAAGGCCGCAGCCCACCAGCAAAGGCAGCCCCATCAAAAGCAACTGCCAGCGGCCGATGCCTAACAAAGCCACAAAGAAGCCAGTCAATAGAGCATCTCGCCACTTCAACCTCAAAATGGTCCTTCGCAGAAAGATCAGCGCTAGGGGCATCGGAAAAAGCAGGATGATATTGGGATGATCATAATGGGAAAGGGTATAGGGCCAGGCGCAAACCACCAACCCGGCAAGGAAAGCTGGCGAGGGATCCAGTTCTATTTCCCGAGCCAGGAAATAGACTGTCACTCCATTTAAGGTATAAATCGCCAAAAGCATCAGGTTGTAGGCCACGATCACGCCGGTCAATGCTTGCATCGGAAGCCAAAAAGCGATATTCAACCAGGCGATGTTGTGTGAGAGTAGAGGTACTCCTTCGGGAAAATATAAATGGTTTGTAAAAAAGGGGTTCTGACCTTGAGCTAAGGCCTCTTTCACCCACCAAAAGGTCCATTGATGAACGAGGAGGTCACTCCGGCCGCCACCAAAATCTGTAGAGAATCTGGCTGCAAGGGGCCAAGTAAGAATTAAAACCACTCCCAAGTAGAGCAGGCTTACCCAAAATTTTGAAAAAAGCGCGCGCATACGATCGTATCAGCTTCTAGCAAAATTGATCAATCGCTTTGGCCAGCGTTTCGACCGTTCGATCCACGTTGTGCAGTTTGTCCAGCCCAAATAAGCCGAGGCGAAAAGTGCGAAAATCGGCCGGTTCATCGCATTTCAGAGGTACCCCAGCCGCAATTTGAATCCCAGCCTGCTTAAATTTTTTCCCGTTGTGGATCTCTGGATCATCCGTGTAGCTCACAACCACCCCAGGGGCTTTGTACCCTTCAGCAGCAACGCTTTTAAACCCTTTGCTTTCCAGTAAGGCCCGGATTTTCTCCCCAAGCTCCTGCTGCTCCATACAGACCTTGTCAAAACCATACGCTTCCGCCTCTTTCATGACGTCGCGGAAGTTCGTTAAAGCATCGGTAGGCATGGTGGCGTGATATGCGTGCCCGCCATTTTCATACGTTTCCATGATTTGCAGCCATTTGCGCAAATCACAGGCAAAGCTGGAGCTTGTTGTTTCATCGATCCTTTCCCGCGCCAGCTCGCTCATCATCACCAGACCGCTCGATGGAGAACCGCTCCACCCTTTTTGAGGGGCGCTAATTAACACATCGACACCACAGGCCTTCATGTCTACCCAGATGGTTCCCGAAGCGATACAGTCGAGGACAAACATCCCGCCCACGCTGTGCACCGCTTCCGAGACCGCCTTGAGATATTCATCAGGCAAGATCATCCCGGCAGAGGTTTCCACGTGCGGAGCAAAAACAACATCCGGCTTTTCTTTTTTTATCGTTTCCACAACCTCTGCGATTGCCGGTGGGGCAAAAGGAGCATGATGCTCTTCTTTGACGCGCCGAGCTTTGAGCACAACCGACGCGGCCGGAATGTTTCCCATGTCAAAGATTTGGGTCCAGCGGTAGCTAAACCAGCCGTTGCGAATGACCAGGCATTTGCGATTTGAGGCGAATTGACGGGCCACCGCTTCCATACCAAAGGTGCCGCTGCCGGGCACAACGGCCACGGCATGTGCGTTGTACACTTTTTTCAGCGTGGCTGAAATATCATTCATCACCTGCTGAAATGAGAGGGACATGTGGTTTAGGGCCCGATCGGTGTAAACAACTGAATATTCAAGCAGACCATCAGGGTCAATATGGGGGAGTAATCCTGGCATCTCTATCTCCTTAAACTTTTAGGGATTTTCTCGCAGAATGGCCGTGGAGGCAATCAAAATTTATCTTCCCGATAGCCGTTTGAGGAAGAAAGAGGACGGACAACATTATGATTGTAATCTTAAAATCCAATCGTAAAACGCGGCCATTTGCACTCCGATAAATTCCTTCGTTTTTTCATCGATAAGGTGGCCGTCTTCAATTTTTTTATTAAAGTGCGGCACGGCAACCGTGGGCGAAGGCAGCAAATACATGCCGCGATGGAGGCAGACAGAGCGCAAATGTTCTTGCGCTTTGGTCCCGCCAAGCGAGCCGGGAGAGCCACCCATGGTCACCACCGGCCGTTTGGCCAGACGGCTGCTTCCCCTGGAGGCCCAGTCGATCGCATTTTTAATGACTCCCGAGTAGGAGCCGTTATATTCAGGAGTCGCCAGGATCATCGCATCTGTAGCGTCGATCGCCTGATGAAACTCAACCACCTCTTGGGGCATCCCTTCCTGCTCGAGGTCCCAATCGTACATCGGGAGGTCGTTCAGCGGATAAATGAGGATGTCCATTTCTGCCGGAGCCACTTCGGCCGCGGTTTCCACCAACACTCGATTTAATGAATCTTTGCGCAGGCTGCCAACAATCGCCAGAACTTTAACTGTTTTGCTCATCTTTTTGCTCAATTTGCTATTTCAAAAACGTGTTTGGTAGCTATTCTAGCGAACGAGAAACCTTTCAGGCAGGAACGCTTGTGTATTGTTTAGATTTTTTTGGTGCGGGTTTCTTTGCGGGCTTCACTTAAAAACGGCACAAAACTGGTGCCCCCTGTGCCCAATCCGCCTTTTTCGCCCTCTTTGCTTTGATGAAGGATATAGCGTACGGCAATTTCCATATGTTTTTGCCGAAATTGATCGAGCAAATCGATACAGTGGTTAAATCGATCACGCACTGCCGGCTGGTCGTTTTGATGTTGTTTGGCATAGGCAAAAAGGGAAGGTCCTTTGGCTAAATCTTCAACAAAGCGGCGATGGGCCGGCGGCATGTAGCGACGCATTAAATTTAGAAACGGCCGGGTTTCCGGATGTAAATGCTCGATACCCAAACCGGCGTCAAACGCCTGAATTAACGAGCTTTGGGCAGCACTACCCCCGTGAAGCTTAAATGGCTCATCGCTAACCCCCTCAAAAATGAGCCCATCTTTGTCCCAGCCGGCTAGAAAAGGGCGGACCCGCACGTAAAAAATGTGGGGATCACAACGCTCGTAAACCCGCTCTAAAGCGGCAATGACTTTTTCAAAAACTCCGGCGATAAACGTGAGCTGTTCAACGATAAATGAATGACTTTTCGCTTCAATCGCTTTTTTGACCTCGACTAGCGGCTTGAGCGCGGCCGCGCCAATCACTTCTAGGGCCGTGGTTGAGGTAAAAAACCACTGTTCATCCATACCACCTAAAAAATGCTGGGTACACGCCAGATTATCAGCGGATATTGGTCCATTCGGATCGACCCGTCGCCAATTGTTGAGCACGGCCGAGGCGTGCGCGATGATTGGCGGGCGGCCGACCTTTTCGCTTATGGCGAACCAGGGGACGGCGATCGGGGCCGGTAGACGAGTGATCGGGGTGGGGCCACCCCACACGTAGGCCATCCCCAAAGCAGAGATGATTAACATCGCCCGCTCAAGCTCCGCCGGGCTTTGCAGCAAATTTAGATCCGGCGCCTGCAGATCTTTAAGTCTGGATCTGACCTGACCGGTGAGCAGCAGGTAGGGCAGCTCAGCTGATAGGCGATCCCATTCGGCAAACGGCTCAGGCAGCCGGATCAAAGGGTCTTCGGCCGGTACAAATCCACGGTTTGGGTCGATGTTGTAGGTGGAGAGATTCATTGACAATTGGTTATTGGTATATTGGTTTAATGGTATATTATTTCTTGTCTCTTGTCTCTTGTCTCTCTTCTCTTTTCTTATTTCCCGTTTGCGTAATCCAGCAGATATTGGGGTGGTGAGATTCCTTTGTTGAGAAGGGGATCAGCCTCTAATTCGCCAAAAACCGTGCGAATGGGGAGGATACCAGCCCAAACATCAAGCTCGTAATCCTCATCATCGTCTCCTGGGGGGCCGGTGCGGACCTTGGCGGAGGCCAGGTCGATCGGGATGGAGACGATTTTTGTGGCTTTTAACTCGTTTGTGGCCGGCTGTCGGGCGTCATCCCAACGGCCGGGAATGAGTTTCTCGGTAAATATTTCCAGGGCCTTCATTTTTTCATCTTTATCTTCGATGAGATGACCGCTGCCGAAAATCACGGCCGAGCGGTAGTTCATCGAATGGTGAAAAACGCTGCGGGCCAAGACCAACCCGTCAACGTGGGTGACCGTGATGCAAACTTCGTGGCCGGCCGCCACGTGCTGGATCATGCGGCTTTTGCTGGAGCCATGGAGCAAAATGTTCTCACCATCACGAGCATGGATCGTGGGAATAACGACGGCCCGGCCGTGGTCCACAAAGCCTACATGACAGGTTAGGGAGTCATCAACGATGGAGAAAATGCTTTGGGCATCATAAGCGCCCCGTTTGGGGAGCCTTTTGATACGATTGAGGGGGGTTTTTTCATACTCGTGTGTGGTCATGTTTCACCTTTTTGATTCGTACTGGTTACTAAAAAGTTAACTCACCGCAGAGAAACGGATGGCGCAGAGATTTCTCCGTGTTCTCCGCCATCAAAATCCTAGGCTGCGATTGTGAACTGCCATCATTTTAATTCAGATTGGTTTTCCTTCAAGATCCAATTTTGGCAAAAACGAGCATACCAATATATCCTTGTCCTATGCAGAATAAAAACAAACCGGTTACCTTGTCGGGTTTAAAACTTGACCGCCAGGCGGATCAGCCGCTGCACCGCCAGCTGTATCATGAAGTCAGGCGTTATATTTTGTCCGGACAGCTGCCACCAGGATCTCAACTGCCCGCCACGCGAATTCTAAGCGGTGAACTTGGTTTGTCGCGCAGCACCGTTGTCGAAGCGATCGCTCAACTAAAGGCGGAAGGGTATGTGAGCGGCCAAACCGGCCGGGGGACGTTTGTCAGTGACATGCTGCCAGAGTTGATGCTCACGGTCTCAAATGAAGACAAAATCCGCAAGGAAGCCCCCCAAACGAGGTCGTTTCAGCTCTCAAACCGCGGCCGTTTGCTGAGCAAATACCGCTACCGTGAAGATTTCCGGCCGATACCGTTTCGCCCCGGTTTGCCGGATATGGCCGCTTTTCCAATGGAAATTTGGCGAAAATTATGGCAGCGCCATCTGAAAAACCCACCCACAGATTATTTGGGATATTATGACCCGGCCGGTTATTTCCCGCTGCGCGAGGCGATTGCCGACCACGTGCGCCTCTCGCGCGGGGTGCGGTGCACGGCCGAGCAAGTTGTCATGACCGCCGGGTCTCAGCAGGCGCTTTACTTAAGCGCTCAGCTCCTTACTCAACCTGGAGAGGAAGTGTGGTTGGAAAACCCAGGCTACGTGGGGGCACGAAGCGCGTTTGAGGCGGCCGGGCTGGAACTGGTGCCGGTTCCGGTGGATGGTGATGGGGTTGATGTGGAGGCAGGGATACGGCTGTGCCCCAAGCCGCGGCTGATTTACGTGACTCCCTCACATCAATATCCGGTTGGGGGCACGCTGGCGTTGAGCCGCCGCATACAGCTTCTGGAATGGGCGCAGCACGTTGATGCAATCATTTTGGAGGATGATTATGACAGCGAGTATCGTTATACCGGCCGGCCGCTGGCTTCTTTGCAGGGTTTAGATACACACGGCCGGGTGATTTATATTGGCACGTTTAGCAAAGTGATGTTTCCGGGATTGCGGCTGGGGTATCAAATTCTGCCGGCCGGATTGAGCAGGCTGTGGGCGGCCGCGCGCAACAGCATCGATCGCGGATCTGAAATGATGGTGCAGCTGGTGTTGAACGATTTTATTCGCGAAGGACACTTTTTGCGCCACATCCGCCGTATGCGCCAGCTATACGCCGCCCGTCAGCAGGCGTTAATCGATGCGATTGGGAAATCCTGTGATCATTTTCTCGAGGTGTCTCCTTCACCGGCCGGTCTGCACTTGTTGGGTTGGCTGCCTCCAGGTGTGGATGATGGTGAAATTTCGGCTGTGCTAAAAGAAAATGGCCTAGATGCTCCACCTCTCTCTGATTACAGCTTGACCCCTCTCGATCGTGGGGGGCTGGTGTTGGGATACGCGGCCGTGCCTGAACCGATCATCCGATCCGCGGTGGCCAAAATCGGCCGAATTCTGAGTGCCGTGAAGAATTCTGTTAATTAATATGAAGGTAAGGTTGTTTGCCTGGGTTTGCCCCTACTCAAAGGACCTCTTTTTCACTGAAGCTTGGGGAGATTCTTCGCTTCACTCAGAATGACAGATGATTGGCAACTTGCGATTTGCCGCAGCTCAGGAAGCCATGGCCAAATAAATTTTAAAACTTCATCATTTATCGGCAGATCAAGATAGCAGCCAGGGTTATTCATTTGAGAGTGTGGTGATGGTATAGAAGTCTGATGGCCCCTCCGGCTGATCATCAAAAACCGGCAGCCGTTCCCCAGTCGGCCAGTAATAGAAGCCCACGGCGATAACATAATTTTCCGTCTGGCCAGGGGGGGGAGGCAGCTGAATCTGATGCGTATCGATTACCGTTTCGCCAGGAAACCACAGCGAGGTTGGGAACCGCCCTTGACCCGGCACCTTGTCGCTCTGGGCCACCAGCTCACCCGCTTCGTTGAGCACGTGGACAAAGGCGGTGTAATCGAGGGGAACCCCATCTGGGGTGTGCCAATGGAGCTGCAAAGCGAAAATTCCTTCTTCGGCCAAACGGGTTTTGTCCAGGGTAAACCCGGATAATTCAATTAGCTTTGGCTCACCGAATGAGACGGCCGCCGCTTTCTCCGGAGGTTGATCAGCCAACGAGAGATCGGGCACCGTCAGCGCCCCGATCACCGCGTGATCGAGTTCAAGGGGGGCGCCGTTTTCAAACAGCGGGAGGCGTTGACCGGTGGCGATGTTTAACCAACCGATATCAAACCGGTATTTACCCGGCGGCACATCGGCCGGAATGGGAAAATAGTAGGCGTCGAAAAACCGTTCGCCTGCCTGCCAGGTGCTGGTTGGAAAAGCACCGGCCAGCGGATAACGATCTTCTTGGGCGATTTTTCCCCCGTCAACAGAAATCAGGTGCACAAAGAGCAGATAATCATCGCTTAACCTGGCCAGACTTTGCCATTCGAGGACCAATTTCGCCGTGCTTTTTCCCGGTTGAAGATAGTGAGGGGTTAGATGGTAGCCGGTCAGAGCGATCTGGTTGCCAAAGTTTTTCTCTGCCGCCTGAAAAGGTTGATTAAAGGGATGGAGGACTTGATTAAATGAATCGATTTCATAAGCACCGGTATCAATTAGGTTTGCCGCGGCTGCTTCATCTAAAAGCTGGGGAACATAAATTTGACCGGTTTCTCCATCATTGCCTGACAGGATAACCACGGCCGGGTCCATAAATTCACTTTGGACACCGATAAGGGCAGCCGGCTTTTCCACCTGCCTGTTATCTACCAGCGCCACCTTGTCAAATTCCGGAAAGACAAAATATTGAAAGGTTGGATGAGCCAGCAGCCGCAAAGGGACCGCCACATCTTTTTCTTCGATCAAAGTTAACGCCCTTTGGGCTAATTCAACTTCTCCCAGGCTAAAAGACTCGTTGAGGTCCGCGACCTGCGGCCAGCGATGAAAGTAATCGTTGTAGGAAATAATAAATGTCAGTAGACAATACGCGCCAATCAGAATGGCGGCCGACAGGCTCCATCTTTCTCCGACCCAAATCTTTAAGCGGTCGATCAAAAATATCATCCCGCTTGTTAGAAGCAGGAGAATGGGGGGCAGCGCCCCAACCGCCCTTAAGAAATGGGGGGCTTCGGTGCTCAACAAAGTGGGGGTTAACATGACCGCCAGCCACAGAAGAATAAATTGATGGCGGGGTTTTTTGATGCCGGTCAGGGCCACCAGCAGCCCAATGAAGAAGAGGATGGAGGAAACAAAATCAAAAACCGGCCGGCCGGGCAGGTTGTGGCGGCCGTTCAAATCGCCCTGGAAAGAGAACATGGCCAGCACCTTACGGGCGTTTCCATCAAAAATGGTGGTCATGGCGGCTGCAGCCGGCTCATT
>JAAUYD010185047.1_pt1 | contig 11909 bp, 7 predicted proteins | sample 7278101 | NCBI WGS metagenome assembly JAAUYD01 (sample SAMN14350128, study PRJNA611818) | marine sediment metagenome | isolation source: surface marine sediment (0.6m) | place: French Polynesia: Moorea | collected 2018-08 | reverse complement strand
TATTGCGGATGTGTACCGGGATATCCGACTGGATCGCCGGTGCCAGGGTCTGGGGGTGCAGTACCTTGGCGCCGAAATAGGCCAGCTCCAGGGCCTCGTCGTAGGAAATGGAACTGAGCAGACGGGCATCCGTCACCAGCCGCGGATCCGCGCTCATGACACCGTCCACGTCGGTCCAGATGTGGATCGCCTCGGCCTCCAGCAGGCGGCCCACGATGGCGGCGGAATAGTCGCTGCCGTTGCGTCCCAGGGTAGCTGGCCGACCGCTGGAGCGGCGGGCCACGTAGCCGGGAAACACCCAGTATTCAGAGGGGTCGTCACCGCCGGCCTCGGACAGCAGTTCCTGGGAATCGTCCCAGTCCACCACCGGGCCCATTTCACCCGGCTCCACCACCAGGAACTGGCGGGCATCCACCATCTGCACGGTCTTACCCTGGCTCTGCAAAAAGCGGGTCAGCAGGCGAGCCGACCAGATTTCACCCATGCCGGACACCACGTCCCGCACCGGCCCGTCGGCGGATCCCACCAGCTGGGCGCCGCGCAACAGGTCGCCCAGGTCCTTGATGTCGTCGTCCAGGGCGGGTGCGTCATCGCCCAGCAGGTCGGAATAGGCTTCCCACTGGCGCGCGCGTATCGCCTCCAGGCCGGGGCGGTAATCATCGCCCGCTTCGGCCCGGTCAATCAGGCCCAGCAGTTCGTCGGTCATGCCTTTCATGGCTGAGACTACTACTGCCTTGCGCGTGCCCGGCGCACCCGCCAGAACGTCGACCACCCGGCGATAGTGGCCGGCGTCGGCCACGCTGGTGCCGCCGAATTTGTGTACTACCCAGTTACTGCTCATTGCTGACCCCGCCCCGGCTGGGGCGAGCTGCTCCTCTAATGCTTCCATGGCCCGCGCCGGTCCCCGGCTGGGCCTAAAATACCTCGGCTACCATGCAGCGAAGGCTGCCTCCGGCCTTCTCGAATTCGCTGACGTCCACCGGCCGCAGCCGGAACCTCTGGCGATCAAAAAACGCCCGGGCCTCTTCGCTGAGCGCGCTCCAGGCCGTCAGGCTCATCAACACGTCCTCTTCCGTCGCGGCGATGCAATTGCCCACGAATGCGTTTTTTTCGTGGTCGCTCAGGCGAAACGCTGCATGATCGTAGATTTTGTCCAGCGCGTCGACTGCTTCTGGCGTTAAAGACCCGGGATGGTAGACACAGGCCCGGCCGGCCAGCACCGACATGACCACGTTGGTGTGGTACTCCTCGGAGCCCAGGGCAAACATCAGGGTGGCCCGCAGGCCGAACGCGTCGTGCAACGCCTCTGCACCTTCGTCGCAGACCCGCTGGCTCATGCCCAGGAACCCGATGTAGCGGTGATGGTCGATCACCAGAGTGCCGGTCAGCTCCGCGGTCAGCGCCGCCTCGGACAGGTCCACAACCTCGTAACCCATGGCTTCTTCGAAAAAGTTGCGCACATCGCCGCGCTGGGTCTCCTGCTGTCGGACCGGGTGTTTCATGGCGCCGATGATCAGCCGGCGATGGGCCGTAGTGGCAAACGCGTTGTTGGGAAACACCCCATCGGGAGCGTCTGGCAGCGCCGGAAAGCTGATGACCGGGATACCGCAGGCATGCAGGGTTTCGGTCAAGGCGTGGTGCTGCTCCCGGGCCCGGCTGATGTCCACCTTGGCACCGGTCTCCACGTACAGGTTGTCGTCGCTGGTTTCCGGGTGCACCTTGAAATCCGGGTCTACCACCAGCTTGGCCGCCCGCATGGTGTTTGGCCCGGGGTGGTCCGGCTCACCCAGGGCCACCTCCAGGAACTGGTCCAGCTTGTCGGTCAGCACGCCGACGCCTCCAGCGGCGTTCGGGCGACATGGGCCATGGCCTCGAGCAGGGTGCCCGTGCCGGCGCCCTCCAGGTGGGCGTTTTCGCTCAAGCTGCGCCGCCACAGCCGCGCCCCCGGCATGCCCTGGAACAGACCCAGCAGGTGGCGGGTCATGTGTTTCAGCGGCGTACCTCGAGCCAGTTCCGCCTCGATGTAGGGCAGCATCGCGCGGATATAGCTTTCCAGCGGTCGCGCCGCAGGGCCGCCGAAAAGCCGTTCCTGGGCACGGGCCAGCAGGCCCGGATTCTGGTAGGCCTCGCGGCCGAGCATCACCCCGTCCACGTGGGCCAGGTGCGCCGAGATCTCGTCCAGGGTGGTGATGCCGCCGTTGATCATGATGGTCAGGCGGGGAAATTCCCGCTTCAGGCGGTAGACCCGGTCGTAGTTGAGCGGCGGTATATCGCGGTTTTCCCGGGGGCTCAGTCCCTGTAACCATGCTTTGCGGGCGTGCACGATAAAGGTCTGGCAGCTCGCCTCGGAAACCGTTTCGACAAACCGGTAGAGGTCCGTCTCCTCGTTCTGCTCGTCCACCCCGATCCGGTGCTTGACCGTTACCGGAACCCTGACCGCGTCCTGCATGGCTGCCACGCAGTCCGCCACCAGCTGCGGCTCCCGCATCAGGCAGGCCCCGAACCGCCCGCTCTGCACCCGGTCACTGGGGCAGCCCACGTTGAGATTGATCTCGTCGTAGCCGTATTCCTCACCCACCGCCGCGCTGCGCGCCAGGTCAGCCGGGTCGGACCCGCCCAGCTGCAGCGCCACGGGATGCTCGTCCGGGTGATAACCCAGCAGTTTCTCCCGGTCGCCGTGGATCACCGCACCGGTGGTCACCATTTCTGTGTACAGCAGCGCGTCGGGCGCCAGCAGGCGATGGAAGTACCGGCAGTGGCGGTCGGTCCAGTCCATCATGGGGGCCACGGCAAGTCGGGCAGCGGCGGTCAACGGCTTCAGAGCCCTCGGGGTCAAAAAAATGATATTTGACCCTAAATCAGCGCCAATAATCTATAAGGCAAATGTAAACCCTGATGTCGGTTTAGCAGGAGTCGATGACAGAGTTTTGCCGGCGAAATCAGGGAAACAGATCTGACCGACTCCATTGCGGGATTAAGAACCGGTGCCCGGCCTTTGCCCGGGGTGACGTGCTGGAGATGTTCCACCCGGCCACCGACCGGCGGGTAACTTACCGATCCCAGTTTTCAATCTGGCCCGGTTTCATCCAGCAGGCGTGGAATCCGGGTGGGACCCGCTGGGGCAGGGTCACCCGGGCGACGGGGCCCTGGCCGATAGCCTGGGCATCGAATATCTGCAGCTGCTGAACCCGGGTCTGGTCGTTCCACACCAGAGTCACCACGTAGCCATGATCTTCGCTGGATGGATTGTCGGCCGGCGCAAACCAGGGCTCGCTGTACCAGCAGTGCTCGTGACTGTCGGACCATTCACCATGGGTCTGGCCGGTGTCGGTGTTCATTTTGCGGATACCGGTCCAGCGGAATTCTGCCGGGTGATGGTCGACCAGGTAGGCCCATTTCGTGCGGCGGCCGGTCAGTGCGCTGTTGTAGCTCGGGAACTCCACGTTGTGTTCGGCGTCGAGGCATTCCTCTGTGGCTTCGCCGGTCTTCAGATTCATGCGGTAGCGCCACAGCCGTGCGTCCATGACCAGGTGGGCAATCATCTTGGCGGTGCGCTGGTCGTCGTAGCTGCCGTCCTCGTGCCGTGCCGGCATGTAGCGGCAGGCCACCATGACGACTTCATTGCCCTCTTCCCAGCAGTTGACCACGTGGTAGAGAAAACAGGGTGAAAACTCGAACCAGCGGATGGTGTTGGGCGCGCCGTAGCGCGGGATGACACCGAATCGCGTCGGCAGCGCCGAATTGAAGATGATCTTGTGACGGCCTGCCTGCAGGGCGCCTTCGTCGTGATAGATGGGCAGGTCATGCAGGATCGAGTAGTTCCGAGTGATGCCCATGTCGTGAGGCAGCCGGTCCCCCGGTAGCTCGATGGGCACGTGATGGACCAGCCGGCCAGCGGCATCGACAACGCCGTAGCTCATGTGGGGGCGTTCAGTGAAGTAGTCGAAGAACAGCAGTTCTCCGGTGAACTCGTCCACTTTCACATGGGCCGACATGCCTTTGCCGGGTCCGCTGACGTATTCCGGCGCCGCCTTGATGGTGTCCAGGGTGATCGGGTCCAGGAGGTAAGGCACGCCGGCCAGGTACCAGGTGGTCACCGCGTTGCCGCCGTGACCGATTACGTCGGTATTGGACACGTCGTTCATGGGTTTATCGGGGTTGCACTTCACCGAGTTCATCACACCCCAGTAGCCTTCACTGCCGCGCTGGTCGTTTCTCAGAAAACCGTCAGTACGGACCCAGCGATTGCGATAGGTGACTGTGCCGTTGCGAAACTCGGCCCCGTGCAGCATGCCGTCACCGTCGAAGATGTGGAACGTGGACCTGGGCTCGAATCGCTGGTTCGGTCCGTTGCGCAGGTAGACGCCATTCAGGTCACGCGGGATTTCACCTTCAACGGGCAGGTCGGTGAGGACCTGCTCATCGAACACCGGCGCGAACTCGCCGGTCAGCATAGGCCCGTGATCCTCACCGAATGGGGCGTCAATCGATCTCATCACACTACTCATTGCTACCTCCTGCACTGGCGCCGGCCGAGTAGGTTCGTTTATGCAAGTCAGTAGACCTGAAAACACTCGCCTTTTCAAGATCGGGCCGTCGGATCACATTGATTCAGGCGGTGTCGACCGACATCGGCCGGCGGCGCTGGACGACGCGAAAGCGCGACGCCACGAATGACAGGTCAGTAAGACAGGCGTTGCCCGCCGGGTTAAGTCCCGACACGTGATAGTCGCTGTAGGCCGCGGCGAAGTTGATCCACATGGCGCCGGTAAGGTTGATGGTCAGATTGGCCCCGGCCCGGGCGTAGGCGTCCACCCAACGGTTAATGAAGTCCTCGTCGGTGGCGTAGAGGTAGCAGGAAATCGTGCCGCGGGTGCGGGCCAGTTCCGTCGCTTCGGCGGCGGCGGCGTCGCTGTCGTCGGTGGCGACGATGAACAGCACCGGGCCAAACCGCTCTTCGGCGTAGAGCTCGAGATGGCGGGACGTTGCGGCGATGACCAGCGGCGTACAGGTCCGCGCCCTGGGAAAATCCGGATGCGCGTAGGGCTGAGATGGTCGCAGGATCGTCATCCCCTCGCGCTCAGCAGCAGCGGTAGCTTCGGCGACCACGTCGAGGCTGACCTGGTCCTGGATCGCACCCATGATGCCTGCAGCCATTTTCGGGTGGGCCGCAATGGCGTCGATCTCACTGACGATCGCCTGGGCAACCTCGTCAAAACCCGCTCTGCCCTCCGCTGTGGGGACGCCGTCTTTGGGTACGTAGACCACCTGGGGGCTGGTGCACATCTGCGCGGAAAACAGGCAGGTGGCCCGGGCCACGGCGCGGGCCGACTCGGTCAGATCTTCCACCGAATCGATGACGACGCTGTTGACGCCGGCCGTCTCCGTATAGAGCAGTTTGCCGGTGACCGACCGCTCCAGCTGACCGCCGTATCGGGGGCTGCCTGTGAAATCGATGATCTGCACCGCGGGGTGGTCCACGTAGATTCCGGCCACGGGTTCAGCCCGGGTGTCCGCGGCGAGAGTGACGAGATTCGGGTCGAAGCCGAACTCGGACAAAACGGCGCGGCAGGTCTCTGTGACAATCGCCATGGGAAGCACGGCGATGGGATGGGGTTTTACGATGACCGGATTGCCGGTGGCGAGGCTGGCAAACATCGCCGGGTACGCGTTCCAGGTGGGAAACGACGCGCAGCAGATGACCAGCCCAATGCCGCGCGGTACCAAGGTAAAGGTCTTTTCCAGCGCAACGGCCTCACCGGCGAACGTTCGACGATAGCTTGCCGTCGGAGCGACCTTGCCCATGGCAATGGCCGCATAGGCCAGTGCCTCGATGCCGCGATCCAGCGCGTTCGGCCCCGATCCGCTGAAGGCCTGGGTGTAGCTCTGGCCGGCCACGTGCATGACGGCGTGGGCCATTTCGAAATTGCGATCGTACAGTCGCTGCGCCATCTCAAGGCACAGCGCTACCCGGAGCTGCGGATCGGCCTTTGCCCACGCGTGCATGGCCGCCTGGGCGGCGGCAACCAGGGATTCGGGATCGGACACCGGGTAAGTGATGCCAAGGGGCTCCAGCGTGTAGGGTGAGGTCTCCTCGCCTACCCAGGCTTTGACGCCCGTCAGATCGATCTCGAATCTTCTGCCCAGGTGTGCTTCGAAGGCCGCTTTTCCCGCTGGCGGTTTGTCGGGTCCATGGATCCGGGTGGATGGTGAGTCTTGAAAAGGACTCCAGCTCTCCCGGGTATCCACCGCCTGAATGGCCTGTTCGATGACCGGCCGATGCTTTTCCACCAGGGAAGCGTGGGTCTGATCCATCATCGATCTCCGATTCGTTCGACGACCATGGCGCTGCCGACGCCAGCTGCCCCGGTCATCACCACAAGACCGTAACGCCCGTCCGCCACGTCCAGCGCGTCCAGCAGCGACGACAGCAGGATTGCGCCGCTGGCGCCCATAGGGTGACCCTTGGCCAGGCTGCCGCCGCCGACATTGACCTTATCAGGGTCCGGATTTCTTTCGGTCAGAAACCTCACCACAGACACGGCGAAGGCCTCCATGTACTCGATGCGGTCCACCTGCCCCAGGGTCAGCCCGGTCTGGGACAGGACACGGTCCATGGCGGTCAGGCCGGCCGTCAGCGATGCCGCGGGATCCCCACCCGCTTCCGCAAAAGCAACGATGCGGGCCCGCGGCGCGCTCTCGAGCAGCCCTTCCACGCCCACCAGAGCCAGTGCGGCACCGTCACACATGGGGGGCGCATGGGCGACGGTGTGGCGATGATCCACCTGGCGGCCCAGCACCTCCCGGTAATGCTCCGCCAACGCGGCGAAGGCCGGCTCCAGTGAGGCGAGCTTTTCTGCGGGGAGCAGGCGTGGGCATTCGTCGCGCTCGAGGCCATTGACAGCCAGGCGGGATGCGACCAGCCCGGTGCCTTCAGCGTCGGCCGTCCGCTGCTGAGACCGCAGCGCGGCTTCATCCATTTCTTCCCGGGTCACGCCGGCGTCTTCGGCCAGCCGGTCAGCCGCAAGGGCTACCGGCAGGTATCGAGCCTTGGCCGGCAATGCTGAATTGGTGTAGTAATCGGCCTGGTCTGCCATGAACGGGACCCGGGACATCATTTCTACACCGCCCGCCATGGCACTCCGGCAGGAACCTGCCGACACCATGGACGCGGCCTGGCCCACGGCAGTCAGGCCCGACGCACAATAGTTATTGATGGAAAACGCTGAAGTTCCGTCCGACAGGCCGGCCTGGAACTTGGACACCAGCGCAATGTTGCCGCCCTGCGCCCGGACCTGGCCAACCGCGCCTACGATCACCGCATCAACGGGCGGACGAACCTTCATCCGCTCGGCGATGCCGGATGCCGCTGCCGCCACCAGTTCCTCGGGCATCAAGGAGGCCAGGCCTCCGTCCGGTCTCGCCTTGCCGCGTACCGTGCGCACGGCGTCGTAGATGAATGCATTCATGAAATGACTTCCTGGTAGCGTCACCGCGGATCAAATTCGAAGCGCGGATCCAACCTATCAGAAAGGTTCAGTTATACAAGTCACTGCCCCCGATCAGCGCTGCGCTGCGAGGGTTTCGAAGCCGTCGTGGAAAGCTCTAATGGCGCATGCCATCGGGAAAAAGTCCAATATCCATATGAACGAGAGCCTGCAGGCACGCGGACTGACCAAGGTCTACGGCTCCGGCGATGTTGCCGTGCACGCCCTGCGCGGCGTGGACCTGGATTTGTACCAGGGCGAGCTGGTGGTCCTGCTCGGTGCGTCCGGTTCGGGCAAATCCACGCTGCTGAATATACTGGGCGGACTCGATGTGCCCACTGCCGGCTCGGTCCGTTTCCAGGATCACGACCTCAGCGTCGACGATGACAGCGTGCTGACCCGCTACCGTCGCGATCACGTGGGCTTCGTGTTCCAGTTCTACAACCTGATTCCCAGCCTGACCGCGAAAGAAAACGTCGCGCTGGTGACCGAGATCGCACCCCGGCCCATGACCCCGGCCGAGGCCCTTGCCCTGGTCGGGCTGGCCGAGCGGGTCGACCATTTCCCATCGCAGCTTTCCGGTGGCGAGCAGCAACGGGTGGCCATTGCCCGGGCCATCGCCAAGCAGCCCGATATCCTGCTGTGTGATGAACCCACCGGGGCGCTGGACAGCCAGACGGGAATCCTGGTGCTGGAAGCCATCGACCGGGTCAATCGCGAACTGGGCACCACCACCGCCGTCATCACCCACAACACGGTGATCGGCGGGATGGCGGACCGGGTCCTGCACATTGCCGACGGTCTCATCGCCAGCAGCGAGCGCAACAGCGACCGCGTCTCGCCGCGGGATATGGCCTGGTAGTGCGGGCGCTGGATCGCAAGGTGGTGCGTGATTTGTGGCACCTGCGCGGGCAGGTCATCGCCATCGCCCTGGTCATCGCATCGGGCGTCGCGGTCCTGATCATGGCGCTGTCAACCCTGGAAGCCCTGCGTGAGACCTCCGCGGCCTACTACGAGCGATATCGTTTCGCCGAGGTGTTTGCCAGCGTCAAGCGCGCACCCCAGACCCTGGCTGGTCGGATTGAAACCATTCCCGGCGTGCAAACCGTGCAAACCCGCGTTGTCAGGTTTGCCACACTGGATATGCCCGGATTCGCCGAACCGGTCATGGCCAAGCTGGTATCACTGCCGCCGGGTGGGCAGCCCGTTCTGAACCAGCTGGTGCTGCGCAGTGGGCGCTTTCCCGATCCCGGTCGCCATGACGAGGCGGTACTGACCGAGCCCTTCGCCGAAGCGCACTCGCTCATCGCCGGCGATGAATTCATCGCTGTGCTCAACGGCAATCGCCGCCGGCTGACCGTGGTCGGCACCGCGCTGGCGCCCGAGTTCATTTACAGCATCGGGCCTGGCGCCCTGATGCCCGACGACTCGCGGTTTGGCGTGCTGTGGATGGGCCGCGAGGCGCTGGCGGCAGCTTTTGACCTGCGTGAGTCGTTTAACGACGTCGCGCTGGAGCTCAATCGGGGGGTCGCGCCGGAGCCGGTGATTCGCCAGTTGGACGACCTGCTTGAGCGCTACGGCGGAACCGGCGCCATCGCGCGGAAGGACCAGCTCTCCAACTGGTTTGTCATGAACGAGATCCAGCAGCAGGCATCGATGTCCAGGCTATTGCCGACCATATTCCTGGTGGTTGCGGCATTCCTGACCAACATGGTGCTGTCCCGGCTGATTGCCACCGAGCGCAGTCAGATTGGCCTGATGAAGGCCTTTGGCTACAGCACCTTCGAGGTGGGCTGGCACTACGTCAAGCTCGTTTTCGGCATCACGCTGCTGGGCATCGTCATCGGCATCGCCCTTGGGCTCTGGTTCGGACGGATCAATACCAATCTGTATGCCACCCAGTTCGACTTTCCGCTGCTGATTTATCGCCCCTCCACCCAGGCCCTGGCCATTGCCGTTGGCGCCAGCCTGGTGGCCGCCATGTCCGGGGCCATGGGCAGCGTACGGCGTGCCGCCCGTCTGCCGCCGGCTCAGGCGATGCAGCCCCCGTCGCCACCGGTGTTCAAGCACTCGAAACTGGCTCGCAGCGCAATCGGTCAATGGCTGGACCAACCCACGCGGATCATCCTGCGCCACGTGCGTCGCTGGCCAGTGCGGGCAGCGCTGAGCTGCTTTGGATTGGCCAGCGCCGTGGCCGTCCAGGTGTTGTCGCTGCAGTGGCGAGACTCGCTGGACTACCTGTCCCAGAGCTACTTCTTCGACGCCCAGCGTCAACACGCCATGATCGGCCTGGCCGAAGCCCAGGCGATTCGGGCCCTGCATGAATTCGAACACATGCCCGGCGTGCTGGCGGCAGAGCCCAGTCGCATCGTCAGCGCGGATTTCTCCGTGGGTAACATAACCCATCGCGGCGGGCTGACCGGTGTGGTGAGCGGCGCGGAGCTGCAGCCCATATTCGACGACCAACGCCATGCCACAATCGAACCGCCGGCAGAAGGACTGGTGCTTGGTACCCGGCTCGCCGAAAAACTCCGGGTGGGTGTCGGCGACCGGGTCTGGGTCAAGGTGCTGGAAGGGCGCCGGCCCGAAGTGCAGGTGCCGGTGGCCGATTTGATCGAGACCTACATCGGAATGCCCGCGTACATGCATTTCGACGCCTTGAACCGGCTGCTGCGCGAACCGCCGCGCTTTGGCTATGTCAACCTGCTGATCGACCGTCAGCGCGAGGCCGAACTGTTTGCCGAGTGGAAAGAGCTGCCCATGGTCTCGGCCGTGATGCTGCGCCAGGCGGCCATCGATTCGTTCAATTCCGTGGTGGTGAAAAACCTGATGGTGTTCGTCACCATGTTTACCGTGCTGGCCTGTGCGCTCGGATTTGGCGTGGCCTACAACGCGACCCGGATCGCGCTGTCCGAGCGTGGCCGTGAGCTGGCGACCTTGCGCGTGCTGGGCTTTCGAAGGGGAGAAATCTCCTACATCCTGCTCGGCGAAACCGGCCTGTTGATTGTGCTGGCGCTGCCGTTGGGTTGCCTGCTTGGCTACGGTCTTGCCAGCATGATGGCCAGCGCCTTCGATACCGAACTGTTCCGCATTCCGCTGACTATCACGCCAGGCACCTACGGCCTGTCGATGTTGATCATTCTCGCCGCAAGCCTGCTTTCTGCGGCCATCGTGCGCCGCCGCATTGACCACCTTGACCTGATTGAAGTCCTGAAGACCCGGGAGTAAGTCTGATGAACGCCACCCAAAAACGCATCGTGATGTGGTCTGTTGTCGGCGTGCTGCTCGTCGCCGCGCTGGCGATCGCGTTCGCCCCGCAGCCCGTCACCGTTGACCTGATCACGCTCAGTCGCCAGCCCATGGCCGTGACCGTGGACGAGGAAGGCGAAACCCGTATTCACGATGTGTTCGTGCTGTCCGCGCCCGTGGCCGGTCGCGTGCAGCGCATCGATGCCCGCGTTGGCGATGTGGTCGAGGCAGGCACAACCGTCCTGGCCAGCATCGAACCCGGCGACCCGGTGTTGCTCGACCCGCGCAGCGAAGCCCAGGCCCAGGCCGGGGTGCAGGCCGCCGAGTCTGCCCGCGCCCTGGCTGAAGCCGAAGTAAGCCAAGCCCAGGCCGAGCTGGAATTCGCAAAGGCTGAACATGATCGCGCTCACGAGTTGATCGCTGACGGCACTATCTCGCAGCGCGATTTCGACAGCATCGAGCGCAGCTACAAGACCCGCCAGGCGGCGCTGGCAACGGCTCGCGCTGGCCTGCAGATTCGCAATTTTGAACTTGACCGCGCCAGGGCGCAGCTGTTGTCGCCGGTTGAGACCCAGTCACTGCACGGCCAATGCGTCTGCCTCCCGATTACCGCGCCGGTAAACGGACGGGTGCTGCAAGTCCCAAATTCCAGCGAACGGGTTGTCGCGGCTGGCGAGCCGCTGCTGGAAATCGGCGATCCGACTGACCTCGAGATCGTTGTGGATTTCCTGTCAGCCGACGCCGTCAAGGTAGAGTCGGGCCAGCAAGTCATCATCGAGCGCTGGGGCGGTGATATCCCGCTTGAAGGGCGGGTGCGCCGGGTGGAACCGTTCGGCTACACCAAGGTATCGGCCCTGGGAATCGAGGAACAGCGCGTCAACGTGGTGATCGATCTCAGCAGCGATCCGGCCGACTGGCAGCGGCTCGGTCATGGCTATCAAGTCGACGTGCGCATCGTATTGTGGGACCAGGCCGACGTGCTGGCAGTCCCGCTCACCGCGCTGTTCCGTGACCAGGAGCAATGGAGCGTCTTCGTCGCCAACGATGGCCGGGCGGAAATCAGGCAACTGGAACTCGGCCGGCGCAATGGCCTGGTGGCCCAGGTCACCGCGGGTCTTGCCGCCGGCGAGCAGATCATTGCCCACCCCAGCGACCAGGTGCTGGACGGCGTTC
>JAAUYD010001918.1_pt1 | contig 11910 bp, 13 predicted proteins | sample 7278101 | NCBI WGS metagenome assembly JAAUYD01 (sample SAMN14350128, study PRJNA611818) | marine sediment metagenome | isolation source: surface marine sediment (0.6m) | place: French Polynesia: Moorea | collected 2018-08 | reverse complement strand
GGAGCGCTTCCGGGGAAGCGGAGCCCGGGTGGAGAGCCTCTCCCGCTTCCGCAGCACCAAGGAAGCCCGCGCCGTGCTCGAGGGGCTCGCCTCGGGCGACGTCGACATCGTGGTCGGCACGCACCGCCTGCTCCAGAAGAACACCGCGTTCCGGGACCTGGGCCTGCTCGTCGTCGACGAGGAGCACCGCTTCGGGGTCGCGCACAAGGAGAAGATCAAGCAGCTCAAGCAGAGCGTGGACGTGCTCACGCTCACGGCCACGCCCAACCCGCGCACCCTGCAGATGGCCTTCTCGGGCATCCGCGACCTCTCCGTGATCCAGACGCCGCCCGCCGATCGACTCGCGATCCGCACGCAGGTCTGTCGCTTCGACGACGCGCTGATCCGCGAGGCGATCCTCCGCGAGGTACGGCGCGGCGGCCAGGTCTTCTTCGTTCACAACCGGGTCCGCACGATCGATGCGCTCGCCGAGTTCCTCACCGACCTCGTCCCGGAGGTCAAGATCCTCGTCGCGCACGGTCAGATGAAGGAGCGCGAGCTCGAGGATCGCATGCTGAGCTTCATGAAGGGCGAGTACGACGTGCTGCTCTGCACGACGATCGTCGAGAGCGGGCTCGACATCCCACGCGCGAACACGATCCTGATCGACCGCGCGGACGCGCTGGGCCTCGCGCAGCTCTACCAGCTCCGGGGACGCGTGGGCAGGAGCCAGCAGCGCGCGTACGCCTACCTGCTCGTTCCGGGCGAGGCGTCGATGAGCTCGGACGCCACGCGCCGGCTCGAGGCGATCCAGGATCTCACGGCGCTCGGCAGCGGCTTCCGGCTCGCGAACATGGACCTCGAGATCCGCGGCGCCGGCAACCTCCTGGGCGGCGAGCAGTCGGGGAGCCTCGGAGCCGTGGGCTACGAGACCTACATGGAGCTGCTCGAGGAGTCGATCGAGGAGCTGCGCGGCAGCGGCAAGCCGATCCTGATCGATCCCGAGATCCGGCTGCCCGTCGCGGCGCGGCTTCCCGAGGACTACGTGGCCGACGTGAGCCAACGCCTCGTGCTCTACAAGCGCCTGGCCGGCGCGCCCGACGCCGAGGAGGCGGGACGCCTGCGCGACGAGCTGCTCGACCGCTTCGGCCCGCTGCCGCCGGAGACGGAAAACCTGCTCGGCGTGATCGCGCTGAAGATCCGCGCGCGCGAGCTCGGCGTGGCCAAGATCGAAGTCGACAAGGGCCAACGCGTGCTCACGGCGGCCGCGACGACCCAGGCCGACCCCGCGCGCCTGGTCGCGTGGATGAACGACCCCGACTCGGAGATCGAGGTGCTGCCCGACCAGCGCATCACGACGAGCGCGCCGAGCCCGAGTCGGCCCGAGGCGCTCTTCGCGCGGGCGCAGTGGCTGCTGGATCAGCTCGCGGCCTAGGCGGATCGCGCACGGCTCGCGCCGCGCCGAGGCCTGTCCGACCGACCCGGCCTAGGGCTCCGCGACGAAGGCCGTGAGCGCCTCGTAGGCCGCGTCGTCCGTGCACTGGCGCGGGGGGTGCTTCATGAGCGCGCTCGAGGCCGAGTGCACCACGCCGGCCGGGCCGCGATCCCTCGCGAGCTTGCAGCTGCGGATCGCGTCGATGGCGACCCCCGCGGAGTTGGGCGAATCCTCGACCGAGAGCCTGAGCTCGAGGTTCATGGGGACGTCGCCGAAGAGCTTCCCTTCCATGCGCAGGAAGCAGACCTTGTTGTCGTTCTGCCAGGCGACGTAGTCGCTGGGGCCGACGTGGATGTTCTCGTCGTCGAGCCGCGTGGCGGCGACGGATTGGACGGCCTCGGTCTTCGACTCCTTCTTCGAGGCGAGGCGGTCCCGGTTGAGCATGTTCAGGAAGTCGGTGTTGCCGCCCGTGTTCAGCTGGTAGGTACGTTCCAGCTTCACGCCGCGGCGCGCGAAGAGATCGGTGAGCACGCGGTGCGTGATCGTGGCGCCGAGCTGGGCCTTGATGTCGTCGCCGACGATCGGCAAACCAGCCTCCTCGAAGCGCGCGGCCCAGGCGGGATCGCTCGCGAGGAAGACCGGCATGCAGTTCACGAAGCCGGTGCCGGCCTCGAGCGCGCACTCCGCGTAGAAGCGCGCGGCGAGCTCCGAGCCGACGGGCAGGTAGTTGATGAGCACCTCCGCCCCCGACTCGCGGAGCACCCGCACGACCTCGCTGCGATCGGCCTCGAGGCCCGCCGCGACCCGGAAGCTGCGCGCCTCGGCGTGGTCGGCCATGTGGGCCGAGACCCCGTCGAGCACGCGGCCCATCCGGACCGTGGTGCCGGTCTTCGGCACGTCACCGGCGAAGACCTGCGTGCAGTTGGGCTCGGCAAAGATCGCCTCGGCCACATCGAGCCCGACCTTCCGCCGGTCGACGTCGAAGGCCGCGACGACCTCGATGTCGCTCGGCCGGAAGCCACCGATGCGCCAATGGGCGACGCCGACGGCCTCGCCCTCCGCGCGACCCGCGTAGTAGTGGATCCCCTGCACCAGCGAGCTCGCGCAGTTGCCGACACCGATGATCGCGATCCGGATCTTGCTCATGACCCTCCCCGGGCGTGCGCCGCGAGGGCGCGGAATCCCGGAGTGTGGAGGGCATGTGGCGGTTCACGCAAGGGGCGCCACGGGCTACGCCTGCTGAGCCCCGAACGCGAGCGTCTCGCGCTGGAGCAGCTCCGTGGCGTCCCGCCGCTCGTGGAGTGCCAGGGCGAGCTCGTCGAGGCGCTCGTCGTCGAGCGCGAGCTCCGTGCGCGCCCGCTCCGAGATCTGCGGTGCCAGGTCGCGGCCACTCGTGTCCTCGGAGGTTCCCTCCCGTACGGCCAGCGTATTGGCCACCTCGACGACGAGGCTGCTCCGCGAGGCTTCCTCCGTGGCGCCGTGGTGCTCTTCCGCGATGTCGATGAGGGTCTCCGGGAATCCCCAGGCTTCGAAGAGGACGTGCGCGGCCCAACCGTGATCGACCCCGAGGATCTCGCGCTCGGCATCGACGAGCGGCACCTGCGCCTCCCGGCCGTAGTCGAGGGCCTTCTGGTAGGAGCGGGGGGCGCATTCGGCGAGCACGATCATGCCGACGTCGTGGAGGAGACCGCCGAGGTACACGGAGCCGTCCTCGTGACCGAGCTCGCGGGCCACGATGCGCGCTGCCTCGCCCACGTAGCAGGAGTGCAGCCAGAGCGCGGCGCTGTCGAGCCCGCCGACCGACACCGTGAACCAGGGAACGGTCGCGATGCACGACACGAGGTCGGCGACGTTCTGCAGCCCCACGACCATGATGGCATCACGGGCCGTATCCACCTGCCGGGAGAAGCCGAAGTAGGCCGAGTTCGCGAGCTTGAGCAGCTGCGCGCACAGGGCGGGATCCTGCTCGACGAGCGCACTGAGGCTCTGCACGTCGACGTCGGCGCGCCCGACCTCGCGCTCGACTTCCATGAGCGATGCCCTCGGTGCCGCAATGTGGTCCAGCGTGATGATCTTCTCGCGAATTCGCTCCCGATCCACCGAATCTCCCCCGAACGAGTGACAGGACAAACGTGGGGAGTATCGGCAGGCGGAAGCGATTCTCGATCGGGTCTTCGGACCAGGTGGCCACCGGGGGAAGAGGGGACCTCATCCGGCAGAACGGGGAGGGGTGGCCCACTCCCCTTCGCTCATGCGGCCGATTGACCCTGCTCGGGCGTCGCCTGAGCCAGGAACTGCATGAGGGTTTGAACCAACTCGGTGGGGGGTGTCGGCTCGGGCTCGTCGATCGAGTCCTTCATGTCCTCGAAGCGCAGCAGGTCCATCTTCTCGTAGGCAGAGCGCACGCGCGGCGTGAGCAGCCCGAGCCTCTTCAGGTTCGGCACGATCTTCGAGAAGGTCATCTGGCGGAAGCCGCGCATGAAGGGCGTCTCCTGGGCCCAGTCCACCCAGACCGGCACGTCCCACTCGAGGCGCTCGAAGATCTGGTGCATGAGCAGGCGCTCGCGCAGCAGGTGAGTCGCCTCGATGACGAAGTCCTCGCGCTCGCGGATCTCCTGGCTGCTCATCTCTTCGCTGTAGATCTTCTCGAGGGCCATGACGCCGAAGGCGACGTGGCGCGACTCGTCCTGGATCACGCGCGTGGTGAGGTCCTGGATCAGCGGCTCGTCGGGCATCATCATGCGCATCAGGCCGAACGCGGCGAGCGCGAGTCCCTCGACCATGATCTGCATGCCGAGGAAGGTCACGTCCCAGCGCGAGTCCATGATGATGTCGCTGAGCAGGGTCTGCAGGCTGGGGTTCACCTGGTACGAGACGCCGAGCTTCTCGGTCAGGTAGCGATGGAAGACCTCGACGTGGCGCGCCTCGTCGGCGACCTGGACGGCCGCGTAGAACTTGGCCTCCTCCCAGGGCACCGTCTGCACGATCTTGGCCGTGGCGAGCAGGGCGCCCTGCTCGCCGTGCAGGAACTGCGAGAGCATGAAGGCGTTCATGTTCAGGTTGAGCTCGACGAGCTCCCGCTCGCTCATGACCTTGGGCGGCTTCATGACGGAGTTCATGACGTTGGCCGCGCCGGACTGCGCGCGGTCGCGCATCATCTTCTCGATGCTGACCTCGGTGCTCCAATCGAGCTCCGTCGCGTTCCAGAGGTTCGCCTTGCCCTTCTCGTAGAGTCCGAGCAGGTTCTGCTTGCGCAGCGAATACTCCCAGTCGAAGACCGTGTCGAGCGTCGACTTCACGTGCTGGTACTCGCCCGAGTCGGGAATCGGGACCGGGTTCTGCTGCTCGTACTTCATGCGGGACTCCTGGAGGCGCGCTCGGCGGGAACGCCGAGGTAGTGGAGGAAATTGCGGACGAGCTCCTCACGGAGCTCGTCGTCGGAGAGGGTGCGGCCGCCCACGCGGAGGTCGCCGGCGACGATGAGCTGCAGCGCGATGCCGAACACGAAGTGCACGCCAAGCTCGATCCCGACGGCCGGGCGGGGGTGATCGATCGGGTCCTGCCGCTCGAGCAGGAGCGCCGTGATGCGCTCGGATACGCCCGTCTGGAAGCGCACGGCCTCGGCGAGGGCGACGGCGTCCCCCGTCGCGCGGTGGTAGAAGGCCGCCACGAGGTTGCGGTGCTCGCGCAGGATCTGCAGGAGCTCGCCGACGAGCCCGTGCGCGACGGTCCGCAGATCGGCCTGCCGCCAACGCGCGACGTCGGCCAGCGCGTCGGCGCGCTCGGACATCTCGCGGAAGAAGCGCTCCTCGAGCGCGAGCAGCAGCTCGTTCTTGTCCTTGAAGCGGCCGTAGAACCCGCCCACCGACGAGCCGGCGCGCCGGACGATCTCGGGGATCGAGGCGTCGGCCAGCCCCTTCTCCTCGATGAGCTCCTGGGCGGCGACGAGGATGCGCTGCAGCGTGCGCTCGCTGCGCGCCTGCTTGGGGCGGCTCACGGTGGCCAGCGGGCTGGGCTTCGCGTCCATGGGGACTTCCTCGGCGGAACGGGGGTGGACCCCGTTCGAGAACCAGAATTAAAATCCGAATCGCATTCTTGTTGAGGGCGGAGACTACGCGAGCTCGTGCACCTCCGCAAGGGAAGAAACCGTGTGATCGGGCTCGACGGCGTGCCCCTCGGGGATCCCGCTCGAGGCGTGGTCCATCCAGATCCCCGCGACGCCGACGGCCTGTGCGCCCGCGACGTCGGCGTGGAGGTTGTCTCCGACCATCCAGGCCTGCTCCGGGCCCGCCCCGGCGGCCTCGAGCGCGAGCCCGAACACGCGCGGATCGGGCTTGCCGAAGCCGAGCTCCCCCTCGACGAAGATCGCGTCGAAGAAGCCCGCCAGGTCGAAGCGCTCGATCTTGCGGCGCTGCAGCTCGGGGCCTCCGTTCGTGACGAGGACCAGGGGCATCCCGCGCTGGCGCAGGGCTTCGAGCGCGTCGAGCGCACCCGGCAGCGGGTGCACACCCGCCTCGCGCGTGTCGTGATAGAGGTCGGCCAGACGCGAGGCCGCGAGCTCCGGCAGCCCGAGCTCGCGGAAGGCCCAGAGGCAGAGGACGCGCCGCGAGCCGCGCATGTCCTGTCGCCCGAGCCGGCTGCGCTCGGGATCGCCCCAGAAGCGGTGGCCCGCGGCGATCACGGCGTCGTGCAGGCGCTCGGGGTCGGCGCCGAGCTCCGCGGCGACCCGGGCCGTGGTCTCGCGCCAGAGTGCGGGGCCCTGCGCGCCATAGGCGAGGATCGTGTCGTCGAGGTCGAGCAGCAGGGCGCGGGGCGGTGCGAGCGGCATGGCGCAGGATACGAACCGCCCTGCGCTCCGTCACGTCGTGGACGGGTCCTCGCGGTCGATCCACTTGTCCGTGGCCGCCGGCCGCCAGGCCGCGAGCTGGTCCAGGAGCTGGTCGGGGTCGTCACCGCGGAGCAGCAGCCCGCGGTGCTGCTCGCGCAGGAAGCGGGCCTCGACGAGACCGTCGAGGAAGGAGACCAGTCCGTCGTAGAAGCCGTTCACGTCGAGCAGGCCCGAGGGCTTCGCCATCTGCCCGAGCTGCACCCAGGTCAGCACCTCGAACAGCTCGTCGAGGGTGCCCACCCCGCCCGGCAGGCTCACGAACGCGTCCGCGCGCTCCATCATGAGGCCCTTCCGCTCGAACATGTCGTCCGTGACGATGAGCTCGGAGAGCCCCTCGTGCGCGACCTCCTTGCGGGCGAGCGAGCGCGGAATCACGCCGATCACCTCGCCGCCGCCCTCGAGCACGGTGTCGGCCACGATCCCCATGAGGCCGACGCAGCCGCCCCCGTAGACGAGGCCGAGGCCGCGCCGGACGAGCGCGGCCCCGAGCGCGCGCGCCGCGTCGGCGTAGGCCGGATCCCCGCCCGGGCTCGACCCGCAGAACACACAGACGCGCTGGATCGTGGCTCGACTCATGCGGGCTCCCTTCCGGTGGGCGATGCTCGCCGCCGTGGAGTGGTGCGTCACCATCCTTCGCTGAGGCGACGGCTCGTTGTATACCCGAATCGCGAACGATCTCCCGCGCCCGCTCGCGGTGCCGCGGCGCGGCGAGGTCTGACGGTGGGCGGCGACCCTCGAACCATCGTGATCACGGGCGCGAGCCGCGGCCTGGGCGCGGGGCTCGCAGAGCACCTGCACGCCCGCGGCCATGCGCTCGCCCTCTGTGCGCGCAGCGCCCCCGCGCTGCCGCCGTCCGACCGCGTGCTCGCCTCGCGCGTGGACGTTCGCGACCCGGCCGCGGTCGACGCGTTCGCGCGCGACGCCGCCGATCGCTTCGGCGCGCTCGATCTCTGGATCAACAATGCGGGCGTGCTCAAACCCATCGCGCCGCTGCGCGACGTCGACCCGACCGCGGCCCGGGAGCACGTCGAGATCAACGTCCTGGGCGTCCCCCACGGATCGCAGGCCTACGTGCGCCACGTGCGCGCGCGAGGCGGCCCGGGCGCACTCGTCAACGTCTCCTCGGGCGCGGCCCGCAAGCCGTACGCGGGGTGGTCGGTCTACTGCGCCGCCAAGGCGGCCGTCGACCGCATGACCGAGTGCATCGTCGTCGAGGAGGCCGGGACGGGCCTGCGCGTCTGGTCGGTCGCACCGGGCGTGATCGACACCGACATGCAGGCGCTGATCCGGGCGACCCCGGAGGAGCGCTTCCCCGAGCGCGAGCGCTTCCTCCAGATGAAGCGCGACGAGGCCTACAACTCACCGGGCTTCATCGCGGACCACCTGCTCGCGCTCGCGTTCGGCGACGGCGCGGCGTCCGAGGAGATCCTCGTCCGGCTCCCGGCCGAGAGCGACCCGCCGACCTGACCGCGCTGCCGGCCCCGGCGCGCAAGTGCGATCAAGACGCCGAGGCGACGCGCTGATAGCGTCGCGGCATGGATCTCAGGGACCGCTTCCTCGAAGGCGTGGACTTCATGGAGGAGCACCTCCTGGAGCCGGTGCGGCTCGCGGACGCGGCCGCGAGGGCCGGCGTCTCCCCCACGCACTTCTCCCGGCTGTTCCGGGTCCTCACGGGCGAGACCTTCGGCTGCTACCTGCGGCGCCGCCGGCTCACCCTCGCGGCGCAGCGGCTGCTCGACGAATCCCCGGGCTCGCTGATCGAGCTGGCCTTCGACTGCCAGTACGACTCGCAGGAGGCCTTCACGCGCGCCTTCAAGCGCGCGTTCGGCGTCACGCCGGGTGCGTACCGGCGGTGCGGCGGACCCTCGCGCGTCCAATGGCGCGACCGGCTCGACGCCGCGCGTCTCGAACGACGAAAGGAGACCCTGACCATGGAACCCGAGATCCGCGAGATCGACTCCTTCCAGCTCGTCGGCGTGCGCGAGCGATTCGATCAGGAATCGAAGACGGGCATTCCCGGCTTGTGGCAGCGACTCATGCCGCTGATCCCGAAGATCCCGCATCTCTCGGAGCCGGCCCGGAGCTTCGGGGCCTGCCTCAACACGGACCTTCAGACCGGCAGCTTCGACTACATCGCGGGCGTCGGCGTGGACCGCATCGACCGCCTGCCCGACGGCCTCGTCGCCGAGACGATTCCCCGTCAGACCTACGCGTGCTTCACGCACACCATCCAGGGCGAAGATCTCCACGCCGAGCTGCAGCCGACGATGGCGTGGATCCTCGGGACCTGGCTGCCCGCGTCCAAGCACACGATGGCGAACGGGCCGGATCTGGAGGTCTATCCGCCCGGCTTCGAGCCCGGGCCGGGCCATTCTCTCGAGGTCTGCATCCCGATCGCCGCGGCCTAGACGAGGTCGGCGGCGAAGGCCGCGATCCGGTCCGCGAGCTCGGCGAGAACCTCGTCGTCGGTGCGCCCCGAGCGCTTCAGCACGTGGAAGCCGTGATCGGCGCCCAGAACCTCGTGCAGCACGGCCCGCGCGCCCAGCGCATCGCAGATCGGGCGCAGCAGCTCCAGATCGCAGAGGGCGTCGCGCGTGCCCTGCAGGAACAGCATGGGCACGTCGACGTCGGCCAGGTGGTCGGCGCGCTCGGTCCCTGGCTTCTTCGCGGGGTGCAACGGGAAGCCGACGAAGACCAGGCCCGCGACGCCGGGCAGCGCCAGGGCCGCGGCCGCGCGTGAGGTCATGCGGCCTCCCATCGACTTGCCGCCCGCGAGGACGCGCCGCCCGTCCGCCCGGGCGACGGCCGCCGCGACCGCGGCGCGCACGGTCTTCTCGAGCACGCTGCGGTGGTCGGGGCGCTTCTTCCCGGCCTCGGTGTAGGGGAACGCGTAGCGGAGTGTGGCCAGGCCCCGCTCCGCGAGCGCGTCGCTGGCCGCCTCCATGAACGCGTGGCGCATTCCGGCACCCGCCCCGTGCGCGAAGACGTAGACGGCCTTCGCGTCCGCAGGCTCCCTCCAGAGCCCGGTGACCGTGCCGATCGTCTCGTCGACCTCGATCGTGAGCTCGGCGTCGCCCATGCGCGGACGATACCGCGGCCCGGGATGCGAACGCCGACCCGCGGGCCGCGTGGTAGGTTCCGCGCATGCCCCGCCTCAGCTTCGCCCAGGTCCGCGGCCTGCTCGTCCTCGCGGCGATCGTGGCCGCCTACCTGTTCCAGAGCCAGGGGGGCGAGCTCTCGGCCCCCGCCGCCCCCACGCCGCCCGTCGCGGAGATGACCCGCAGCGAACGCCGGGCCAGCGACGAGGCGATCCTGCGCGCCTTCGAAGCGAAACGGAACGACGTCCTCGTCGAGGGCGAGGGCACGGTCGAGAAGGTGCTCCGCGACGACACGAAGGGATCCCGCCACCAGCGCTTCCTGCTGGCCCTCGACTCGGGCCACACCCTGCTATTCGCCCACAACATCGACCTCGCGCCGCGCATCCCGGACCTGCGCCGGGGCGATCGGATCCGCTTCAAGGGCGAGTACGAGTGGAACGAGCGCGGGGGTGTCGTGCACTGGACGCACCACGATCCGGCGGGCCGCCATCCCGGGGGATGGCTCCAGCGCGGGGATCGCGTCTACGAGTAGAAGAAGACCGCAACCAGGTGGCCTCGGGCGGGTTGGACGAAGGGAACCCGAAACCCACCCCGGAGGCTCCATGAACCCCGTCCGACGTTTGACCCTCGCTTCTGCCGGCTTCCTGCTCATCACTGGCACCGCCAGCTCCGCCCTCGCGGGCTCGGAGGAGTTCTTCGATCGCAAGGGCGATCGCATCGAGCGGCGGCTGGACCGGAACGGAGATCGCATCGATCGCCGGCTCGACCGGAAGGGCGACCGGATCGACCGCAAGCTCGACCGCCGCGCGGACCGCGCGCGGGAGAACGGGCGCGATCGGCTCGCGAACCGGCTCGACCGGCGCGGCGACCGCGTCGACCGCAAGCTGGACCGCCGCGGCGATCGCATCGACCGTCGCCTCGACCGCCGGGGCGCGCGCATCGACCGGAAGCTCGACCGCCGCGGTCGCTGAACGCGACGCGAATCGATCGTGAGGCGGTCTCCCGCTCCCGGACCACCCCTGGGAGCCCGCCGGGCAGGCGTCGCATGAGCGGCGCCTGCCCATGCTCTATGGTTGCGCCATGTCGACCGGTCGCGCTGCCCTCGGTGCCCTGATCGCCCGCTTCGCGGGCCGGCTCCGCTACCCGCAGCTCTTCTTCCTGATGGCCGCCGTGTTCCTGCTCGACGTGCTCATCCCGGACATGCTGCCCTTCGCCGACGAGATCCTGCTCGGCCTCGCGACGGTGCTCCTCGGCGCGCTGCGCAATCGCACCGAGGACGAGCCCGAGGAACGCGTCGAGAAGGCGGTCAACTAGCGCCGGGCAGCGTGCCTCCGGCCGCGAGCCAGCGCTTGACGACCTCCTCGCCCTCGCGCGGGTTGTAGAGATCCTCCTGGAAGGACCAGAGTCCGTTCCCCGCATACTCGAGGATCGTGACGCAGCCGAAGCGGTAGACCTCGTCGCCGCCCTTGGGGTCCGGGAACACCTGCCATGGGTAGAAGACGACCCGGTCGCCCTCGATCACGTGCCACTCGACCGGGAACTCCATGGGCGGAGCGCTCTTCATCGTCTTCACGATCGTCTCGCGGATCGCCTCCCGGCCCCGGATGGTGCCGAGGTGGTGCTCGACCCAGACGCCGTCTTCGCTGTGGAGGTCGGCCCAGGCGTCCCAGTCCTGGGAGTCGCCCACGGCGACGAAATGGCGGTAGGCCTCCTCGACCTCGGCGCGGGAATGCTGACTCATCGGGCCTCCTCTCCGGGGCCCCGAAGATGCCTCATCCCGGAGGGATCCGTGCCATCATCGGGCGACCGCAGAGGAGGCCCGGGTGGAAACGATCGATGTGGAGCGCAGTGAGAACGGCATCGTCACCGTCACGCTGAACCGCCCCGAGAAGAAGAACGCCATCAACCAGACGATGTGGGAGGAGCTCGGCGCGACCTTCCGCGAGATCGGCCAGAGTCCGACCGACCGGGTCCTGGTCCTGACCGGCGCGAACGGGGAGTTCTGCGCGGGCGCGGATCTCTCGCCCGACGGAAACAGGGACTGGCACCAGCTCGACCGCATGCACTTCTACGGCTGGGTCGGGCTGGCGCTGCACGAGATTCCCAAGCCCGTGATCGCCAAGATCCGCGGCGTCGCGATCGGCGCGGGGCTCAACATGGCACTGGGCTGCGATCTGATCGTCGCGAGCGAGACGGCGCGCTTCTCGGAGATCTTCGCGAAGCGCGGCCTGGCGCTCGACCTCGGCGGGAGCTGGGTGCTGCCGCGGCTGGTCGGCATGCACAAGGCCAAGGAGCTCGCGCTGCTCGCCGAGATCATCCCCGCGCAGGAGGCCGAGCGGATCGGCATCGTGAACCGGGTCGTGCCCGACGAAGAGCTCGATGGGTTCGTCGACGACTGGGCCCAGCGCCTCGCGAGCGGCCCGCCGCTCGCGCTCCAGATGACCAAGCGCATGCTCACGAACTCGTTCTCGACCACGATGTCCGAAGCCCTGCACTGGGAGGCGATGGCG
>JAAUYD010119730.1_pt1 | contig 11918 bp, 11 predicted proteins | sample 7278101 | NCBI WGS metagenome assembly JAAUYD01 (sample SAMN14350128, study PRJNA611818) | marine sediment metagenome | isolation source: surface marine sediment (0.6m) | place: French Polynesia: Moorea | collected 2018-08 | reverse complement strand
GGTAGTCATCGGATGTCTCCTGTTTCGCTGTTGTCGACAGTCGGCGCCGCATCGCGTCGTCGCCTGAGCGCAAGGCTAGGTAGGCGGCGTCCCCGGTGCTTGAGGGTTGCGTGGGGATTGCGTGGGGATTGCATGGGGATTGGCAGGGGGTTGCCGCGGGCGGGTCGTCGCGCGTCCTGCTGCGCCTGCCGACGGGGGTCTCTACAGCGACGTCAGCGCGTGTTTCGCTGCAACCGTGCCAGCGCGACGCCGAGCCTGCGTCCGACCACGGCATCGATCTGTTCCCGGCTCAGGTCGGGCTTGATTCGAACGGCGCTTCTCAGCGACTCGATCGCCTCGGATTCGGCGCCGGTCACCAGCAGCGCACCTGCCAGCGCCAGTCGCGGCAGAAAGCAGCGATCATCGCGCTGACAGGCGAGCCGGGCTTCACGCAGCGCGTCGTCGGGCCGACCGACGGCGAGCAGGGCGACGGTCAACAGCGTGCCCCAGATCGCGAGCCGGCTGTCGAGCGGACTGATGTCGATACCGTGGGAGAGTTGCTCGACGCCGGTCTCGAACTGCCCGTTCAGTACATTGACCGAGCCCAGTGCGACCCAGGCCTGTGCATTGCCTGGATTGAGTTCGACGGCCTGACGCAGAATCGGCAATGCCCGGGCGCCATCACCGATATCGGCAATTGCGCAACCGGCGTAACCGAGCACAGTCGAATCCATGTCATCGAGCGACAGTGCCGTCTGTGCCGCCTCGAGGGCCTCGGCGCGCGTACGCTCGCGCTCGTCAATCAGGCGGATGCGATCGCCGAAGCCGATGACCAGCGACAGCAGGGCCGGAGCCAGGGCGAAATCGGGCGCCAGTTCGCGGCTGCGCCGCAGCAAGGCTGCGGCCTCGTCGAACGCCTCGTGCCGCCAGCCTTTCAGCGACAACAGGCTATGGGCGGCCAGAAACAGACGCTGCGGATCGGTATTGTCGCCATCGACATCGGCGGCTATGGCACGGTGCAGTTGGGGTTCGAGTTTCGTGATGATGGCCAGCGGTGCGCTGTGAACGGCGCTATCGAAGGGCCCATCCACGACGAACTGCCCGCTCCAACACAGGAAACCGCTGCGTGCGTCGGCCAGCTGAATCTGGATCCGGTAACGATCGCGATCGTAGAGTACGGTGCCGTCGAGCACGTAATCGACGGCGTATTCCTCGTGTAGTGCGCGAGCACTAGGCGTAGCGGTTTTTTCATTGCCGGTGCCGGGATGAACGGCCAAGCGAAGTAACGGGATCCGGCCCAGAAGCGTCGTCAGGCCAGCGGCCAGCGTCTGCGCCAGCTGTGTCGCCATGCCGGTTTCCGACACGGCCCTGAGCGGCATGACCAGTAATGCCGGTGTCGCGGCAGCATCGCCTCGTCGCGCGGCAGCCGGCGCGGGAGGTTCGGTGAGTAGGTTATCGTCGACCCTAACGTCGGCATCGAAGCAGTATCCACGACCGCGTAGGGTCTTGATGAAACGCTGGGTGTTGCCGGTGTCGCCGAGGAGGCGACGGGCGTGCTTTATGCACGTGGAGATTGTCGTTTCCGCTACCGGTCTGCCACCCCATACCTTTTCTACGAGCATGTCGCGATTGAGCACTTGACCAGGGTGGCGGACGAGGATCACGAGCAGATCGAATACCTTTGGCTCGGCGCTGCACAACTCACCATCGCGGCGCAATTCGAACCGCTCCGTATCGATTTCGATGTTCGAGAAGGAATATCGCATCAAACCCGGGCGGCCGCTGCGCGTGTGAACAAGTATAGAGGCAGGTCTCGATGCCGTTGTGACCCGGGGTTTGGCAGGTGCATGGGTCGTGCGGCGGACATCGCGTCTGCGTCGCGGATAGGCGGGCGGGTGGCAACCGGCGCACCGGCGTCATCGCTCACGACCTGTCAGCGCGGTTGGCTGGAGTCAGCGCGTCACCTCAGGTACCCGGCCTCGTCCGTGGTTGCCGCGGCACGGCCGCCCAACGAAGCTGTGCAGCATCGAGTCGTCCAATGCGGCCGGTCGCCTGGAGTGACGCCGAACCCCCCGGTACTGTGCGAAGGCTTCAGCAGTAGTGGGCGTACCAGGTTCGCGCGCGTAGAGGATGTTGCCGCGATCTTCGCCAGCCATCATTCGTATCCCTGCAGGTCCGCAAGACAATCATTCCGGGCAACGCTGTTGGCCGCACGCTTCCCCTGGGCGGTGGCGCAACAAGAAGGCCTATTGAGGCGGTCAGAAACGAGCGCGTTGCGCGTCGGCAGCAGCCAAAGGTGTGCGCGGATCAGTGCGTCCGGCGCACGGAGGGATGTGGGTAGCGTCGACGGCCGGGACGGTTGCCTAAAGGGGGCAATTCGCCGAGCGCGGCTGCCTTCCAGGTAGCCAACGTGGCCTGAGAAGGCATCACGAGTCTTCGGTGTCGCACGGATCCATGCGCAGATACGCCGGGATCTCTTCTTCATCGACGATGCCTGGCAGGCCCCGATCAGCGGCGCCGGCATTGTTCTCCGATTCTGCCGCGGCACCCCTCGGCACAGTCGCATGCGATTGCGCTGCCGAGGTCGCAGGCAGACTCTGGCTCGACCACGCCGTACTCGTACCCACGACCGCGGTGAGCAGGATGGAGAACGTCCCAAGTTGGCGTGCATTCATGGCATTTTCCTCAGCAGGTCGGCGCATGGTGCTTCCCGAATTCACGGTGCTGCGAGCCCGATGGCGCCGTCGGTGGCGTTCGCACGGGCCCAGCGGTTGGGCGCGGCCGATATGTTTTGATGATTATAAGCCACGCCGCATACGCCAATTCCTGCTCAGCTTTTGTTCTTGTGCTTTTCCTCATACAACGCGGGGGTTACACGGGCCGAGGCCAGGTACTGGCGAAGGTTCTTGATGTCCTGCTTGGTGCACACGTTGCTGTGATGAGGGTGGTGCAGGACGCCTTCCACGTTGTTGAGCAACACGCGAAAGCGTGCCCCGTGGATGGGCTCCACGCTGGCGCCCAGATGGTGCAGCAGGGACTCGATCTCGCGCCAGTGGATGTTGCTACTGACCGGGTCCTTGAAGATCGTGCGGATCAGGGATGCATGCTTGTGGCTCATGCGCTACCTCGCGCGGCATGGGTGGGGTGGCCGATCCTCAATGGTCGGGGATGTGCCACGATCTGACAGTTGCACCAATGCTACCGAATTCGTCGCCGGTCCTGAACCTCATCGCCCTGACGCTGTGCGAAACAGAGATTTCCCTTCTGGCGACACGCCTGCGCGCGGCTTGCCGTGCGGCAGGGTTCAAGCGGTCCGCCGGACGATCAACCGTGGCCTCAGTCGACATCGCAAATAGAGTCCTTGTCGATCAGGTTATCGTGGCCTCTCGGTGGAACGGGACTCAGCCAGTCATCGCCGAAGTGCCGCTCTACAGCTTCGGCGTCCGGCCAGAACGACGCAAATACCCATTGGCCATGGTCGGCGGTCGCGTCTCTGCCGAAGCAGCGGACTGCGTTGCCGGGCTCACCGCGGATGATATCCACAGTTGTTGTCGCGAACCGGTGTAGCAGGGCATTGGTGAGACCGATTGTGATCTCGACATGGAACCCTTGCAGGATCGGCACGGTACTGGGTGTCGCATCGCCGATGTCTGATGCCTCTCCATTCGCGCCAGGCGCGTTGCAGGGCTACCGGTGCGAGACCCGGCGCCGCTCAGCACATGAATCGATTGAACGCTGCATTCATGAAGTAGCGAACGTAATCGCTGGCTACGACCAGCCAGAGGTAGACGAGAAGCACGATTGCCACCGCGCTGACGCAGCCGATGGTCCATCTACGATCAACCACGGCCGAGAACCTCGGCAGCACCCCGCACGGTCGCTGGGATCGGTCGCTCGTCTATTGGCCAGTGAAGCAGTGCAGCGACTACGCCGAGCACGACCACGCTCCACCAGATCAGATCGTACGACCCGGTCAGCTCGAAGGCGAGACCACCGAGCCATGCCCCCAGAAAGCTTCCCAGTTGGTGCATCAGGAACACGATACCAACCAGCGTTGCCAGGTATCGCGGGCCGAAGACCTGGGCGACGATTGCGGTCGTCAGCGGGACCGTACCGAGCCACGTGAAACCGATCATCGCCGCGAAAAACAACGTCGACGCGGTGGACGGGGGCGTCATGACAAAGACGACGACCACGGCCGCTCTGACCAGATAGAGAGCGGCAAGTGCGTTCTTCTTGCTGAAGCGGTCCCCTATCGCACCGCACGCCAGCGTGCCGACTATGTTGGTGATCCCAATGGTCGCCAATGCCGCGCCGCCGAGCCACACAACGAGCTGCCGGTCGAGCAAGTACGCAGGCAAGTGCGTCCCTATGAAGGCGAGTTGGAAACCGCAAACGAAAAACCCGAGCAGCAAAAGGACGAAGCCTCTGTGTTCCAGCGCCTCCGACAGCGCCGCACCCAGCGACTGTTCGGGCCCCTCTGCATCAGTCCGACCAGACAGCATCGGCGCCATGAGGCATATCGTGAGCGCGACGAGCGCCAGGCAGATCAGCGCGATCGCCCAATCGAGGGTGTCGATGAGGGCGAGGGTGACCGGAACCGACAGGAAGATGCCGATCGACCCGCCCAGCGAGGCGATGCCCAGGGCGGTGGTGCGGCGCTCTGGCGCGAAGCGGCGTCCAACGGCGCCGAGCACCACGGCATAGGTCGTCGCGCTCAGCCCGATGCCGACCATGACGCCCAGTCCCAGCGTCAGGCCGAGAGCCGTCGAGCTGGCCGATGCAAAGACCAACCCCGCTGCGTAGAGTGCGCCACCCGCGACGATGACGCGGGCGCTGCCGCAGCGATCGGCAATCATGCCTGCAACGGGTTGGGCGAGTCCCCACATCAGGTTCTGCAGCGCAATGGCGAAACCGAAATCCTCGCGATCGATCGATGGCAAGGCCTGCGTGATCGGGTTCAGAAACAGCCCGAACGAATGGCGTGTGCCGACCGCGATCAACGCGATCAGCGTTCCCGCGAGCAGGATCAGCCGCGGATCGCGCAGCACCCGGGCAGCCGAGAGGTTCGCGCCGGCGGTTCGCATGTCATCTCCGTGATCAAGGCGGGATGACGCAGGGCGGCATCTCGCGCGGACGTCATGTGATGTCTTGATGGGCAGACTAGCTTCGGGCTAATGTTTAGAAAAACGAATAATTCAAAAACTCCAGTTCAGGAAAACGGGTATGACTACGACTTTCGACATCAATGCCCTGCGTGCCGTTGTGTCCGGGATCGACCAGGGGAGTTTCGCCAGGGCCGCCAACGAGCTTGGCCGATCCCAGTCGGCGGTGAGCATGCAGTTGAAGAAGCTGGAGCAGCAGGCCGGCGTCAAGCTGTTCGTCAGGCAGGGCAGGGGCCTCGTGCCAACGGAGGCCGGTGACGCCCTGGTTCAGTATGCGCGCCAGATCATTGCGCTGAACGACAAGGCGGCCAGTGCCGTTGGGGCAGCCGTGGCGCCCGAGACGGTGCGGCTGGGTCTGCCACAGGACTTCTTCGACGATGTGATGCCAGCCGCCGTCCGGGCGTTTGCCGATCGACATCCGGACGTCCATGTCACGGTGCGCGCCGGCAACAATCACACCATCAACGACGACATCGAGGCAGGGCGTCTCGACGCCGCGATTGCCTTCTTCCCGAGGGACTCGGGCGCGAAAGGCGAGTTGCTTTGTGAGCTTCCGGTGCGTTGGCTCGCGCACCAAGGCTTTGCCGAACCGGCGCGGCGTGCGACGGTGCCCCTGGTGTTGTTCAACCACCCCTGTCTGTTTCGGCAGGCGGCGCTCGCGTCTCTCGATCGCGCCGGATGCCGATGGCGCGCCGCCCTGACCACGCCAAGCCTCCCGGCGGTTTGGGCCGCGCTCCGATCGCACTTCGGGATCGGTGTCCGGATCGGGCATAGCGTGCCGGGCGACATCGTCGACGTCGGCGACTGGGAGCGTCTGCCACCACTGCCCCCGGTTGAGCTGCGGCTGCTTGGCGCACATGCCGCCTCGCCACTCGCCGGCGATCTGACGACGATCCTGAAGTGCACAACCATGGAGGTCCTCGACAAAGGGACGCCGGCGCCAACAGGTCAGGCACGCCGATAGCGGCAGGGGCTCGCGTCGCGCTTGGCTTGCAGCTGCCTCGATTGGCCGTGCTGAGAAGCTCTCCGTGTCAGATCTAGCGCACAGAATAGTTTTCGTTGTGCGTGTGACACCGCCGCGATGTTCGATGGCAGCCAATCCGATCGCGCCGACTCCGCCTGGTCGTGAGAAAAATCGCTGCCGGCAACAGGTATGCCGAACCTTTTTCCGAGCCGCCGACCCGAACGGCGAACTTTCCAACGCTGCGACAAGAGGAGGATTTGAAGTTCGGGGAGGACCATAGTGCCGCGCAGATCACTGTAACCTCCCAGTTTAAGCGGTTCGCAACAGGGTGGTCGGGGCAGGACTGAGAGCTGCAGTGGCAATCAGGCCGTTGATCGCTGACGCCAACCGCTTCACTCGACGTCGAATCTGTCAATAAGTATGAGGTTGTCTTGCGTTTGCCGCTCTATGCCAACGGCCTAAACTCCCGAGTGGTCATGGTTTTCAATGATGGATTGAGATCGGCGGTTCTCAGAGAGCCTACGCGGGCAAATCTACGCGCCGTCAATCCCTGCGACGCCGGACCAGAGGGCTGAAGTCCTGAGTTGCTGGATGGGCCCAGTGATCGGCGGGAACCGTTGCCCGCCCAGCCATGGCAGTACGCAGTGCGTTGGCACGGTCTGAAACGACGACCAGCGGTTTTTTGACCGATTTAACGTGCCGATCAGGCCGCGGCATTCAGGTATTGGGGCATGCACGATCTCGAAAAACGACATCCGGTCCTGACTGAAGCGACGATCGAGACGCGCGGTAGTCTTACGTCGTTCGCCCGTGCCGGTTCGTCGGACGTAACCTTTCAGTTCGATTCCCCGACGGTGGGCTTCGTGCTCAACCCGGTCGATGATCATCACGCCGCGTACGGTTCAGACAAGCTGTTGCGTGTGCCGCTGGCGCCCGGGGTCGGTTGGGTCATCGACGGGGGGATCGATGGACGATGCCGGTGGACGGGCGCTTCCGCCTTCCTCAACGTCTCGCTCGATCCGGCCGTGCTCCAAGAGCTGAGCAGTGGGCGAGATGTCTCGCTTCCGACCCTCTACGGCTTTCAGGACCCGGTCATCCTCGAGATGGCGCTGGCGATCCACCGTGCAGGGGACAGCGAGACTGACGGGCTGGTGTACCGTGAGACCATGCTGCGGGCGCTCGCTGTCCATCTGCTGCAGGTCGTGGACCAACACGCGGACTCGCTGGAGCGCGTGCTCAGCCCCACCGACCCGAGGCTGGCGCGCGCGGTCGATTATGCCGAGGCCCATTTGCATGAGGTCGTCTCGCTGGAGGACATGGCCGCCGCCGCGCGGATGAGCCCGTTCCACTTTGCCCGCAGTTTCAAGGCCGCAACCGGCGAGACGCCGCATGCCTACCTGATCCGTCGACGCATTGAACGGGCAACGCACCTGCTGAGAACCACAGAGGCCTCAATCGAGGCGGTCGCCCTGCAGGCCGGCTGGCAGAACAAGAGCCACTTCATCAGAGCCTTCAAGCGGCGGCTTGGCGTCACCCCTGGGGTGTACCGTCAACAGAAAAGCGCGTAGGCGCAAGAATGGGCACCGCGTGAGCAATCGCCGGTCCTGAAGACCCCGCGCCGACTTGTCATCCTTTGATCACCGCCACAGACAACGTGGCTCAATCGATCAAGGAGACCTGCCATGACCAAAACGCCCATGCTATCTCGCCGGGCCTTGTTGACCGGCGGCGCCGCTGCCGTTGCCGCTGCTGCCGTCGGCACCACGGCCCATGCCGCATCTGCCGAAACCGTAACCGGACGCTTTGCCAACGAGGTCGCGCCGACTACCGGGGCCGGGTTAGGTCGAAAGACGTTGCCACGCAGGCTTATGGCCCTTCCCAGCCAAGGAGACGTACGATGAAAAGCGAAACCAAGAAAGCCGCGACAGACAGCGCGCGTCGTGACTTTATTAAAGGAGCTGGTGTCCTCGCGGCAGGTGCCGGTCTAGCCGCCATGAGCGGGGCTTCGGCGTTTGCGCAGGGCACTGGCAACTCCGCCGTTCCGAAGGTCCTGCAAGGCAAGACAGCCCTCGTCACTGGTGCAGGGCGCGGTATCGGGCGCGCGATAGCTGTGGCCATGGCTGAGGCCGGTGCAAACATTGTGGCACTCGACATCGGGCAGGATATCAGTGGCCACGATGTGCCAATGTCAACCAGCGATGATCTGGCCAAGACAGTTGCCGATGCCAAAGCCAAGGGCGTGGAGGCTGTGCCTGTGCTGGCGGACATCCGCAATCTGGATGCACACGAAGCCGCTGTTGCGAAAGCCCTAGAACAATTCTCCAGAATCGACATCGCCGTTGCCAATGCTGGTGTGAACAACAACGTCACGTTCACAGGAACCAGCAAGTCGGACTTCCTCAATCACTGGAATCTGAATACAGACGTCAATGTCAAAGGCACAGCGAACACGTTGCGCGCAATTTTGCCGCACATGCGCGACAACCAGGCAGGCCGCGTCATTGCGATCACTTCCACCTTCGGCCGTCAGGGTAATGACATGAATCCAGCCTATGTCGCATCCAAATGGGCAATCGTGGGGATGATCAAATCCGCCGCGATAGAAATGGGCGCTCACAATGTGACGGTCAACGGCATTGCGCCGACCGGCGTTGTGACCGGACTAGGCGGCCCGAAGACCGCCGAGGAACTGGCAGGCTTCAACGACTGGATGCGAAACAACTATCACAAGATGCCTGTTGGAATGCTCCAGCCCGAAGACATTGCAGGATCAGCCGTCTTCCTGGCGTCTGATGCCGCGCAATACATTACCGGAACGATTATCGATGTCGCCGCCGGTGCGAACGCAAGATATACCGCTTGAGGGCCGGGGTCACAAGATGCGCGATCAAGACAACACACAACATGCGGACGAGGACCGCCGCGACTTCATCAAAGGCGCCGGCGTCTTGTTTGCCGGGGCCGCGTCGATTGCCGCGACGAGCGGCGCGGCTTTGGCTCAACAATCGACGCTGAGACCCGGCGCGTTCAATCCGAACGGTCGATTCAAGGATCGCGTCATCCTGATCACTGGCGCGACATCCGGTATCGGCGAAGGTACGGCCAAGGCGTTTGCCCTCGAGGGCGGTAAGGTCTTCTTCAACGGTCGCCGCGCCGATATGGGGCAAAAGGTACAGGATGAAATCCGCGACTTTGGCGGCCATGCCACCTTCGTGCGATCCGATGTCCGCAATGAAGATGACGTGAAAGCCTTTATCGATGCCGTCGTTGAGAAGCACGGAAGAATCGACGTGGCGTTCAACAATGCAGGCGTGGTGTTTGGGAATGGCAAACTCGCTGACAACCAACCACTCGCCGACATCGATGTCGCCGATTTTGATGATATCTGGAACACGAATGCACGCGGGGTGTTCCTGTCAATGAAACATGAAATCCGGCACATGCTGAAAAACCGGCCGCAGGGTCGGGGGGATCTGCGCGGCGTAATCATCAACAACGCCAGCGTGTCTGCGCATGGCGGCTTTGCCGGCATCGGACCATATTCCGTAAGCAAGCACGGCGTGTTGGGCCTCACCAAGAACGCCGCGCTTGATTACGGCAAACATGGCATTCGGATTGTATCCATTTCGCCGGGCGGTGTGGACACACAGATGCGCCGCCGTTCTCTGGAAGCAATGGGATTGAACGCGCAGGACGCACCTGCGCCGAACATCGAACACCGAACCAACACGGTCGAGGAAATGGCCGATGTGGTTATGTTCTTATCCTCCCCGGATGCGCCATCCTCGATCCAGGGAACGGACATTGATGTCACGATGGGCATGTTGACCGGGCCGTTTGCCCCACCGAGTAATGCCTGAAGAGCTTGCACTGGCTCATTGGGACGAACAGGTGACTGATGGGAATCAATGGGTCAGACTTATTGGTTCCAGAAGAAGAGGCTGGATTGCTTCAAAACTCGTCGCTTGAAGGCTCGTCGACGCCGTCTGTTGGGCGATTGGCGAGGAGGCTTGCGTAAACAGGCTCGTGCTCCGCGCCCGATTTTTCTGCGTTGGTGCATCGCGTTGATGCGATGGGCCAGCGGGTCGCACAATGGCGGTCCTGTCAGGGAATCGGCGTCATGAACACCAGTGTTCCGGAATCAGCGGTCTCGAAACCGCGTTGCGGGGTCGACCCGATCGATAGGGAGTCTCTGCTCCCTCAGCCTGAGCGAGAGCTGACGCGCAGGGGCCAATTTGGCGGCCGACGAATCTTGGGCACATCGAATGCCGGGAAGGTTGAATAATCCACCTTCGAGAGAATGCACGAACTCGGGAAACGGCATTCGGTCCTGGAGGGCGCAGCATGCGTGCCTGGTCCGTCGGTGCATCGAGCGGGCGGCGCACCCGCTACGGACCACGGAGGCCTCGATCGAGGCGGTCGCCCGGCAGGCCGGCTGGCAGAACAAGCGCCACTTCATCAAGGCCTTCAAGCGGCGGCTTGGCGTCACCCCTGGAGCGTACCGTCAACAGAAGAGCGCGTAGGCGCAAGAATGGGCACCGCGTGAGCAATCACCGGTCCTGAAGACCCCGCGCCGACTTGGCATCCTGTGATCACCGCCACAGACGACGTGGCTCAATCGATCAAGGAGACCTGCCATGACCAAAACGCCCATGCTATCGCGCCGGGCCTTGTTGACCGGCGGCGCCGCTGCCGTTGCCGCTGCTGCCGTCGGCACCACGGCCCATGCCGCATCTGCCGAAACCGTTACCGGACGCTTTGCCAACAAGGTCGTGCTGATTACCGGAGCCACGTCCGGAATCGGTCGCGTGACCGCCGAGCACTTTGCCCGGGAAGGGGCAACCGTGGTGTTCAATGGTCGCCGCGAGGCCTTGGGCCGACAGGTCGAGGCCGGGATCAGAGCGAGCGGCGGCAAGGCGCAATACCTGCCTTGTGACGTGCGCGACACCGCCCAGCTCGAGCGCTTCATCAAGGCCGTTGTCGACACCCACGGTCGCATCGACATCGCCTTCAACAACGCCGGCGTCGGCCAGGTCTTCGGCGTCACGACCGATGACAACCGTGCCGAATACGACAACCTCTTCGACACCAACACCCGTGGTGTCTACATGGGCATGGTATGGGAAGCCGAACAGATGGAGCGCCAGGGTGGCGGGGTGATCATCAACACGTCGTCCATCGTCGGCCTCAAGGGGCTTGGCGGGGCGGCGGCCTACGCGGCGTCGAAATGGGCCGTCTCGGGCATGACCAAGTCGGTCGCGATGGAGCTTGCGCCGAAAAACATCCGGGTGAACGCAGTCGCCCCCGGCGCGATCACGGATACCGGCTTCATGAAGGCCATCACCGGTCGTGACCTGAGCCCGGAGGAGATTCAGGAGTTCGCTGGCCTGCACGCGATGCAGCGCACCGGTACGTCGGACGAGGTGGCCAGGGCCGTCCTCTGGCTCGCATCCGACGAGGCCTCGTTCGTCACCGGCGAAGTGTTCAAGGTGGACGGCTACTTCGTGCCCGGTTGATCACTGAATGCACTTTGGATAAGGAGTCGGATCATGAAATTCTTCAAACAGTTTCTTCTCGGCTTGGCCTTGATTGGCTGCGCACAGACAGCTGTCGCCAGTCTCCTCCAGGACGAACTGGCCGTCCTGCGCATCCCGACCGAGATCGAGACGGCCGTGGATGCTAAAGACTGGGGCCGGGCGCGTTCCCACTTCGCCGACGAGGTGGCTGTCGACTTCTCGAGCCTGAGCGGTCAGCCGCCGGCAACCATTCCGTCAGACGACCTGATCGGCGGCTGGGCAGCAAACCTGGGC
>JAAUYD010001653.1_pt1 | contig 11918 bp, 11 predicted proteins | sample 7278101 | NCBI WGS metagenome assembly JAAUYD01 (sample SAMN14350128, study PRJNA611818) | marine sediment metagenome | isolation source: surface marine sediment (0.6m) | place: French Polynesia: Moorea | collected 2018-08 | reverse complement strand
CGATCGGCCTTGAGGGGCCATTCCGTGACATAGGCTAGAAGTTGCCCTGAATACCGAGGGCCGTTGTGGAGCCATAGACTTCATACTGCCGCAGGAAGCGACTGCTCGAGCCACCGTAAACAACGCTGAAAGGCTCGTCATTTGCATTACTGTGCTCGAGGTAGACCGTGAAGTTGTCCGTCAGATCGTACTTGACCGTGAAATCGAGCTGCGTGTGGTCACGCGCGTAATTGTCTGCCGCGGCGTCCGACGGATCCTCAAGCAGATCGAGGTAAGCGTCCCGGTAGGCGACTGAGGCACGAATGCTCCAGCCATACTTCTCGTAACCGATAGACAGGTTTCCGACCGTATCTGACTGCCGTGGCAGCGGAATCTTTTCGCCATTTCGGATAGACCCGAGGTCGGCTTCACTATCGATGAACGCGGCGTTGGCACTTATCAGGAAACCGTCCCAGGGAGCGGGCAGATTGTCGAACGACTGTTGATAGTAGAGCTCGAAGCCCAGCACATCGGCCTCGTCGCCGTTGATCGCCTTGATCACTTCGTTAAAGCCGGTCGACAAAGGAAAATCGGGGTCGACGCCCAGGACATCGGCCTGGACGATGAAGTCGTCGAGCTGCTTGAAGAACACGCCGACACCTACGGCCGCCTGCAAGCCTTCCGGGTACCACGCGAGCGACACATCAAAAGCCTGCGACTCGATCGGATCCAGCTCCGGGTTGCCCGCAAAGACATCGCCGTCGTCATCAATCAACCGTGACGCCGACTGGTCGAACAGAGGTCTGATCAACGAAGCGGCGTAAGAGGCTCGCACCACCACGTTGTCGCTGGCGTCCCACCTCAGGTGCAGACTGGGCAGGACATTGGAGTAGGAATTCGACACAGTGGGTGCGGGAGCCACAGTCTCATTCTCAATATCGACAATCTTGCCCTGGGTCTCGAAGTCTGTGTCCTCATAGCGGACACCACCGATCAGACGAACCGTGTCACTGAGATCGACAGTTCCCATCAGGTACAGCGCGGTCACGTCTTCGCTTGACGAGTAGTCACCGACGTTTGAATCCTCGAGCGTTCCACCCGTATCCAATCCGGTCGCGCGCAAGGTATCGAGGTTTGAGAAGAAATAGCCGGCAAGCCCGCTGGCGCTGATGCGCGGCCCGAATACACCGAGGTCAAAATTAGATTGTTCTCCCTCGATGAACTGCGTCAGTAACGGCGGTCCGCCAAGTGCGTCGAAGTCGTCGAACACTTCACGATCTTCGTTTGCGGACTTGTCGCGCAACCTGATGGCACCGCCGAACTTAATCGATGCAGGCTTTCCGCCCCATTCCATCATGCGCTCGAAGTTCAAACGAATCGCCGTTTCATCGTCTTCGGTATCCTGCTGTCGCAGCTCGAGGTCCTCCAGCGGGAACGCATCACCGCTGAAGAAGTCCGGCTCGGCGTTGACGTACTGCGCTGACGTTGTTCCCGCGATGTAGCCAATGTCGATTCCGCCCGTGCGAAATGTCGCATCGATTCGATTTTTTACATCGGTCTCGGCGAGAGAGTACGCGACGCTGTAGTCAATGACCCAGTCATCCGACACGTTCTCGCCACCCAACACATACGACGAGATTGTCTGATCGATCTTGCGCGTTCGGTACTCTCTGTCGACGCGTGTATCCGTGAACTGGCCGGTACCCTCGCCCAGCGTCCCGGGGACCAGAACTCCACGACCAAACCCAACCTCGTTTCGCCGACGCGTTTCTACATCCTCGAATTCACTATGCAGAAACTTGAGATAGTAGCTGGAGTTATCTGTGGGCCTGTAATCAAAACTCAGCGTTGCACCAAGCCTGTCACGATCGATCTCGTAGGCTCGTTGCTCCAGTTCGCCGAAGGCGAAGACGTCGCCGGTGGTGTCTGTCGTCAGCTCGGGCGGACCGTCAGCTTCGACGTTGTCACTCTCGGCCTCTCGCTGCGAGTAACTTATCGATGCCGCAATTCCGAAGTTTTCGGAGCCGCCGCCAAAATCGAACAGATCGGTCCACGTGATCGACCCCTTGGGGCTCGTGTCCTCCGACTGCTCGTTGTACCGACCTTCTCCTCGGAACTGCAACGAATACCCACCGCGATCGAATGCCGTCAGGCTTCGAATGTTGATACTGCCGCCGATGGAATCGCCATCGATATCGGGTGTCAACGTCTTTGTCACCTCAAGAGTCTCGAGCAGGTCAGCCGGGATTACATCGAGCGGCACCGATCGGTCGGTCCCTACCGGCGATGGCACACGAACACCATTAATTGTCACTGCGTTGAAGTTGGGGTCTGCGCCGCGAACAACGGGGAAACGACCCTCTCCCTGATCCCGGGTAACGGAGATGCCCGGTAGGCGTTGTAACGACTCCGCGACGTTCTGGTCGGGGAAGTTGCCGATCTGGTCCGAAGCAACGATCGATTTCAGGGAGTCGGACGCGCGTTCCTGCTCGATTGATGCAGCCTGACTGGCCTTTTGACCGACAACGAGAATCTCCTCAGTGACGGCCTCGCTGCCCTGGGCCATCGCCTGGGACGGCAGGACCACTAGGCCCATGATTGAAAGTGTTAAAAACGCTGCTTGCGTGAGGTTTCTTGCGCGAATCATTTCTGCCCCCGTGTCGTCTGACAATTCGACTTCGACACGATGAGGCTAGAGCGCGAAGCTTTCACCAGCCTTTCAGCGTAGAAACTAATCAACGACAGCTCTACGCCATGCTCGGCGAAATAGTGGAATACCGGCGATCAACACGGTGGCTGAGAGAATGGCGAGGGTTAGTGGTCGTTCCCAAAGAAAACTGAACGAGTCATTGTAGAGTACCAAGCTCCGGCGCAGATTCGTTTCCAGCAAACCGCCCAGCGTGAAACCGACAATCATAGGTGCCATCGGGTATCGATAAAGTCTTAACACGACTGCTATCACGCCAATTCCGATCATCATATACAGGTCGAACGTGTTGAATGACACCAGGTACACGCCGGCCAGGCAAAAAAAGACAATCAGTGGTGCCAGCACATTCGAAGGCAGTGTCAGTACCCGGGATATATAGGGGATAAGCGGCAGGTTCAGAATCAGCAGCACAACATTGCCGATGTACATGGAGACGATGACGCCCCAGAATACGTCCGGCCGCTCGACGAAGAGCGACGGACCCGGATTGACGCCGTAAGAAATCAGAGCGCCCAACATCACGGCCGTCGTGCCAGAACCGGGAACGCCAAGCGTCAGGAGCGGCACGAACGATCCCGATGAGGCAGCGTTGTTGGCGCTTTCCGGCGCAGCCAGTCCGCGAAGCGAGCCCTTTCCAAACTCCTTCTGCGCTTCACCCTTCGCGATGCTGCGCTCCATTGAGTAACCCATGAATGAAGCGATAGTTGCACCGGCCCCCGGCAGCACACCAACGAAGAAGCCCAGGAGCGAGGACCGTCCGACAGCGGGGGCAACCTGCTTCACTTCCTTGCGTTTCAGGCGCAAAGATCCCAGTGCAGAGCTGCGCGCGTTCCCACTGACGCTGTGGCCCGAAAGCACGCTCAACAGCACTTCCGACAGTGCAAAAGCGGCCATAGCGAGCAAAAGGAAACTGATTCCATCCAACAGATCGAGCCGGCCGTAGGTAAAGCGCATGACGCCGTCTGTTCGATCCGTGCCTACCGTACCCAGCATCAGACCAAGTACGGCCATGAAACCCGCCTTGGCCGCATTGTCCTCGCCGGCGAACGCCGTCACCGATATCAAACCCAGCACCATTAGCGCGAAATACTCCGGCGACTGGAATGACAAGCTGACGACCGCCAGTGCGGGCGCCGCGAGCAATAGCAGGACGGCGGCGATAGTGCCGCCCGCGAACGATGCATAGGCGGCTACCGCTAGCGCCTTACCCGGAAAGCCTTTCTGGGCGAGCGGATAACCGTCAAACGTGGTCGCGACGGTGCCGGCCACGCCTGGTGCGTTCAACAGGATGGCCGACGTAGAGCCACCGAAGACCGCGCCATAGTAGACGCCAGCCAGAAGAATCAATGCGCTCGCGGGATCGAATGCGTAAGTAACCGGGACCAGCAGTGCAATGGCTGACACCGGGCCGAGGCCGGGCAGCATGCCGATGATCGTCCCAGCAAAACAACCAACGCCCACCAGCAACAGATTGACCGGTCGCACCGCGACTTCCAGTCCTGTAAGAATTCCGTCAATCACGTTTGAATCCCCAACGCCACGTTCACGGCAGACTGATGTCGAGGCCAAGCTCGAGCAGCAACCAGAAAATCAGGGGCGGCACGACCGCCGCTGGCACGACGAAACGCCAGCGCCGCTCGCCGAGGTAAACAATACCTGCGGCGAGAAACCCTGCGGTCGACACGATGAAACCGACCCTTGTGAGTAAGAAAGCATAGACAAGCGCGAGAGCAACGAGCCCCGCGCAAGCGCGCCAGTGGCGCACCTCGTGGGCAGTTTGCGAACCAGTAGCAGCGCGCTCACGTAGCGCGCTGTAGAGAATCGACAATGAGAAAACAGCGCCAACGACGGTCAGAATGTAGGGAAACGTTCGGCTGGACATTGCTTCGTGCTGCGCACCGCTGAATAGCTCGATGGATCCGGCCGATACTCCGTAGAACGCGCAGAAAGCAAGGCAAAGGAGTGCGACATACGTTTCTCCATTCCACGCATTCATTGCGTCTGCCCCTCCAGCGGTTTACGAGCGGAATTCACAATCTGCAGCATCTGCAGGCGATTTTCCTCGAGAAAACGTTCGAAATCTTCGCCGGACAACAGATAGTTCGTCAGTGCAAGACGCGAACGCTGTACCTCCCATTCAGGGCGCTGCATAAGTTCGGTGATCAGACTTGCCACACGATCGCGCTCCTCCTGGGTCATCTGCGGTGGTCCGAAGAATCCACGCCAGTTCGCGAACAGCGCATCCACGCCCAACTCCCGGAACGTCGGAACCTCCGGCAATTCGGGCAGCCGCTCGGGTGCAGTTATTGCAAGAATCCGAACCTGCCCCTGGTTGTGCGCACTCACGACCTCCGAGACGCCAGTCGACAACGCTTGTGTTTCTCCGGAAAGCAGGCTCGTCATTGCCTGACCGCCCGCGTCGTAAGCAACGTAGGAGACGGTATCCGGGGCGTAGCCGCTAGCGAGCATTATCTGCTGAACCACGAGGTGGTCCATCCCGCCGCGAACCGACCCTCCGGCGACCATCGTCGAGCCTGGTGTTGCCGAGGATGCGCGAGCGAATGCTCGGTAGGACTGGTACGGCGAGTCACCTCTAACTACCAGCGCACCATAGTCCGAAACGACGCTGGCCACGGGCACAAGATCTCCAACCCCCTGGGGCAACAGACCGTTCAGGGACCTGACCACCAACGCTGCAGAACCGACCATGATGGTGTTTTCCTGACGTTCGCCGGTCTCGATGAGGTGCGCTATCGCGACTCCACCGCCGCACCCAGAGCGGTTTTCGTACGAAACGGCAGGAACAAGACCTGATTGCCGAAGCCCCTCACCAACTGCCCTCGCCGTCGTATCCCAGCCGCCACCCGCACCGCCGGGAATCAGGATATGAAGGCGCTCGCCGTTGGTTCGAGCATCACTCGTATCTGGCTGCTCGCAACCGACGACGCTGGCAGCGGCGACCAGAACGACGGTCACGCGGACTGCCAGAGCAATCACAGCAGATCGTTCACTGTTTGAATGCGCGAACATTTGTGTCTAAACCCCTGCGACGAGTTCCAGGCTATCGATAGCGACTCCTGCCAGTCTTGCGAATTCTCATGAACTGGTGCCACTTGCCTGAGTCGTGGTAGAAACTCAGGCGATACTGTTTTCTAACGAAAGATTCTGTCAGGAGCCTTTCACCGGAAGAAATTCATGAAATTGCTGCTCGTCGAGGACGATCAACCACTTGCGGCTGCCCTTCAGCAGGCATTCGTGCGCGAGAACTACGCGGTAGACGTCGCTGACAATGGTGCTTCCGCCAACCAACTCCTGTCTACCGAGACCTACGATCTATTAGTCCTCGATCTGGGTTTACCCCAGATGGATGGTCAGGACGTTCTACGAAAGCTACGTGCTCGCGGTAACCGACTGCCGGTCATCATCCTGACCGCTCGCAGCGGCCTCGATCACAAGATTATCGGCCTGGATCTAGGTGCCGACGACTACATGACCAAGCCATTTGAGCTGACTGAGCTGCTTGCCCGGGTTCGGGCGAACCTTCGTCGCGGCGCAAACCAGACCAAGCCAACGATCGACCACGGTCGTATAACGTACGACACCGTTGCGAAGCGAGTGTACGTCGACGATCAGGAACTCTCTCTGCGGGCCAAGGAACTTGGCGTACTCGAGACCTTACTTCGATCCGTTGGACGGGTGCTCAGCAAACAGCAGCTCGCGCAGCACCTGTACAGTTTCGATGACAACAGCAGCGACAACGCGATCGAAATCTATATTCACAGATTACGCAAGCAGCTCCCGAAAGACTCCTTTCATCTTCGAACCGTGAGAGGTATCGGCTACCTGCTGGAACCCCCTGAATGAGCAGGTCGCTGCGAGCCAGCTTCTCGATGTGGTTAGGCATTCCTTTGTTGCTTGCCGCAGGCGTTCTGCTCTTCGAGAACTATCACAACGCGCATCGATCGGCGAATGCGGCGCACGATAATTCGCTGTATGCGTCGGCCCTGGCGATTGCTGACCATGTCGTGGTCGAGGGATCCGCGTTGGAGGTCGATCTGCCGTACATCGCTCTCGAAATGTTGTCAGCAACCGGCGACGATCACGTGTACTACAAAGTGGTCGGTGCAAACAGCACTTTTATCACCGGTTACAAGGACTTGCCGGAACCCGGGAGAGTCGACGTCCCGTCCGAAAATGGCGAAACAACATTCTTCGACTCGGAGTTTCGTGGTCAGACGATTCGCGTGGCCAAACTGGATCGAAGCATTTATCGACAGTCACGCAACTTCGAGTTTTCTGTCTATGTTGCCGAAACAGTCGGCGAACGAGAAAAACTTGCCCGCGAGCTGACTACGTCTTTCGGTTCGCGCTTCTTGTTGCTGATCATTCTTCTGATTGCCATCGCATGGTTTGGGACCAGTCGAGCGCTCAGGCCACTAAAGAAGTTTGAGGAATCGCTTAGTCGTCGATCGCAACACGACCTCCGGCCCATCGACCTGGAGGTTCCGACAGAGATAACGGTGTTGGTGGAGGCGATAAACAGTCTGATGGATCGATTGCAGCGAAGCTTCTCGGAGATCAGAGAATTTGTTGACGATGCTTCGCATCAGCTCAGAACACCACTCGCCTCGCTGAAGACCCAGCTTGAGCTGGCGACGAATGAACCCGACCCGGAGAAACTCCGCGTTAGCCTCAACGAACTGTTGGTAGCTACGAGTCGCACGGGGCGACTGGCGGAGCAATTATTGGTCCACGCTCGCGCCGGCGGTTCGCAGGATTTCGAGACGATTGAGTTAGGCCGACTGGCAGAGTCGGTGACAAGTAGCTGGGTCGCTCGGGCATTGCAGGAAAATGTGGACCTGGGGCTCGATCGCTGCCCCGGCCATCTGAATGTGCGTGGCAACCAGGACCTCTTGCAGGAGCTATTGAACAATCTTATACAGAATGCGATTCAGTACTGTCCTGAGGGTTCGGAAGTAACGGTTCGAACTTCACAGTCAGGCTCGTCCGCCGTGCTGGAAGTTATTGACAACGGCCCTGGAATCCCGGAGCCAGATCGCGAAGATGCCCTGCGTCGCTTTCGGCGGCTCGGGCCAAGGGAGCAGAGCGGGTGTGGTTTGGGCCTTGCTATAGCCAAGGATATCGCCGAACTTCACGCAGGAGCTCTGCAGCTTTCCGACAGACCCGATGGCGTCGGGCTGGCAGTTAGATTGGAGCTGCCGCGAGCTGACGCAGAAACCTAGATTGAAAATGGGACGATGCCTGGACAGACGGGTGCCTTTTGGCGCCCGCTGCATGCAGGACTGCACTCGACAGCGCTGATTGAAACAATCTTGTCTCAGGGAACCGGTATCGATACGAGAAAGCTAAATTTGAGGATCCGCTGAAATTCGGTTCGACCCCAATTTTGCGACCCCAATTTTGAAATAAACCCGCGAAGTTCAGGGTCAATGTGGTGTCTTTAACTACAAAGGTGTTCCCATGCTTCGTGTTTTTGCCTTAGCCCTGATCCTCGCCGGCCTGTCGACTGCCACGATGGCCAAAGACGCTGATAAGCCAGAAGTGCTTGCCGTCATGTTCTATGCCGACTGGTGCGGAAGCTGCAAGATTCTCGATCCTGAGGTCACAAAAGCTCGTGGCAAGGCGGACCTGGACAATCAGCCCGTGGTGTTTGTTCGTCTCGACCTGACGGATTCGACGACGCGCCACCAGGCGGGCCTGCTGGCGAATTCACTCGGACTTGAAGAGGTTTACTCGGATTACGGACACGCAACCGGGTTCATGCTGCTGATCGACGCAGACAGCAAAGCCGTTCTGGGAACGCTGAAGAAGACGATGGATGCTGATGTGATCGCCGATCAGATCCAAAGCAGCATCAAAGCAGCCTCTTAGGAAACTCAGGTACTACGAGTCTTCGAGATGGTCGCGGGCGTCTAGCGACTGGGGTGTCGCATCTCCAGCGTAAGAAGAACCCTCTTCTTCCTCGGCATGCTCGTCAACCTCCGGCTCGCGGCCGTCGCCAGGCGTGATGACGATCGGATGGTCGGATTCCTCGATGCCGAGGCGGTAGGCCGCGAAGCCGGGCATGACAAACTGATTCAGCGCCTTGCCTAAAACCCGAGCGTCGTAGTTCGCGACGAGATCTGATTGCACGTTGGTAATGGGGTCCGTCACGGTGCCGAGGGTCTGGCCGCGCTTGACACGCTGGCCGAGTTCAACCTCGCTCATCAGGACGCCGCCCTGGTCCGCACGGATCCACGTCGAGCGATAGTAGACCGGCTCACGATTGCCCCAGAACGTCACCCGTCGAACCATATCGAGTTCCCGCAGCAGCGTCATGATGCCGCGCGTGCCGTGGTCGACGGCATCATCCTGTACACGTAAAGGTTCGCCGGCCTCCAGCGTCACGGCCGGTATGCCGGCATCGGTCGCGGCGCGTCGCAGCGTTCCCCTGGATGCGCTGCTGTGCAACACGACCGTGGAGCCAAATTTGTTGGTCATGTTCGCGACTTGCGGGTTGCTCAGGTCCGCACGCAATTGCGGCAGGTTGGTACGATGAAACGAGCCGGTGTGCAGGTCGACGAGTGCGTCACAATGCGTGATGACCTCATTGAAGAACGAGTGCGCGATTCGGCTTGCGGAGCTGCCGGTTGGGTTTCCCGGGAAGAAGCGGTTCAGGTCGCGACGGTCGGGAAGATAGCGTGAACTCCTGCGAAACCCCTGCAGGTTGACGATAGGCACTCCGATCACGGCGCCGGACAGACGTTCCGGATCCAGGTCGTAGAGTACCCGGCGAACGATCTCGATTCCGTTTAGTTCGTCGCCGTGCACGGCTGCCGTCAGACATACGGTCGGACCGGGCTTCGCGCCATTGACGACCAGCACGGGCGTCGGCGCCGCGATACCCTCGAAACTCTGTGCCGGCGACCACGAAAGTCGCGCCGAGGTAGCAACCTGCACGGTCGTATCGAGAAGCACGATGGGTCGATTGACCAGTCCCGCAGCTTCCGCGGCGGCCAGGGGGTCGGCTACGGGCGGGTCCGGCAGAAGCTCTTCATCGCCGGGTGTTTCCGGTGCCGCTTCGGCGACCGGCTCTTCAGACGGATTTACGGGTTCGGAAAGATCCACATTTTCCGCAACCGGGGGAGCTTCCTCGCGCGAACCGGTCGCCGGCGTCTGTGGCGCATCCGGGAATTCCGAAATCGTTGCGGTCTCAGCACCGCTTGAAGCCGGTAGGGAGTCATCCGAGCTGTTGTTACCTAGCGTCGTCGCCTCGATGGAACTCTCGGCCGGCGGATCGGACGGCACCGGCTCGTCAACGGGATCGAGTCCGTCTGCGGCCAATGCCGTGTCGGACATCGGAGCAGCAGCGAGGCCCACTGCGACGGCAATGGCGAAAAAACTGGGCAAGAAAGCGAATCCGTTTCGAGAAATCGGATGTATGTTACGCATAATTAACGCATTTAAATACCGTTTCGAACGCCAAATCATCCCGTAAATCGCAGGAAATTGATGCGACGTAGTCGAAAGTTGAAGAAATTGGGGTGTTTTGCGAGCGTCGCGCTGAGATGGAGTCGAATCGGCGCGGGCCAATTCTCCGAGTATCGGCCCGCCGGGCAAGCCGGCGTCCGACTTAGTAGCAGGTGTCATTCTCGAGACTCCTGCTTTCCACCGCTGGCGTCTGTTAGTGAGTCCTGGCCATCAGGGCCTGCCGAGTGTTGTTGTCTGCCGGGAACATGAATTCGATCTTGATCTCCGCGAGCACGATGTCTTCGGTTGAACCAAACTGTGCAATCGTCGAGAACAGTGACAGCGTCGTGTCGCCGATCCGATAGCGCGCCGGTACGATTGCCGGCAGCGGGGTCTCGGCAATCTGTCCATCGTCGCCGAGCAACGCGGCGAGTCGTTCGGCTGCATCGTCAAGTATGCTGTCGCCGCCGAGGTGTGCGCTCTCAGTCCTGAGCCTCGATATCATGTGGCGCGCGACCTCGTCGCGATTTTCCAGCGCCGCGGCGAAAGGACCATGCGCGAGGAACGCTTCGAGCAGGCTGTCGTTTACACGAACGCCCATTGGCGCAAGCAGAGCCGTCGCACATTGATTGGCGCGCACGACGCGCCAATGCCGGTCTAACGCGATTGCCGGATACGGATCGTGACGATCGAGCATCCAGGCCATTGCCTCATTGACCTCCGACATGTCCGGTTCGTCGAGGCTCCGCGCGGCATAGGCCTGGGCGAAGCCGGCGGCCGTCAACAGCGCGTTTCTGTTCATCCGCGGCACCTTGAGCGACTGCGAGAGGCGCAGCACCATGGACTGACTTGGATGCGCGCGCCCCGTCTCGAGAAACGAGATGTGGCGTGCCGAGACGTTCGCCGCCAGCCCCAACTCGAGCTGACTCAGGCGACGCCTCGATCGCCACTCCTTCAGCAATGCTCCGAACGACTGTGCCATACCGGTAATTCCTTTTTGCGTTGGCCGATTTTAGCCGAACCGCGTCGCCGGCCAATTACCTCGGAGGTAATTGCTGACCCTACCTGGCCGCTTTAGGCTCGATCTGTGGCTTTACAGGAGACGACCGTGACCATCGACACCCGGATTGGCTGGCTCAAGGCCGGCGCTGCAATTACCCTGGCGTTTGGGCTGCTGATAGCTGCAGCCGCCGTGCCGGCGCTGCACGCTCCAACCGAAATTCTGCTCGACCTCATCTACTTTCCGATCGACCAGGGCCAGACCATGGAGCCCAGGTCCGCCCGCCTGCTCAGTGCAATCAGCGGCGGCCTGATGACCGGCCTCGGCGTTATTTTCTGGGTTGTGGCGACCGAGCTGTGCCCGAGTAACCCGGCATTGGGCCGCCGGCTGATCCTGCTCGGTATTGGCAGCTGGTACATTGTCGACAGCTCAATGTCGCTCGCCGCCGGCGCGCCGCTCAACGTGCTTTTCAACACCGGATTCCTGCTGATCTTTTATTTACCGGCATGGCAACTGACCCGCGCGGCATCCGCGTGATGCTGGCGACGGCGGCAAAATGGGTGACGTCGACGATGCTCGTCATCGTCGGCGTCATTCACCTGCTCCCCGTGACCGGCGCTGGCGGTGTCTCCCGCCTGGCGGCGCTTTATGGCATCACGGCTGCCGCATCAGAATCTCCAGATTCGGATCGGTAGCCGTGATGCCGTAGAGCGCCGCCAGGCGAGCAACACCGCCAGCGCCGGTCGCCGGGAGCAGGTG
>JAAUYD010244654.1_pt1 | contig 11922 bp, 13 predicted proteins | sample 7278101 | NCBI WGS metagenome assembly JAAUYD01 (sample SAMN14350128, study PRJNA611818) | marine sediment metagenome | isolation source: surface marine sediment (0.6m) | place: French Polynesia: Moorea | collected 2018-08 | reverse complement strand
TCCCTCGCTTCGCACGGACCGGCGTCAGCAACTTTTTCGACAACCTCGTCACGCCGCGGTCGGCGGTAAACAACTTCCTGCAGGGTAAGCCCAGCGCCGGCGGCGAAGACATCATGCGGTTCATCATCAACAGCACGGTCGGGATCGGCGGGCTCATCGACTTCGCCAGCGCCGCGGGTATGCCGGAACATCGCGAGACCTTCCGCGAGACCTTTGCCGTATGGGGCATCCCGGACGGGCCATTCGTCATGCTGCCCTTCCTGGGTCCCCACACAGTGTCAGACGTCTTCGCCCTGCCCCTGGACATCTGGGCCGACCCCTGGCGGCACTACGACGAGTCGTCGGTCAAGGACAAGCTCTGGCTGTTGAGGCTGGTCGACATCCGCGCACGACTCCTGGCGGCCGACGGTCTACTGGAGGACTCAGAGGACCCCTACGTCGCGCTGCGTGAAGCCTACCTGCAGAACAGGGAGTTCCGCATCTACGACGGAGACCCGCCTGCGTCCCAGGAGGACGAGGATCTTTTCGACGAGTTCTTCAACGAGGACTAGCTCGAGTCTGTCACCGATTCGTGGCTAAAGTCGGTCGGATCGTTGTCTGCACCAGGGGTTATCCGATTGAGTGGAGTACCCGAGTTCGTTTCCGAGTGATCAAGAGCGCTTGTGCAGACAATGGGCTAGCGAGAGCCCGCGGAATCGGCGACCTGCTCGGGCTGTTAGCTCTCGGCAGCGCCGGGCGCCTCGATAAAACCGGACCAGCGCTCGCCGCGAGTCAGTAGCACTTCGACCTCCGTGGTCTTTGCGATTGCCAGCACGCGATCCGGCATTCCGGTAAAGCGAATCTCCCGGACCGTGTGGTTCGCCCACGTTATCCATTCGAGCAGCAACGCGAGCCCGGCCGAGTCTGCGTTCTCGACGCCAGACAGGTCAATCTCGAGACGCGTATGCGGCTCGAACATGGCTTCGCTGACCCGAAGGATCTTCTCGACGGTCTTGAAGGTCATCAGGCCTTTCAGGACGAAGCGGCCCTCACCGGCATCTTGGAGTTCGTAGTCGGCCATACCCGCTGCTTTCTTATGTGGAGGGCGACTCGCCCGTCTCGGACTCGAGTCGCTTGATCACGGCTTCGAGACTGGAACTCCGGATTTCAGAATCCAGCTCCGCCCTGAAATTTCGGATATAGGACACGCCTTCAATCGTGACGTTGAAGATCAGCCAGGCGTCGCCACGGCGCACCAGGTCGTAGTTCACCGGCACCTTCGCGCCGTCATTGAGCTGCACAATCGTCTTGACCTGTGTGCGCTTCTTCGAGTCGTCGCCGCGGTAGGTCAGTACCTCGATTCGATTCTCGTCGAATTCGAGCACACCGTCCGCGTAGCGATGCAGCAGGTTGTTGTAGAACGCTGCAATGAAGCGGTCCTGCTGCTCCTCAGAGGCCGTTCGCCAATGACGGGCCAGCACGAGCTGCGCCGCAAACTTGCGGTCGAACCGTGGCAGCAGGATGTCATTGATAATGCGATACAACTCCGCCCTGTCCTCTGCCAGCGCCTCCTTGCGGCCATTCAGTTCACTGGATAGCTGCTTCACGGCGTTCTCGATCACGAGGTTCGGCGACTGCGCCGATGCCATTGACGTGCCGAATGCCAGCAGGGCTACCAGGGCCCAGCCGTAGCGCAAAATTGAGGTCCGTCTATTCACTGTCATCTCCATCAGAACCGGCATTCACCAGGAACTTGCCGATCAGATTCTCCAGCACGATAGAGGACTGCGTAAACAGAATCTCGCTGCCATCTTCGAGGTAGAACTCTGAACCACCCGCCTGCAGGCTGATGTACTGGCTGCCCAGAAGACCCGCGGTCAGGATGCTGGCGTCGGAGTCCTCGGGGATCGTGTCGTAACGCTTGTCGATCTCGAAACCCACGACCGCTTCGAGCGTCTGGGTATCGAACTCGATATCGGTGACGCGGCCGATCGTCACGCCCGACATCGCGACCGGCGCACGCGTCCTGAGACTACCGACATTCTCGAACCTCGCCTCGACGCTATAGGTATCACTCGTGTTGAAATCATCGCCGCCCGTCGATTGAGTCGTCAGGAAAAACAGCGCGCCGATTCCCAGTAGCGAGAACAGGCCCGTTCCAATCTCTACACCGCGTGTCTGTTGCATACTTCCACCTTACAGGTAAGTCGCTGTGATCATGAAATCAAAAATAAGTACGGTAATCGCCGTCAGAACGACTGTCCGTGTCGTCGCGCGCCCGACACCTTCCGCCGTCGGAATCGCGCTGTAGCCTTCCCAGACGGCGAGCAGGCTCGCCGCAACACCGAACACGATGCTCTTGACGATACCCTCCTCGACGTCTTTTTCGGTCACCGCCTGCTGCATCTGCTGCCAGAACGACCCTTCGTCGATGCCCAGCAGACCCACGCCGATAATGTGAGCGCCCAGGATGCCGACGCAGCTGAAAACCGCTGCCAGCAACGGCATCGAGATCACGCCGCCGAGGAAACGCGGAACAACAACCCTACGTATGGGGTTGACTGCCATCATTTCCATAGCTGACAGCTGGTCTGTGGCCTTCATGAGACCGATCTCGGACGCAAGGGCCGTACCCGCACGCCCCGCGAACAGCAGCGCCGTGATGACCGGCCCCAGTTCCTTGACCAACGACAATGCCGCCACGGCCCCGGTGGAATCCTCGGCATTGAATCGCTGCAGGTTAGAAAAACCCTGTAGCCCGAGCACCGCGCCTACGAAGAATCCGCAGACCATGATAATGACCAGCGACAGCGCCCCGGCGTTATGCACCTGCGCGGCGACCAGGCCGAAGCGCTTCACCAGCGCCTTCGGCGAGTACATGATCAGGCGCAGCGAGAACAGGATAAACGCACCGAAGTCCTGAACGAAGTCGACTACGTTGTAATAGATGTCACGAAACAAGTGCTTACTCCGTATCGCGACCAAGCAGCTGCTCGGCGTAGTCCGGGGCATCGAAGTGGAACGCGACCGGCCCGTCCGCCATCCCGTACATGAACTGCTTGACGAGATCGGACGTTGTGTTCGACAGCTCCTGCGGGCTGCCCTTAGCCGCGACCTTGCCGTCCGAGATCAGGTAGCTGCAGTCCGACACGGTAGAGATCTCCTGCACGTCGTGGCTGACCAGGATGCTGGAAATACCCAACGCGTCGTTCATCCTGCGCACGAGTCGGACGATCACGCCCATCGATATGGGGTCGAGCCCGACGAACGGCTCATCGTAGATCAGGATATCGGGGTCCATAACCATCGCACGGGCGAGCGCGACACGTCGCGCCATGCCGCCGGATAACTCTTGCGGCATCATGTCAGCCGCGCCCCGGAGCCCAACTGCATGCAGCTTGGTCAGGACGACGTGGCGGATCAGTCGGTTCGACAGGTTCGTGTGTTCGCGCAACGGGAAGGCGACGTTCTCGAAGACGGAGATATCAGTCAGCAGTGCGCCATTCTGGAACAGCATGCCAAAGCGTCGACGAAGAGCGTACAGCTCTTCCTGGTCGAGCTGAGAGATATCGACACCGTCGATGTAGATATGCCCGTGATCCGGGACCAGCTGGCGAGTAATCAGGCGCAACAAGGTTGTTTTGCCGGTACCGCTCGGGCCCATGATCGCGGTCACCTCACCGCGCCTTATGTCGACATTGAGGCCTTTGAATATCGGGCGGTGCGCGCGCGAATAATGCAGGTCTCGAATCTCGATAATCGTGTCAGACGAAGAACCCATAGTGCTCCTGGAAAAACCGTAGTTGGTTTCGAGCTCTCACAAGCGGCGAAGCATAGCAAATTCGAGGACCGGAACAGCATCCGTTACATGTTGAAAAGACAATTCATGGCAGCAAAAGCTCCGGCTAATTTGCTTGAAAAAGTGGTACGGCCTCCCAAATAGGACTAAACTAGTCCTAAATAGCCCCATCCAGCCGAACACCATGCTCCGGATCAGTAAACTCACCGACTACGGGACCGTCGTCCTCGCCAGCCTCGTCGACCGCAAAGACGAGGTTTCCAGCGCAGCAGAGATAGCCGCGCGCACCGGCGTCGCCCCGCCGACTGTCAGCAAACTGCTGAAGTTGCTGGCGAAGGCCAAGCTCGTTTCATCTACGCGCGGCGCAAACGGTGGTTACCGGCTAACGCGCGCGCCCGAGGACATCAGCGCCGCAGACATTGTTGACGCCCTTGAGGGTCCCGTGTCCATCACTGAATGCAGCGCTTCGGACAGCCACTGTGCCTACGAAGAAAATTGCGATACGGGCGACGCGTGGCAGCGAATAAACCGCGCGATCCGAAGCGCCCTGGAAGACGTCTCGCTCAGGGACCTGGCCAAGGGCACATGTACGGCGCCGAAGATGCACTTCGGCGGAACACCGATCACGATAGAACGGACCAACTAATGGCAACGGAAAGCGAAGAACTGGAGAGCTTAGTCAATCGACGGTACGAACACGGATTCGTCACCGACATCGAGATGGACACCCTGCCCCCGGGGCTGAACGAGGACGTCATCCGCGCAATCAGCGCGCGCAAGAACGAGCCCGAGTTCATGCTCGAGTGGCGGCTGCGCGCATTCCGGATGTGGCTCGAGATGCGAGAGCCGAACTGGGCGCACGTCCACTATCCACCGATCGACTTCGATGCAATCTCTTACTTTGCAGCGCCCAAGTCCGATGCAGACCGGCCGAAGAGCCTCGACGAGGTTGATCCCAAGTTGCTGGAGACCTACGACAAGCTTGGTATTCCACTTCATGAGCGCGCGCGGCTTGCCGGCGTCGCCGTTGACGCGGTTTTTGACAGCGTGTCGGTCGCGACCACGTTCAAGGAGAAGCTGTCTGAGGCCGGCGTCATCTTTTGTTCGTTCTCGGAGGCTGTCGAGAATCATCCCGAGCTGGTCAAGAAATACCTCGGTTCTGTCGTTCCCCAGCGCGACAACTACTACGCTGCGCTCAACTCGGCCGTCTTCAGCGACGGTTCGTTTGTCTATGTGCCGAAGGGCGTACGATGCCCGATGGAACTGTCGACCTACTTCCGGATCAACTCCGCCAATACCGGGCAGTTCGAACGCACGCTGATCATTGCCGACGAAGGCAGTTACGTCAGCTACCTCGAGGGCTGCACGGCGCCGATGCGCGATGAGAATCAGTTGCACGCGGCCGTCGTCGAACTGGTTGCGATGAAAGACGCCGAGATCAAGTACTCCACCGTGCAGAACTGGTATCCCGGCGACGAGGAAGGCAAAGGCGGCATCTATAACTTCGTAACGAAGCGCGGCGACTGCCGTGGCGCTAACTCCAAGATATCCTGGACGCAGGTCGAGACGGGCTCTGCTATCACGTGGAAGTACCCAAGCTGCATTCTGCGCGGGGATAACTCGGTGGGCGAATTCTACTCCGTGGCCGTCGCGAACAACTTCCAGCAGGCAGACACCGGCACGAAAATGATCCACATCGGCAAGAACACGAGCAGCACGATCGTCTCGAAGGGCATATCCGCCGGCAAGGCACAGAATGCCTATCGCGGCCTGGTCAAGGTCATGCCGCAAGCCGCCGGTGCGCGTAACCACACGCAGTGCGACTCGCTGTTGATCGGCAAGGAATGCGGCGCGCACACATTTCCGTACATGGAAATCAAGAACCAGGGCGCGAAGATCGAACACGAGGCGACGACGTCGAAAATATCGGCCGACCAGCTGTTCTACTGCCGGCAGCGCGGTCTGTCCGAAGAGGACGCCGTCAACATGATCGTCAACGGCTTCTGCAAGGAAGTCTTTAATGAATTACCGATGGAGTTCGCCGTGGAAGCCCAGGCGCTCCTCAACGTCAGCCTCGAAGGCGCCGTTGGCTAAACCAGGAATACACCAATGCTAGACATCAAGAATCTTTCCGCCAGTGTCGGCGGTGCTGAAATTCTCCACGACCTGTCGCTGTCAGTCGGCACAGGCGAGGTGCACGCCATCATGGGCCCGAACGGCTCGGGCAAGAGCACGCTCGCACAGGTTATCGCCGGCCGGGACGACTACGACGTCACGGCTGGCAGCGTGACGCTGGATGGCGAGGACCTGCTGGAACTCGACCCGGAGGAGCGCGCGCGTGAAGGCGTCTTCCTCGGCTTCCAGTACCCGGTCGAGATCCCCGGCGTCAATAACGCCTACCTGTTGAAGGCTGCCGTCAACGCGCAGCGCGCGCACCGCGGGCTCGACGAGATCGATGTCTTCGAGTTCCTGAAACTTGCGAAAGAGAAAATGGCCCTGCTTGGCATGGACCAGAAGTTCCTGAACCGCGGGGTCAATGAAGGCTTCTCCGGCGGTGAGAAGAAGCGCAACGAGATCCTGCAGATGGCGATGCTGGAGCCGCGCCTTGCGATCCTCGACGAGACGGATTCCGGCCTCGACATCGATGCGCTGAAGGCCGTGGCCCACGGCGTGAATGCCCTGCGCAGCCCGGAGCGCTCGATCGTCCTGGTCACGCATTACCAGCGACTGCTCGATTACATCCAGCCGGATCACGTGCACGTACTCTCGGGCGGCAAGATCGTACGCTCAGGCGACAAAACGCTCGCCACCGAGCTCGAAGAGCGCGGCTACGACTGGCTCAAAGAGGCGGCGAACGGATGAGCAAGCCTGACAAACTGCAGTCAGCAGCGGAGCAGCTCGGGCCGGACGGACTGTCTGACCTGCGTTCGCGTGCTGCGAAGAAGTTCGGCGCGACCGGATTCCCGACAACGCGCATGGAAGACTGGAAGTACACGGACCTGTCGATCGCGAGCGACATTAGCGTCGCTGCGCTCCAAGACTTCCGAACCGATCTTCCGCCCTCCTACGAGATTCCTGACATCGATGCCCATTGGCTGGTCATCTCCAACGGCAGTCCACAGGTTGGCAGCTTCTCGGCCATCGACGGCGTTGAAGTGTCGCTACTGTCCGAGGCCGACGTCGACCTGCAGTTCAACCTGCCGCTGTCCGACCTGAACCTGGCATTGCTGTCCGACGGCCTGAGACTGACCGTAGATTCCGGCGTCAACATCGACAAACCGATCGGCATCCTGTTCTTCGACGACGCTGACACCGAGTCGCTCGTATCGCAGGGCCGCGTGATCATCGACGTATCGAAATCTGCGTCGGTCCAGGTCATCGAGTTCCACGCAACTCGCGGGGACGCGAGAAAATACGCCAACGTCTTTGTCGATTTGAACATCGGCGACAACGCGCGCGTCGACTATGCCCGCCTGCAGGCGCGTGACCCGTCGGCTGTGCAAACGGCGCGCTTGAGCGTGGCCGCCGGCCGTGATGCCACGCTACGCCACTTCGCGCTCGACACCGGCGGCAAGCTGGTACGCAACGACCTCGCCATCGACATCGCGCAGACGGGCGCAAACGTTGATTTCAACGGCCTCTATCTCGCCGATGCCATGCAGCACGTCGACAACCATACGCGCGTCGACCATCGTGTCGGGCCTGCACATTCCAACCAGGAGTACCGGGGAATCGTCAAGGGCCGGGCGGTCTGGAACGGCAAGGCTGTTGTGCACGAGGGCGCCGACGGCACGGACGCACAGCAGGCCAACCACAACCTGCTGGTCGCGGAGCGGGCAGAAATCAACGCGAAGCCCGAGCTGGAGATTTACGCCGAGGACGTCAAGTGCAGTCACGGCACGACTGTCGGCCAGCTTGACGAAAATGCGGTTTTCTATCTGCGCACCCGTTGCCTCGACGAGGAACAGGCGCGCAGGCTGATGACGCACGCGTTCGCAATGGGCGTGGCGCATCGTTGTCCGATCGATGCCTGCACGGCGTGGGTTGACGCTCATGTCGACGCGGCACTGAACGCGCTAATCACGGAGGATGCTGAGTAATGCTCGCTGAAGAACAGCGGATATCGATGGCGGACCGGCTGCGTGCAGATTTTCCCGCGCTGCATCAGTCCGTCAATGGTCGGCCACTGGTCTATCTCGACAGCGCCGCGTCTGCGCAGCAGCCGAGCTGCGTCATAGATACCGTTGCCGAGTACGCACGACATGATCATGCCAACGTCCATCGAGGTGTACATACGCTGAGCCATCGCGCCACCGATGCCTATGAGGGCGCCCGTGACAAGCTGGCCGGATTCATCAATGCAAACAGTCGTCGTGAAGTCGTGTTTACCAGCGGTACGACCGAAGCCATAAACCTCGTCGCACAGAGCTTTTTGCGCCCCAAGGCCGGCCCCGGCGACAAGATCCTCATCACGCACATGGAGCATCATGCGAACATCGTGCCGTGGCAGCTGGTCTGCGAGCAGACCGGCGCGGAGCTCATTGTTGCGCCGATGGACGACAGCGGTACGCTGGACACTGACGCGCTCTACGCGCTGCTGGACGAGCGGGTCCTGTTAGTGGGCGTCGTACACGTCTCCAACGCACTCGGGACGATCAATCCGGTTGAGGACATCATCCGTGAGGCCCACGCACGGGAGATCCCGGTATTGGTGGACGGCGCGCAAGGTGTACCGCACAAGGCCATCGACGTGCAGGCGCTCGACTGTGAGTTCTATGCCTTCTCCGGGCATAAGATGTTCGGCCCGACCGGAACCGGCGTGCTGTATGCCAAGGAAGCGTTGCTTGACGCGATGCCTCCTTACCAGGGCGGCGGCGATATGATCCTCGAAGTCAGTTTCGATAAGACGGTGTACAACGAGCTGCCCTACAAGTTCGAAGCCGGCACTCCGAATATCTCAGGCTTCGTCGGTCTCGGCGCCGCCGTGGACTATCTGCTCGGCGTCGGCCTCGAGACCGTATCGGAGCTCGAGAAGGACCTGCTTGAATACATGACCGCGCGCCTGTCGGAGCTGGACGGCATCCGGCTGATCGGTACAGCAGATAACAAAGCGAGCGTCCAGTCGTTCATCCTTGGCGACATTCACTCGCATGACCTGGGAACGATTCTCGATCACCAGGGTGTGGCGATCCGCACGGGACACCACTGCGCGATGCCGGTGATGCAATTCTTCGACGTACCGGGGACCGCAAGAGCGTCGCTGGCGCTGTACAACAACCGCGACGACGTCGACCGGCTGGTTTCGGCATTGACGGTCGCCCAGGAAATGTTTGCCTGATGAGCGGCGCTGGCGACAGCGAGATTCGGGAGCTGTATCGCTCGACGATCCTCGATCACGCCAGGACGCCAAGACGTTTTGGGCGGATGAAGAATCCGACGCACACCGCACAGGGCATCAATTCCCTGTGCGGCGACAAGCTTGAGATATACCTTACCGTTCAAGCAGACAAGATAGTCGATGTCAGCTTCGACGGTACGGGTTGCGCCATCTCATTGGCATCAGCATCGATGATGTCGGACCGGGTCATCGGACAGTCCATCATCGAAGCGATGAGCGACATCGAGCTCGTCGGCGATTCGCTGAACGGTAGTTCAAGCGCAACGCTGCCGGGTAGTCTCGAGGCCTTGAAGGGTGTGCGCGAGTACCCGTCTCGGGTAAAGTGCGCGACCCTGGCATGGCATGCGCTGGGTGCCGCGATCGAAAGTGATGGTAGCGTCGCGACGACCGAGTAAGGCCGGCATGAACGAATTTGCACAAAGGTTAATCTGTAGAATTTTGAAAGGACGCGCAGCCTGATGTTTGGACATATGAATGAGCCTACTCGAGAGCACCTGCGCTCTTTCCGCAAGTGTGTTCGTTGCAGCTGTAGAAGCAGAAAAGGATGGGAAACCTGATGTTTGGGCATATGAATGAGCCTACTCGAGAGCACCTGCGCTCTTTCCGCAAGCATGTGCGTTGCAGCTGTAGAAGCAGAAAAGGACGGGAAACCTGATGTTTGGGCATATGAATGAGCCTGTCACAATCTCACGTGACGTGCGGGCGATCATCATCCCGGCCGGGGAAGAGATTCTGCTGCGCGAGGGGACAACGGGGTTCATCACGCAAGCGTTGGGCGGATCGTTTACCGTGTACGTGGAAGGCAACCTGTTTCGTATCGCCGGCACGGACGCAGACGCGCTCGGCAAGGAAGTAACGCCGCCGCCCAGTGTTCCGGACAATCCGTCCGATGCCGATATCGAGGAAGTCATCTGGCAGCAGCTGAAGACCTGCTACGACCCGGAGATTCCGATTAACATCGTCGACCTGGGGCTCATCTATCGGTGCGAGGTTACGCCGCTCGGCAACGGCGAGCGATCCGTCAGCATCGACATGACGCTTACCGCACCGGGATGCGGCATGGGCGACGTTCTTGTGCAGGATGCGCGAGACAAAGTCTCGATTGTGCCGACGGTCGCGGATGTTCACGTTGAGCTCGTCTTCGACCCGCCCTGGAACCAGGGCATGATGTCTGAGGAAGCGCGGCTGCAAACCGGAATGATGTAGTCGTGAAGACATTGACGATATTGCGGCACGCGAAGTCCAGTTGGTCCAACGTTTCTCTGTCGGATGCCGAACGACCGCTGAATCGACGCGGTGAGCGCGATGCACCGCGCATGGGCAAACGTATGGGCGAGGCTGGCGTTCGCCCTGCTCTCATCGTCAGCAGCCCTGCCGTGAGGGCCTGGACGACGGCGCGAATCGTCGCGGAGCAAATTAGCTACCCGCTCGAGTTTCTCGAGAAAGATCCATCACTCTATCTTGCGTCACTCGACGGCTTGCTCGATGTCATAGTTGCGCAGGACAACACCGTCAGCAGCCTGATGATCGTCGGCCACAATCCAGGCCTGACGTCACTCGTGAACTTCTTCTCGCCGGGTCTGACGGACAATCTGCCGACCTGCGGCATCGTCAGCGTATCGATGGACACCGACTCCTGGGACCTGTACACGCCACCGAAAGCGTCGCTGGACTACTACGACTACCCGAAGAAACTGCCCGGCTTCTAGCCCGAATAGCTCACCGATTCGCGGGTAAGATCGGTCAGACAACGGGCCAGCGAGAAACCTTGTAATCGGTGAGATATTCGGGCTAGCACTCCGGTACGTTAACCGCGAGACCGCCCTGCGACGTCTCCTTGTAGTGGGTCGACATATCGAGGCCGGTCTGGCGCATTGTGGCAATGACCTGATCGAGCGTGACTTTGTGCGTTCCGTCTCCGTGCCTGGCGAGCCGCGCGGCGTTGATCGCCTTGACCGCCCCCATCGCATTTCGCTCGATGCAAGGAATCTGCACGAGGCCGCCGATCGGGTCACAGGTCAGACCGAGATTGTGTTCCATACCGATCTCCGCGGCTTCCTCTACCTGGTCGTTGACGCAACCCATGGCTGCCGCAAGACCGCCGGCCGCCATCGAACAGGCGACACCCACCTCCCCCTGGCAACCCATCTCCGCGCCGGAGATCGACGCGTTGACCTTGTACAGGATGCCAATGGCGCCCGCCGTCAGCAGGAAGGTCCGGATGCCTTCATCCGATGAGTCCGGGACGAAACGAACGTAGTACATCATCACCGCGGGTATGATCCCGGCGGCGCCGTTCGTCGGTGACGTCACGATACGACCACCGGCTGCATTTTCCTCGTTGACTGCGATCGCGTAGGCATTAACCCAGTCCATCGCATCCATCGGACCCGGATCCTGTCGCTTCGTCAACGAGCGGCTAAGCTTGGCGGCGCGCCGGGTGACCGCCATCTTGCCAGGCAGCACTCCATCTGTGCTCATGCCTCGCTCGATGCAGTCAGCCATCGCCTGCCAAAGAACGCGGAGGCGTTCGTTGATCTCTTCGGCGCTGCGCCACGTTCGTTCGTTTGCGAGGACGAGCTCCGCAATGGACAGCTTGTTGGCATCGGCAACCGCCAGTAGCTCGGCACTGGTGCCGAAGGCATACGGTGGCTCGCCGTGTTGAGCCTCGGGTTCCGGCTCGTCGCCGCGAGCGATGAACCCTCCGCCGAGCGAATAGTAGATGTCCTCCCGGACAACGTTTCCC
>JAAUYD010238496.1_pt1 | contig 11925 bp, 7 predicted proteins | sample 7278101 | NCBI WGS metagenome assembly JAAUYD01 (sample SAMN14350128, study PRJNA611818) | marine sediment metagenome | isolation source: surface marine sediment (0.6m) | place: French Polynesia: Moorea | collected 2018-08 | reverse complement strand
GGTATATTTGCTCAAATTGCACCAACGGGTGTGATTTCAATCGTCAGATACATTGTATGGTTAGGACCAACAGTGTTGATGATTTTTCGTCATAGAAGTACCCGGAAAATAGCAGGTCGCAGTAAAGTACTTTGGGCTCTCATTGCGATGATCCTATTGTCATTTCTGTGGTCTGATTATTTGCCATCAACTTTGGCAGATAATCGAGAGGTTCTGCAAATGAGTACCTTTGGTTTATATTTTGCTGCCAGATTCGACTTAAAGCAACAGCTCAAACTCGTAGCTTTGTCGTTTGGTATTGGTGCTGTGATGAGCTTTGTCGTTGCTCTTGCTATACCTGAGATTGGTATTCATGGAGCAGATCACCCTGGTGCTTGGAAAGGGGTATATGGTTATAAAAATAACTTAGGAAGTATGATGATTTTGGCTACATTGGCATTTGTATTTGTGCCTGTGCGACCAATTCACCGCTTTTTGAAATGGATATGTTTGTTTATGTCGATTGCTTTAATTTTGCTTTCGACTTCCAAAACTTCCTTGACTATGGTGTTCTTACTGTTCTTAACTTTGTTTTTCTACCGTAAATATCGCTGGCGTGGCAAAGTCACTGTACTATTTTTAGACCTAGGTATTTTGTTATTAGGATGTGTCGGAACAATAGTTTTTGCTTACTGGGTAGATATCTTGGCTGGTCTTGGAAAAGACCCAACTTTAACTGGACGTACTTTGATGTGGGGGGTAACTCTCACTAGATTAATGGATAGACCATTGTTGGGTTATGGGCGTACAGCATTTTGGGCTCCAGGAAGTCCCTATGCAGTGGAAGCTGGTCGTGCTGTGACCGAGAATTTCGTTCCACCTCATGCCCACAACGGCTTTATTGATTTAGCCCTTGATGTTGGCTTGATAGGCTTCGCATTATTCGCAATCGTTTTTTTTAAAACATATTTCAAAAGTCTTCAAAAGGCTTACGCTGCAGTGCATCCAGAAAATTTATGGTACATAGCTTTTCTTTTGTTTTTATTTATGAATAATATAATGGAAAGCTATTTACTTTACAAAAGTAACATATATTGGGTGCTTTTTGTCACTACAGTGCTTTCCGTATGAAAAATATAGCGCTACGCATAAGTCAAAAGATGTACCAACATAATTACATAGCGCGATAAAATCTCATCAAAATAAGATTCGAAATCTAAATATAAAATTATAGAGACGTATAATCTGTATTAGCGCAGCAATTATACGTCTCCAGATAATTTTTAGTAAAGTGCGTCTCACGCGGTGCTTGTCACCCCGTGAGAAAGTGCGTAAAGTATTTTCGGTTCTAGTTAACCAAAGCACCTTCTCAGGATAATGAACTGATTAATATAGGATTTTTGTACTAAAAAACCATCTACAAAATCCTACATGTTTTCTTGTAATTATTTAATTGCCGCGATCGCACTTCTTTAAGTAGTTTACTTGTAACACGCCACTGTATGGGTGCTTCATTTTTTAATGGACCAAGAGGTTTTAACCATTGAGCGACTGGTGAATAAGTCTGATTCAAACAATCAACAAAGGTTTCCCAAAACCAGGGCCACATCGCATCATGGTAATGAACTATTTTAGTGGCTTTGAGTTGTTCTTCACTGTACCATTGACTGTGAGTCTTACTACCCATGCCATAGTTATAGGAATAAGGTAAAGCACGCCACTTCAGATTTCTTTTAAGCATGGCTAAAACTAAAGCTACTTGCTCGTGAAAGAAGATACTGGATTCATGGTTTGCAATTCCAGCACCAAGAATGTCAAGACATACTTGGAGATAATCTTTTGCAAATCCCAAGGAGCGGCGATATGCAAAAACTCCACTATTCCAATAAATACGAATATTTTTCTTTTCTCTTTCTGTTACGATCCAGGGAATATTTTCAATATTCAAATCGAATATTGTGTAGACTTCTTTCCAAAATTTATCTTGAGGGTCTTCCAATCCCACACTTCCAATATTTTTGTCAGAAGCACAAGCAACAAAATCTTCTCCTTCCTTAAGAATCAGTTCTTCTGGTTCGCCTAAGATCAAAATATCGCTATCTAGCCAGCAAACTGACTCAGATGTTATGCGTTCCTCTGCAGCAACTAAAGCTAAAGGCTTATTCAAAAAACCAAGCCATGAATAATTGGTTCGAGGATTACAGCGAATATGATTAACGTTTAAACGAGCAAAAGTATTCTTTGTATGTTGCGATAAAGGAGGTCCAAAACGAGGAGTGACAGCATATATTGGCGCATCTGCAAACTTTCCTCCCCATTTTCGCAGACTCTCTATCATTCGCAACGTATAATTCTCAAGCGCACCGGACTCAACGCAGCAGACAAAAGAAGTCTGACATTTATCGGACATAATACTCCTTTAGAGATTCAACACCCATATACAATTTAATTTTATTGCTGCTTTTAGGATTACTTTAGCCTTCAAGCTTCAAAACTTTAGCCTTATTTTAGGAAATTAATAATTGGCAAGCTGATAATTGGCAAGCTGATAATTGGGAAAATAATAAATTTATAGTTTAAGAAAGCATTACTCAAAGAAACTATAGCTCAAAAAGACTATAGTTCAAAAAAACTATAATTCCAAGACAAATATTAAAAATTTTTACCAGATAAAAACATCAAACACAACCACCCTTACTGGCTTTTATTCTTTTTGCTGGTACTCCAACAGCTACAGAATAAGGAGGGATATCCTTAGTTACTACAGCTCCCGCCCCAACTACACTACCACAACCTATAGTTACTCCATCTAAAATTCTAACTCCTGTACCCAACCAACAATTATCTTCAATGATAATTCCTTCTCTGCTCAGCCCATATTCTCTGTGATTGTTAGCATACATGCCCGTTTGTGAAGCGATTAGACATTGCTTACCTATTTTGATATGACCAGGTCCACTCATACAAACATATGGTCCTAGATAGGAGCGATCGCCAATTTCGATCAAACAATCTTCTCCAGCAGCATTGATATCAACACCTCGATCTAGGCAAACTTTGTTGCCCAAACGAATAAAACTATTGATTGCCTTCACATTCAAGCGAACATCTCGCATTATTTTAACATCATTACCTATTTCAATGGCGTTAGTACCTAAAAACTCTGAACCTGCTTGAATGTAAACATTTTGTCCCATATACGCAAATATTGTTTTGTACAAACACTGTCTCATAATTGTCCCTAAAGGACGGGGAATACCTCCTAACAAACTGGTTATTATGCGTGCTTTAATTGTTTGAAGTTGGATAACATGATTAGTGCTTTCCAAAGCAAGTGCTGTTTTCATGGAGTTACGGACTATTTACTAAACTGGAAGAATAAATTAAGTTGCGACTAATTTTTTTGGCTTGAATTAATCGAGCGATACAACACTAATTTTGGTGAGTTTTAGAAAGAGCCATCACAGGGTATTAATAATAACTATACAATCCTTTTGTTATCTCTAAAAGCTATCTTTATCGTTATTTTTTGGTGCTAATAGTAACTGTATTACTAAAGGTTTATAGAAAAAATAAACTTTGGGCAACACTGTGTGTTAGTATACTGAATATATTATTCTGAAATAGAAAAAAACTGAAGTCTTCCAGCCTGAGTATAGTTAAAAAACTCACTACAGAACGATTCCAATAAATAATGTAAAACGAAAAAAAGAATTTTATTTGATACTCACTGTTTACATCCAAAAGTAGTGGAAGTAATTTTAGTATTCAAGTATTTAAATTTGCAGATAAGAATTAAGCTGATAAATAAAAAATTCATAAATTAAAGAATTTTTATTGTTTTGGTAGATTTTTTGACTTACTAGAAATGCTGTAGTGTCAAAACTAAAATTTGTTGATTTTAAAGGTCTTGCGGTACAAAAAATAATATGTAAATTAACCAGCGAGGAAAATTATGACGTCAGTTGGAGTAGTTGTAATTGGTAGGAATGAAGGTAACCGTCTCAAGGAAAGCCTATTATCTGCAATTGGAGAAAATAGAACTGTTGTATACGTTGATTCTGGTTCTACAGATGGTAGCGTACAATTAGCTCAATCTTTAGGTGTCGGGGTTTTAGAATTAGATTTATCAATTCCATTCACAGCCGCTCGTGCAAGAAATACAGGTTTTGAACATCTGCAGCATATGGATTCGAAAATCGAGTTTGTGCAATTTGTGGATGGAGATTGTCGGATTCTAGAACAATGGTGGGATGCTGCTGTGAAAAAATTAGAGCAAAACCCAGAAATTGTAGTGGTCTGTGGTAGAAGGAAAGAAGAATTTCCCAACGACTCAATTTACAACCGTCTTTGCGATATTGAGTGGGATACTCCCATAGGAGAAGCTAAAGCCTGTGGTGGTGATGCGATGATGCGCGTCAGTGCTTTTAAATCCGTCGGTGGATTTAATCCTGAATTAATTGCGGGTGAAGAACCAGAATTGTGCGTACGTTTGCGACAAGCTGGAGGTAAAATTTTTCGGATCGATGCTCCCATGACCATACACGATGCGAAAATTACCCAGTTTGGACAATGGTGGAAGCGATCGCTAAGAGCGGGTCATGCATATGCAGAAGGTTCTTGGCTGCATGGTCGTTCTCCGGAACGACATTGGTTGAAGGAAAGTCGTAGCATCTGGTTTTGGGGACTGATACTACCTCTGTTAGCTTTAGCTACAGCTTGGTTTACCTTAGGTGTAAGTTTATTACTACTTTTATCTGCTTATCTTTTATTAACTTACCGAATATATCAGTCGGCGCAAAGAAGAGAACTGACAGCATCAGATGCTCGTTTGTATGCTATCTGGTGTATGCTAGGAAAATTTCCTCAAGCTCAAGGACAAATACAGTTTCATGTTTCCCGGTTATTGCGACGACAACGAACATTAGTTGAATATAAAAGTGTAACTCCTCAGGTCTAAAATCCTAACTATTCCAAAGATTTTTGTTTTTATAACCTGGGCTTGCGCTTCAAAAATTTAGTGTACTTTCTGTTCCCTGTTCTTTTATTACTCCAAGCATAATTGTAATCATCAAACTGGATGCCTATGGGAATAAGTATTCTTTACAGGTAATCTATAGCTTTTCTAGAACTTCACTGAAAATATAAAAAAATACCATCAGCTATGATCTAGAATCCAAAATGAATTAGTGATTAATTCTAAAATTGAATCCTAATTTATTCTTTTTTGGAATTTTAACTGTATGTTTTATTACCAAAATACACTTATTGCTATTTGTTTATGATTTTTGATGGTAGGAATAGCTTGATGCACGCATCTAAAGGTGATGATGAAAATAGCTTATTTAGTTAACCAATACCCGAAAGTCAGTCATAGTTTTATTCGTCGGGAAATTGCTGCTGTTGAAAAATCAGGATTAACAGTAGAAAGATTTTCGGTCAGACAATGCGAATCCGAACTTATAGATCCCGATGACAAAAATGAATTTCAAAAAACAAAAGTTATTTTAGATGTTGGTCCTAAAGGCTTATTAACACAGCTATTTGCAGTAGCCCTCAAAGCTCCTATTCCTTGGCTGAAATCTTTATGGTTAGCAATAAACATTGGTAGAACCTCACAACGAGGTATTTTTTACCATTTCATCTATTTTGCCGAAGCCTGTGTTTTACTAGGGTGGCTGCAAAAGGCAGATATTGACCATCTTCACGTTCATTTTGGAACCAACTCGGCAACAGTTGCAATGTTATGCAATGCTTTAGGCGGTCCCCTTTATAGTTTTACAGTCCACGGTCCAGAAGAATTTGATCGAATTAAGGATTTAGCGATCGCACAAAAGATTAATCGAGCAAGCTTTGTTGTTGCTATTTGCTCTTTTGGAAAAAGTCAGCTTTATCGGTGGTGTGACTACAAGCAATGGTCAAAAATTCATGTCGTTCATTGCGGAGTCGATGGAAACTTTTTAAATCAAAAAGTTAAGGATATTTCTTCTGAACCCCATTTAACCTGTGTTGGGCGCTTGTGCGAACAGAAAGGACAGTTACTACTATTACAAGCCGTGGGTCAAATATCACAGGAAGGTAAAAAGTGCAAATTAACTTTGGTCGGTGATGGGGAACTGCGACCAGAAGTTGAAGCCTTAATTGAAGAATATGGATTAGAAGAACAGGTGACAATTACTGGATGGGCTAGTGGTGAAGAAGTCAAAAATTACATCGCTAACGCTCGAGCTTTAGTTTTACCAAGTTTTGCTGAAGGCTTACCAGTTGTCATTATGGAAGCATTAGCATTGGGACGTCCGGTCATCAGTACTTATGTTGCAGGTATTCCAGAACTGGTGAACCATGGGGTTAATGGTTGGTTAGTTCCAGCAGGTTCAATAGAAGAACTTAAGAACGCTATTCGAAGTGCTCTAGTTTTACCAGCAGAAGATTTAGCGCAAATGGGTCAAGCAGGATCGAAGTCAGTATTTCTCAGACACAATATTGGACGAGAAGCTGATAAATTAGTTGAACTATTCCATTCTTATTCAAAAACACTCGGCAATATCTGAGCAATCAATGATGGGTAAGTTTGAACAATAAAACCAGAGCTTTAACTTGTGAGATAACTATAACAACAAAATATGACATCGATTAAAAAGCTTGCCTATAAAGGCGCATTTTGGACAATAGCTGGTTTTGGATTCTCCCAAGGTCTTAGATTTATTAATAATATTATTTTGACTCGCCTACTAGTACCAGAATTTTTCGGTTTGATGGCTGTTGTCAACACATTATTGATTAGTTTAGAGCTATTTTCCGATGTTGGTATTGGTCAGAGCATTGTTTCTAACTCCAAAGGTGAAGAACCTGAATTTTTGAATACTGCTTGGACAATTCAAATTATTCGGGGCTTTGTTTTATGGTTAATTTGCTTAATTATTACCGTACCTGCTGCTCAGTTTTACGAAGATGAGCGGTTGTTATGGTTGCTTCCGTTTGTTGGTTTTTCTTCAGTTTTGTCTGGTTTGGCTTCCACCAATCTATCCGTACTTAACCGACAGTTGGCTTTGGACAAACTAATGCTATTTGACCTCACCGCCCAGGTTTTTTCAATGGGTGTGATGTTGGCTTTAGCTTGGTACAAACCAAATATTTGGTCTTTAGCTATTGGTGGAGTTTCTTTGCACCTATTTCGAATGGTGGTTTCGCATCAATTAAGTAACAAGTTTCGCAACCGCATTTGTTGGGATAAAAAAGCTCTCAAAGAGATTTTATCTTTTGGAAGATGGATGTTTGTTGCAACAGCGTTAATGTTTCTTGCGGAACAAGCTGACCGTCTAATATTAGGTAAGTTACTATCTTTCCAAATGTTAGGTGTTTATACTGTAGCCTATACTTTGGCTGCGATGCCACGAGAAATAATTAAAAAACTAGGCAACCGAGTTATTTTCCCCACGATTTCCAGACATAAGGATCTACCCAGAGCAACTCTAAGATCGAAAATTCTCTATCAGCGTCGCAAAATACTGGTAGGATTTGCACTATTTTTAGCTGGTCTAGTGAGTGCTGGGGATTTGGTTATCAAGGGGCTCTATGACAATCGGTATATTGACGCTACTTGGATGATGCCGATTTTATGTACGGGAATTTGGTTTTCCGTTTTGTTTTATACTAATAGTCCGGCTTTACTGGCAATTGGTAAACCCTTATATTCGGCCCAAAGCAATTTTGTGAGGTTTCTCATGATTAGTTTGGGATTGCCCCTAGCATTTAACTTTGTTGGTAGCTTGGGAGTGATAGTTGTAATTGCTCTGAGCGACTTACCCTTATATTTAGTGAATATATACGGTCTTTGGCAAGAAAAGCTTTTGTGTATGATTCAGGATATTTGGGCAACTGCTCTTTTTGTTGGGACACTCGCTCTACTTGTATCAATTCGGATGTATTTGGGTTTAGGCTTACCAATTCAAGCAATCCCAGGATTTAGTTGAATTTCCATCAATAATAAGAATTTTAGTGCTGAAAAACAAAAAATATTATCAATTGGATAAATCCAAGTATATATATGAAATACTGGGTCGTGATACGACCCTTTTTTTGTTTTTTTTACAATCAGTTCACATTGCTCTTAATTCAAATAGGTATGGCGCTACACACAAGTCATTAGCGGATCCTAGCGACAGCGTACTATAGGTATTGTGGGGCGTTAGCACAGCAAAAGTCAGATGATTTAGATTAATTATTTGAAACCAGCAATCAGATTTACATGATAAATCAAAGAGAAAAACGAAAAAAAATATTAGCGCTAAGCTACCTGATATTTAAAGGTTGAAAACGTTTAAATATACAAGTCAGCTGATAATTCCTATCCGATAAATTTACCAAAAGTTTAACAAATAAAGAAAAATAGTGTACCATGCAACTCAATAAGGTACTGAACAATATCACTAACTGAGAAGTACACTCATAGTAATCTTCATTACCCATATAAATAGTGACTAGTTTTGTGTTTCCTATGCGAATAAAATTTTGAGTAATACCTTGTCACTAATATTTTTTACTCAATCATTAGATAACCATCGATCTTAAATTCCGAGATAGTTATGTTATGAATTTTAGGAGTCTAATGTTATTCCTGAAAACAGATAACATTTGAAAGTTCTGTTTGTTAGAAATTAGTTATTCAGGATTTTATTGATTTGGAACTATATGGCATTACGTTTTTTATTATGAAATTTACTGCTTAATTGCTATTTACTCTTTGGAACATTAGGATAACTCAAGCAATAAGTTTAATGGTGTGTACCTAAAATTTGTTCGTATATCAAACTGGATTTAATAGGTTTGTTGTGGCAGTTACAGTTGGAATAAGTCAAGACCTTACTTCGTATGTTTGAACTACTCACATAACTAATATAAAATCAAAAGTTCTATTTGATTGAAGTTCGATAGTATAAAGCATCCAAAAAATACCTTCATAAAAATTGTGCATACTTTTCGTGAAACTCCAATGACAAAAAATCAAAATTATACGAGCTAAATTAGCCCTGTCGCTATAAATAAATTTTAGACTCACTACAAAAAGCACCAAGTATTTTGTGAGGAAATTGTCATGCTAAAAACACCAACTTTATCCAAATGGTCTTATATTCAGTGGGATAGATATGACAAAAAGCCCATTGATGGTTACACGGTTTTACTCCCAGTCCCTGGTGACTTACCGGTCTTCCTAAAAATTGCTTTGGAAGTATCTGCGAATCAGGACTCTGAAGGTCTAATTGAAACTCTTGTAATTCCTGATCGAAAAGTGAGTGGTTTTACTGAATGTTTTGATAAATGGAAAAAAAAATTTGATATTAGTCCACTTCGTTTAATTAATCCTAATCCTATAGAACAGCTAATTGCTCGTTATCAAAATAATCCCCATAACAACCATTGGTTACAAATTGTCAGAGGTATAAATGCGAGTGTTAGTACCCATGCTCTATTGCATGATGCTGATTTATTTATTACCAAAGATGACTTTATGAAAATTCACTACCAGACTTGTGTGAAACGTAATTTGATGTGTTTAGGAGTTAGTCCTGTATGGGATTCCTGGTATGAAGAGCATGGTATGAATCATCTGACTGCAACTTGGGAAATAATGTTTGATATTAGCTGGGCACGTCAATTCCAACCTTGGGAACATCGAGGTCATAACGGTGTAATTCACGATAAAGCACATACATTTGACACGATGCTTTACCCTCAATGTCAAACAAAAGCCGATAAAATTGATCGTCACAAACAGGAGTGGGGATTTATCCATTTCAACTATGTAATTTGTACTTACCGCTGGTTTCAAAAGAGTAGTGCTCCTTTTGAAGACGATTATTTTCGAATTTTATTAATTAGATTGTTAATTGATGCATTCGATCCATCAGAATGGTCATATTCCATACCAACTCTAGATGTATTGGAAAAAGGTATCACAGATAAATCGAATCGAGTTACTTACTGTGGAAAAAATGCAGCAGAACATTATTCAGAATTTCGTTCCAAGTTAGAGAAATTAATCACAAGTGGAATTATAGATTCGGAAAAGGCTTACATCCTACATAAGAGTATTCGTAATTTCGATCTTGCTTTTGGTTGATATTTTCAAATTTTGCTTGTCAAATTTTGTTACTTAGTATGTAAAAGGTTTGATTAAGATTTGAGAGCTTAGAAGATGCGTATAAATATACTCTAAGTAAGGGTGTATTTGGCGTGCAAGATAATGTTTTTTAGTTACATTTATCACCGCGACATAACGCACTGGCATACAATATTAAGACATATAATATACAAGCTACCATAATCAACACTATCTGCAAGATTAACGATCTTACAATGATTTAAAATTACTATATCTGGCTGCGAATCTGCGGTCAGTTTATAGTAAATTATTTTTATGTTTAAAGCTAATTAAACACACTTTTACAAAACAAAATTTATATAAAGTCTGTTTTTACAGGCAAAGACTTTACATTTCCTTTTTGCAAAAAAATACTCTAGAACTTATTATTAGCAGAATAATATAATGCCCAACAAATCAGCTAGGAAATCGTCTTGAAATACCATATTGCACTTAGCCGGCAGTTTGACCTCGAGGGCATACACCAAGATGCTCAAGCAGGAAAACGCCCTTGCCACGTAATGTGGGATATAAGTCAAACTTTAAAAGCAACTACTTATCAACCAGCTACAGAGAAGGTTTTACCTCTAGATACCGTACGTGCTAAAGTCATCAGCAGTCCGCAACATTGGGCGCTAGCACGTCGATTAGCGCTCAATCTTGGAAGCGAAGATGTAATTTTCTGTGCGGGTGAGGATGTGGGATTTCCAATTGCAACTCTTTGTAGCAGTAAGCAAGAAAAACCAAAAATAATAGTTTTTACTCATAATGTCAACCGTCCAAGATCTCGTTTCGCATTAAAAATGCTGGAAATGAGCAAACGTGTTGATTTGTTTATGACCTACACTCCTTCTCAAGCAGATTTCCTCAGTGAATATCTGAATTTGCCACAAAATCGCATCTGCTTATTTTTAGAACAACCTACGGATATATCTTTCTTTAAACCCGGATCGATTTCTCAGAATAAACGACGCCCCTTGATTGCTAGTGGAGGGCTAGAAAAACGCGACTATTGTACTCTAGCTAAAGCAACCCACGATTTGGATATTGATGTCAAAATTTGTGCGGTTTCACCGAATGCAGCTGCATGCAAGCGAGCTTTCCCGGAAATTTTACCAGATAACATGTCTTGCCATGCTTATGATTGGGGAGACTTATTGCAACTTTATCGTGATTGCGACTTAGCTGTTATAAGTTTGTTTAAAAACAATTATCAAGCTGGATTAACTACTATGTTTGAAGCACTTGCTTGTCGTCGACCAGTGGTCATTACTCGTTGTCCAGGAATTATCCAAGACCTGATTGATAGTGGAATCGTGCTTGGGGTCGATCCTGAAAATGACGAGCAGTTACGCGAAGTGATTCTCAAGCTGCTAAACAACCCCAAACAAGCCCGAGTCCAAGCCGAGAAAGGCTATCAGCTGATGATAGAAAAATATAATCATCGTCAATATATTCAAGCTTTCGTGAAAGAAATTACTGCCTTTGAAAAATAAACTGATAAATAATGAAAATTTATATTTTTATGTTTACTGTGTAATATTTTGATAAATCAAAAATGATATTTTCTTCAGTGATGCAAGTCATATTATCAGTATCGATTTCATGCTTTTTATTACTTTAATGCTTTATGTAACTTTCATACTTTATGTAATATGATGATTCTATAATCAGCTTCTAAACTAAAAAACGCCTTACTTCCCAACAATAAGAAACTTAAAAATAATTCAATAAAAGTCTTTAATTCAACAGCTCTTCTACTTCTTAATCCTGTATCTCATAGTATTGGATTCTTGCTAGTGAGT
>JAAUYD010084604.1_pt1 | contig 11929 bp, 9 predicted proteins | sample 7278101 | NCBI WGS metagenome assembly JAAUYD01 (sample SAMN14350128, study PRJNA611818) | marine sediment metagenome | isolation source: surface marine sediment (0.6m) | place: French Polynesia: Moorea | collected 2018-08 | reverse complement strand
TTGTAATTAACTTTGTTCCATTCTTTACAACCGCTGTTCAAGTGTTGTATACTGGCTTCAAACTATATTATTTTCAAGGTTCGGTGTCCCTCCGAGCTCGCTTCGTTTGCGCTTCTCTCTCAGGCACTTTCTAATAATACCCACACCACCAAGCCTTGTCAACTACTTTTTCAGATTTTCTTGGATAAATATTTGAATAATTTGCTAAAACCTATGTATATCAATGCTTGAACGCGTTAAAATTTTTTTTGGCGTTGAAAGTTGAATGGTGCAATTGTGGATAATTTTGGTATTCTCCCTCCCTGGTTAACAATAGATCCCTTATTGCAAGGTTGGTTGTTAGAGGATATTGGTAGAGGCGATCGCACAACTCAAGCTTTGCTAGTTGAACATAGCCAGTCAGGAAAAGCTAAGTGGATAGCTAAGGCACCTGGGATAGTAGCAGGTTTGCCAGTAGCAGCTAGGGTATTTCGGTTATTAGATGAAAAGGTAAGTTTTGTCCCTCTGGCAATGAAAGGAGAAAGGTGTGAACCGGGACAAGCGATCGCACAAATGCATGGTTCCCTAGATGCGCTGTTAATGGGAGAAAGGGTAGCTCTAAATTTGGTGATGCGTTTGAGTGGGATTGCCACTTTAACTAATAAATATGTAGAGGAAATTGCGGACTTACCCACGAATTTTGTGGATACCCGCAAAACTACACCAGGGTTAAGAGTGTTGGAAAAATATGCAACTCAGGTGGGAGGAGCAATTAATCATCGCATGGGTTTAGATGATGCGGTGATGATTAAGGATAATCACATTGCGGTAGCTGGTGGAATCGGTCAAGCGATCGCTCGGATTCGTTCTCGTATACCTTATACATTAACCATAGAAGTGGAGGTGGAGAGTTTAGAACAAGTGAAGGAAGCCTTAGAACACAACGCTGACATTATTATGTTGGACAATATGCCTTTAGCAATGATGAGGGAAGCTGTGAAAATGATTCGCCACCACAGTAACCGGGTAAAAATAGAAGCTTCTGGGAATGTGACTTTAGAAACTATTCGTGTTGTAGCAGAAACTGGTGTTGACTATATATCTAGCAGTGCGCCGATTACTCAGTCGAAGTGGTTGGATTTGAGTATGAGGATAGGTTGAATTAGGAATTTGGGACTAGAAGATATTCAAAAATCATCTTAAAAAGGAGTGTTTGTTTGCAGGTGCAGTTTTTTATCTTCTATATATGGATGTTGCAAACACAATTCTCTGGCATGGAGGTGTAATCTATCGGTAGTTTGACAATCACCATACAAGCGATCACCTAATATTGGTACACCTAATCCTTTAGGGTGAGCAGCATGAACCCTCAGTTGATGAGTTCTGCCAGTTATGGGAATAAATTCTACATGAGTGCAGTGACCTGCTGTGGAAATCACCCGAAAATTAGTAATACACTGTTTTCCATACTGCCAATTTACTTGTTGATAGGGACGATTTTTGGGATCTCCCCACAATGGTAATTCAATTACTCCTTTATCTATATATATACAACCCGCAAGTACTGCTTCATAAACTTTGTGAATTTGGCGTTGCTGAAACTGCTGATTTAGTAAACTATGGGCTTGAGAATCCCGTGCTAAAACTAGAATTCCTGATGTATCCATATCTAGCCGATGTACTGCTTGTAAATTAACTTCATCAGGAAACAGATTACGCAAACGACTGAGAACGCTATCTTGATTATGAGAATATCTTCCGGGAACAGAAAGTAAGCCAGATGGTTTATTGACAGCTATCAACCATTCATCCTCATAAACTATGGAAAGCTCTTCCTGAATTGGAAAATAGTTAGGGGTTGATAGTTGATAGTTGATAGTTGACAGTGTCGTCTTATGCTTTTCTGCTGCCAATGCTGTATTTGCTGTAGATGTAGATTGCAGGCCTGAGAGCAAGAAACCCATTAATGGCTGACATCTTTCCACACAAGCATCGTAAAAATTTCCCTGAATTTTATCTTTGGAGGATTCACCCCACCAAAACTCAGCCATTGCTAAGGGTTTTAAATTATGGGTAGCTGCATAATGTAATAATTTTGGCGCGCAACAATCCCCTGTTCCTGTAGGTAAGCCTTGTGGTAGTAATTGTTGTAGGGTTTGCGATCGCCCATAAAAATTCATTAAAGAATAAGCTGCGTGCATTTGTGCTTGCAGTTGGCAGGATAATTCTTTTCGCTTTCGTTTCAGCTCCCGTATCTGTACATCTGCATCTTCAATTATTTGCTTCAGGGGTTGTAATACTTGATTTCGTTCTCGTTTCAGTAACTTACGTGCAATTCCATCCTGACGACTTTCTTTTTCAAGTTCAGCTATGGCTGTATTTAATGCTTCCCCCACCAAAGTTTCGGTTAATATATGTCGTTTTTGATGGCGTTGTTGTTTGCGATCGCTATGATTTTGACTCATTTGTTGCAAACGCGCTACAAATTCTTGCTCTAATTTTTCATATTCCTGACGTTCGGGAATTTGCTTCAGGGTAATTAATTCTTGCTTAATAGTTTCTAATTCTGCTAATGTGCGAACTTCATCTAACCTGACTTCTTCTCTTCCGGGAATTGCTGGAACCCAACCCTCTACATCACTGCAACCATTCAACAAACCAGAAAATGCTTTGAGTATTTTTTGCTCGCCATTGGGTAATTTTATCAGTAGTATCCCGTACATCTTGCCTTCACGGGAATAAAGCTCATCCTGAGCTAATTGTGCCATTAAACTATGAGCGATCGCTTCTGCTAAAGGTGTGCGGGGTAATTGCAGGAGTTCTCCAGTTTGAGGACAATACCCTTGATAGTTATAGGTGGGGGATGAGTTATTGACTGTAGTGTTAGGGTTGATAAAGTCTGAGAGTGGGTGCAGAAGTACCATTTAACCTACCTGAAACTTCACCACAATCATTTTATTGGTAAGTTGTAGGAATTATTCATGGAGAAGATACAAGATATGTGTTAAGAAGATTTATTCAACTTGACCCTCTGAACTGAAGCAAGTATGAGTTGCAAATACTATATTATGGCTTAGATGATGTAGCTCAAGGCCGATCGCTATTTTAGGATACAAATCACCAAAAAGCCCAATGGTGCTTAAAACAATCCTGCTCACCGAAATTCCTTGCTCCGGAAGCCCCTGTTTTCTAAATATCTAAACATCTTCCTGACTCAACCAAACATCTAAATCAGCCATTCCCTGAAAATCCAGTAAAGCTTCACCAAGATTTTCTAATTGTGACAAAGACAGATTTTCAATGCGTTGACGCACATCTGGGGATAATTCCCCTAACCGTCGAGTAAGTAAGCGCAGAACAAACTGACGCTCCCTTTGTTCCCCTCTTTTTTCTCCTTCAGCAAGGATTTCCTGATAAATTACTGACTCGCGCATGATACCCTCCCGGAACAGTTGTCGAATTAAGTCTTGTTTATATTTTAATCCGGCTAAGATTTTAGTATAGGTGGAAATTTCTGCTCGTTTCCCCCCAGAAACTTCATGAACTCGTTCCACGATTTGTTGCAGCAAAATTTGTGGTTGCTTTGTTGCTGCTAGTGGTGCTAATGGTAACAAAGCTTCGTCATTGAGGAATATTTCTGGGTTTGCTTCCCACATCCGGATTACCCGATACTCGTGGTGGATCGGTAAATCAGCCACAACAGTATAGATTTACCTATACATACCCGCAGTAAAGTTTTATGAACAAGGTGTTACAAAATTTAGTATGATGTTCATATTAACAAATATAAGTATTTTTGCTCATTGTGATGATAGCCGATCGATTTCCCTGGCTGACCGCGATTATAATGCTGCCACTAGTGGCTTCCTTGCTTATCCCCGTTTTACCTGGTAAAGATGGCAAACAGGTACGGTGGTATGCCCTAGGTGTAGCGATCGCGGACTTTGTCTTGATGTGTTATGCCTTTTGGAAGCATTATGATGTTGGCAGTGCTACCTTTCAACTCGCGGAAAATTATGCCTGGGTGCCCCAGTTGGGCTTTAGCTGGGCGGTTTCGGTCGATGGTATATCAGTACCACTGGTATTGCTGGCAGGATTTGTTACCACATTATCAATCTTTTCAGCTTGGCAAGTTAACCTCAAGCCTCGTTTATTTTACTTCTTGATGTTGGTGCTGTATTCAGCACAAATAGGGGTATTTGTCGCCCAAGATTTGCTGTTGTTCTTTATTATGTGGGAACTAGAGTTAGTTCCTGTCTACTTACTTGTTTCTATTTGGGGTGGACAAAAACGGCGTTATGCAGCGACAAAATTTTTACTCTACACCGCAGCAGCTTCGATATTTATCCTGGTAGCAGCACTAGGAATGGCACTTTACGGAGACAATATCACATTTGATATTGCCGAGCTTGCCATGAAGAATTACCCCTTGGCTTTAGAGTTACCCCTATATGCAGGGTTACTGATTGCCTTTGGTGTGAAGCTAGCTGTTTTTCCCTTACATACTTGGCTACCCGATGCCCACGGGGAAGCTTCTGCTCCCGTATCCATGATTTTGGCTGGTGTGTTGCTAAAAATGGGCGGATATGGATTAATTCGCCTGAATTTAGAAACACTGTCTGATGCCCATATTTATTTTGCCCCTGTTCTTGCCATCCTCGGGGTTGTCAATATTATTTATGGTGGCTTAAATTCTTTTGCCCAAACAAATATGAAACGCCGCTTAGCATATTCTTCAGTTTCCCATATGGGATTTGTATTACTGGGAATTGCTTCTTACACCAACTTGGGAGTCAGTGGCGCGATGTTGCAGATGATTTCCCACGGTTTAATTGCAGCGGTATTATTCTTCCTAGCAGGTGTAACTTACGATCGCACCCACACCCTATTAATGGATAAAATGGGTGGTATTGGTCAAGTAATGCCCAAGGTATTTGCCTTATTCACAGTCGGAGCAATGGCTTCCTTGGCTCTCCCTGGTATGAGTGGCTTTGTCAGCGAATTGACGGTATTTCTTGGCTTCACCAGTAGTGATATCTACAGTTCCGCTTTCTGCACCGTGACAGTTTTCCTCGCCGCAGTGGGAGTTATCCTCACCCCAATTTATCTACTTAACCTCTTGCGACAAGTGTTTTACGGTACTGGAGCTAACAATACCTGCGAAATTGGTAGTGTTGCCTGGGAAAATGAAGATGATGAAGGAGCAGTTTGCTTTGGTACAGATTGCCTCTTACCCAGTGAATCTGTATACAGAGATGCTAGTAGCCGTGAGGTGTTTATCGCTGCTTGTTTTCTTATCCCCATCATTGCTATTGGCTTGTATCCCAAACTAGCTACACAAATTTATGATGTTAAAACTGTGGCTGTTAATACACAAGTACGCCAATCCTACATCCAAATAGCCCAAACAAATCCCAGTATTTACGCTCGTGGGATTTCTGCCCCGAAAATAGCCGAAACTGAAGTTATGCCTGTTTTGGGAATGATTAAGTAAAATTTGAAAAACTTCATGTTTCTTAAAATTAAGCGATCGCTCTTGAAGTAGTGATCGCTTTTGATTCTCAGGGGCGTAATCCCTTCATGGAAAGCATGACAGAGGTATTTATAGCCTGTACTCCAGGAGTGCGATCGCTTAATTTAGTTTACATTTATTAATATATTTTGTTATTTTTATTAATATAAGTATCCTAAATTGACTTAAGTCAAAAGCTGAATTATGGCTAATACTGCACTTATAGCTACTATATTTAAGCCCAGTGTCAACCCCAACTTTTGGTCTCAGACCGCTTGGGCTGTACTACGGGCTGTTGTGGGCATTATGATGATCCACAATGGTTTGGATAAGTTGGGAAATATCGAAAGTTTTTCCGAAACCTACGTTGAATACATAGGTCTACCATTCCCACTATTTTTTAGTTACCTAGCTGCCTTCACTGAACTGATTGGCGCACCATTACTAGCTTTTGGTCTGCTAACTCGTCTGGCTGCATTAGGTTTGTTTGGGACAATGTGTGTTGCCATGTATCACCATATTTTGGTTGCAGGCTTCAGTATTCCTTACTTGGAGCTGTCTGCAATTTACGCAGCTTGTTTTCTCTTCTTTACCATCAATGGTGCAGGTTTATTTTCTACTGATGCTTTGATTGCTAACTGGCTAGACGCTAGTGCCTTATCTGTGAAAGCAAAACAGATTATGCGTTTAGAGCAGGCTTATCAATCTATCAGTGCGGATAAAGAAAAAATTGGTGCTGCTAAGTAATCATTTCAGTTATCAGTTGTCAAACTCATTCGTAACTGATAATTAATAATTATTTGGTTACAATGTTTCACTACTGCACTGACTCATGTGCAATTTTGCTTTCCTAGCCTTAGATTATCTTCTAAGGCTTTCTGGTAATGTAATGGGCGTAGGCTAATATTAGGTTCAGGTAAATACTTGTCATTATGTAAAGTCTATGACTTCCGAACGCCGCAACGCGCACCCTCCAGTTATCAGGTAAGTTATCAGGTAATCGCAATATTTCATATTGATGTGGTATCAATCGTGATAACCTTAATATTCCCGTGTATTTCCTGCTATTAAATTTGAGAATTTACCCTTCTGCGGATTTAAATTTTAATCATGTCCCCAGTTCGCACAATTCAAAGTATATACACTGATGGTGCTTGTACCGGCAACCCAGGTCCCGGCGGTTGGGGTACTGTCATCTACTTTAGTGATGGTTCAATTCATGAAATGGGCGAATCATGCGCCCAAACCACCAATAATCGCATGGAAATGCAAGCCGCGATCGCAGCCTTACAATATCTGCAAGCTAGCGGACAGACAGAACCAATAATCCTCTATACAGACAGTGAATATCTGATTAACTGCGTAACTAAGTGGGTGAAAGGCTGGAAAGCAAAAGGATGGAAAAAAGCCGATGGCAAACCAGTTCTCAATCAAGACTTGTTGCTCATTTTAGATGGACTAAACAGCCGCCAAATCAAATGGCAACACGTCAGGGGTCATGCTGGTAATGTAGGTAATGAACGCTGTGATGCGATCGCTCGTGCTTTTGCTAATGGCACTAATCCATCTCTTACCCAAACATCCAGTAATAATTCACAGCACAAAAATGAAATAAATTTAACCGCAGTATCTGATGGTAATTCAAACCATAAAAAAATTAACGAAAATACACATCATTTGAATAATCTGGCATTGAACAAAAACATGATTGATTCATCAAGTGCCACTGCCGCATTAAGTAGTGAGACCACTTCCGGCGAAATAAGGATGGCACAAATCCGTAACTTAGTAGAAACTCTCCGTGTAGCTGACGAAATTGCAGCGAAAGGTTATCTAATCACCAGTTCCGAATTAGCAGACTTAATGGATGTTCATGCTAGTGCTGTTACTAGCAGAGGAGATCAGTGGCGTTGGCGTAACTGGGTTGTTTCCCGTGTGCGACGGGAAGGTAATCAAATTCTTTGGGAACTAGAACGAGGTGACTTAGGTCACAATAAGGATGAAAATTGAAATAATTCATCAGTAGTTGTGAGTCTTAGAAATCCTCTTACCTTTAGATCAATGAGGATATCAAAATCAAATCAGTGAAAAAGTGTTAGCGCAGCTCCTCCGTAAGAGACAAAGTCCTGACGACTTATGGTGGGGATGAGCGACCCGCCCTACGGGTCTCCCTACGGGTATGCGCGCCCCCACACAAAAATCTCACAACCAAGAATGAACATAGTTCTTTCCCGTTCCTAACTCCTCACTCCTCACTCCTCACTCCTCACTCTCAATACCAATTCAAATAATGTTTGCGACACATACATTCTTCGTAAGGGCACGACATCCATAGTCTTTTGGTGTATAAATTATTTCTCTGGTGCCGTACACCTACCCTTCTACCAATCTATTAATCTATGCCATTTTTTGTTAAAAATGGTATAACTTTTTTCAACGAGATAGAAAACTTTTGTTTCCTGCTTGACTAAAAGAAATGTCTTCAAAAAAGGTAAAGTTCAAAAATTGATATTTGAGTCAAGATAGTGGTTGTCAGCATCATTGATCAACTCCTCGCTGTGAACGCTACCTATGCCAACCATCATCAAAAGACTTCCTTGGATTTCTTTAGCTCTATTAATTCTCACCTACACTAATTTAGGATGGGTTACTTATCAAGCAAGTTATTCACTAATTCATTGGGTATTGCTGGTTATAGCTATATTATTTCTGACAGGTAGTTTTACTACTCCCTGGTCTCAAATATCAGATTTTTTTCATGTTTTGTTAAAATCAAACTTGAGATATTTTGGTCTTACCCTATTAGGTGCCTTCCTATTATTTCTTGTTCTGGCAAAATTCAGAATATTTCTTGATATCTTAGTAATAATTGCGGCAACAATGTTAGCAAGATTAGATTTTCAAGGAGCTGGTTTTAAGGAAAGATTAGCCTTTGGAATTATATTTATATTCTCATTATTTGGTTTAGGTTTAGGGGTAATTTTGCACATATTAATCTTCAAATATGTGCAATAAACCGACCAAATACTTTGAATAGTGCAATGGTTAATATCTATGATTAAATACCTGATTTTGTGACATCTAAATCTATAACAGAGATGATTTTTTCATCGCGAGATAAGGCAATTATACTTTCTCCGGTGCTGCTTCTATTTACTAAAGGAATTTGGTTTACACTTATACGTTCCACTCGATCTCTGTTAGTAACGATCGCAATTTTTCCATCCAAATTGGCTGATACTATTGCTGCCAAGTTATCAGTTTTGTTGATAAATTTCAGGGCTTGAGTACCTAAATCGCCACGATGGGCAAATTTAATCTCATTGGTTGTCAGGCGTTTTGCATATCCTTCTTGGGTAAATAGCAATATATGCCGTTCTTTTCTTAGGGTTGTACAACCAATCATTTGTTGATGTTTTAGTATTCGCAGCCCCTGTAAACCCATAGCTGTACGTCCCATGGTCGGTAATTCGGCTTCGCTCATGGGGAAACGTAATAATCTACCACTGGAACTACCTATAATTAACTGTTCATTGGGAGTGACAAACTGAATAAATGATAATTCATCGTTATCTTTCAACTTAATAATGGTGATACCACGACGACTTATTTGAGCTAGTTCGCTCAAAGGCAGACGTTTAATCCTACCCCGTTTTGTCAGTAAAACTAAATCCTTCTCGTCTAATTTTTCTGGTAGTAAAAAGCGGCTGATTACAGTTTCTGTAGCTAATTGAGCGGTATTACTGAGCAAAGTAATTAGTGGGGTTCCCCTCGCCGCTCGTCCTGTAGAAATGGGAATATCTGCAACTTTCACGGGGTATACTTTACCTGTGTTTGTTAAAATTAATACATCTTGAGCGGTATCAGTCAGGTTAGTTTGAACAATAAAATCATGCTCTGGGATGTTGTTGTCAGCTTTAGATTTTTTGGCAGAAGGCTGAGAATGTCGCACATATCCCCGGTGAGTAAATTCTAAGATGGCTTGTTTGGGGGCTTGTTCTATGGTCAAATTTGAGGAAGATTTATCTGCTGAAACTTTGCTACTGCCACTCTTTGGCTGAACTAATCCTTTGGTTTTTAGGGGTTCTTCTCCAATATGAGTACGCCGGGGATCGCCATATTTACGTTTAAGCGATCGCAATTCTTTTTTCAATGCCTTTAATAATTCTTTGCGATCATTAAGCAGATTTTGTAATTGTTCGATTTTCTGGTTCAGTTCCGTAAATTCCTGTTCTAAGTTGTGTTGCTCTAAACTAGTTAGCCGTCGCAATGGCATTGACAGAATGGCATCTGTTTGGGCTTCAGTAAAGTTGAGGCGGTTTTGTAGAGTTTGTTTGGCAGTACTACCATCAGCAGCTTGGCGGAGAATGGTAATTACTTGATCCAAGTTAGATAGGGCTGTTAATAAACCCGCCACTAAATGCAAGCGACTCTCCGCTTTTTCTAATTCATATCTGTAGCGACGGTTGAGTGTCTGTTCCCGGAAGTGTAAAAATTCCTGCAATAATTGGCGCAAACTCAGTTGACGGGGCTGTCCATTTACCAAAGTCAGTAGAATCGCACCAAAGTTAGTTTGTAATGCCGTTTGGTGATACAAATGCTGTAAAACATCTTGGGGTTGGGCATCTCGTTTCAATTCTATTACCACTCGCATCCCCTGGCGATCGCTCTCATCCCGAATATCTGAAATCCCCTGGAGGCGCCCGTGATTAACCAAATCGGCAACTTTCTCAATCCAACCAGCTTTATTGACTTGGTAAGGTAATTCAGTAACAATAATTGCCGTGCGTTTTTTACTGCCTCGACTCCGGGCAACTTCCTCTATTTGAGTCACTCCCCGCATAACGATACTACCCTTACCACTGGTGTATGCTTCGCGAATGCCCTTACTACCAACAATTTGCCCCCCGGTAGGAAAATCTGGTCCTGGAATGAACTCAAATAACTTGTCATCCGCCAGTTCTGGGCGATCAATTAAAGCAATCAATCCATCCACCACCTCCCCTAAGTTATGGGGTGGAATGTTAGTTGCCATACCCACAGCAATCCCAGCACAACCATTCAGTAATAAAAATGGTAGTTGAGCAGGTAAAACAGTCGGTTCTTGCTGAGAATTATCAAAATTACCAATAAACTCTACGGTTTCTTCTCCAATTTCCGTCAGCATTCCCTCATTACCAATGGGTGCTAACCGGGTTTCCGTATAACGCATTGCCGCCGGGGGATCATTATCTACACTCCCAAAATTGCCATGTCCTGCCAACAATGGATAGCGGCTTGAAAAGTCTTGTACTAACCTCACCAAAGCATCATAAACCGCTTGGTCGCCGTGGGGATGGTATTTACCTAACACATCCCCCACCACACGAGCGCACTTACGATAGGGACGGTCTGGTGTTAATCCTAATTCATGCATTGCATATAAAATCCGCCGATGAACGGGCTTTAAGCCATCGCGCACATCTGGCAATGCCCGTCCCACAATTACACTCATGGCATATTCTAAATAAGACCTTTGCATCTCTGTGTGCAAGGCTGTGGTAATTACCTGTCCCTTGGAGAGAAGGTTTAACTGTTTTGCCATGAGTTTTTACCTAAATTTAACTACACAAAAGTCACTGTCACTGAACACTTCAGCAAACACAGCATAACGGATGAAATGCTTTTCCTTACAGAATCTTGATATTCAGATACCAAAAATCAGTAGTATTATCCTTGATGTTAGGGATACTTGTTGCATAAAAGTAAGTAGCAATTCCTATTACCCTTATCAGTAACATTTCCATGAAAACTGTTTTAATTGTTGAAGATGATCTAATTAATGCTCGCGTTTTTTCTAAAATTTTGACCAAACGAGGGGGTTTAAATGTTAAGCATACTGAAAATGTAGATGAGGTTATGAGAATTGTCCAAGCCAAAGAAGCAGACATTATTTTGATGGATGTTTCTTTATCCCGCAGTGTTTATCAAGGTAAATCTGTGGATGGTATCAAAATTACTCAAATGCTAAAGTCAGATCCCAACACAGCCTCTTTGCCTATTATCCTCGTAACTGCACACGCGATGGAAGGCGATCGAGAAAACTTCCTTAAACAAAGCGGTGCTGATGGTTATATTTCCAAGCCAGTTGTAGATCATCAATCTTTTGTTGAACAAATCATTGCCTTACTCCCCAAAGAAAGTAACCACTAATTTCGACTTCTGTTGCCCAATTACTTTTGTCTTGAGCTAAACATCCAGTCATTATTAGTTTATATGTACTATTAAATTAGACTTTAAGCAAGTAGCAATCGCTCCAATGGCATAGGGATAACCGGGGACTAATGCCCCCGGTTTCATAAATTGGGGTATTGACTAAGGAAGCCCCTAGGGACTGTTTTCTTTCCTCGCCGTCACCCTGGAAGGGTTCGGCTTGTCGTGCCTAGACGCAACAGCGGC
>JAAUYD010089666.1_pt1 | contig 11930 bp, 10 predicted proteins | sample 7278101 | NCBI WGS metagenome assembly JAAUYD01 (sample SAMN14350128, study PRJNA611818) | marine sediment metagenome | isolation source: surface marine sediment (0.6m) | place: French Polynesia: Moorea | collected 2018-08 | reverse complement strand
TTGGATTGAGAAAAACATTGCTATCGATTATCGCCATCGATAAGTCCTCCAAGGCTACCTAAAAGCGATCCTTCCCCTTTGCGGCGACCGCCGGCCGATGGGGCGTGCTGTAATATACGATCTGCCATCCGTGAAAAAGGGAGACTTTGCAGCAGTACGACACCGGAGCCGCTTAGGGTGGCCAGAAAAAAACCTTCACCACCGAAAAACATGGACTTTAAACCGCCCGCCGATTCAATGTCATAATTAACACCCGACGTGAAGGCCACCAGGCAGCCGGTATCGACCCGAAGCGTTTCATTTTTCAACGTCTTCTTGACCACTGTACCGCCAGCATGGATAAAGACCATACCATCGCCGCGCAGCCGCTGGAGAATAAAGCCTTCACCACCAAAGAAACCAGTGCCAAGCCGCTTGTTAAAAGCAATCCCGATTTCAGTTCCCAGCGCAGCACATAAAAAGGCATCTTTCTGGCACATGAGATCGCCGTTTATTTTGGTCATATCGATGGGAATGATTTTACCAGGATAAGGGGCGGCAAAAGCGACACTTTTTTTTCCAGCCCCGGCATTTGTAAAATGAGTCATAAAAATCGACTCGCCGGTGAGCATGCGTTTCCCTGCACCCATTAATTTCCCCAGCATGCCCTCTCCAGGGGATGATCCGTCTCCCATTTTAGCCTCAAAAGTGATGCCGTCTTCCATGTAATTCATTGCCCCGGCTTCTGCGACAACGGTTTCTGACGGATCCAACTCGACTTCCACAATCTGCATGTCATCGCCGATGATTTTGTAATCGACTTCATGGCATTTCATAATTTCCTCCTATTTGTAAAACGCACCGGTTGAAAGATTGATACCTCAAATGCCATTTTTTCGCAAGTTGTTGTATTTTCATCCTGGTTTGACCGGTTTCCCGGCTTATGTCAGCTTGTCTTTTATTCGTAAGTGATTAATATAATCATTTAGACAAGTGACGAATTTCGGCAAGTTGAAAGATAATGCGCAAAGCCTTTGTCTTGCAGACCTAATTATGGAGAGTCCGATGCAACTTTGCTCGCTTGGTAAGTCTGATCTAAAGATATCGACAATTCTCATGGGTACTTGGCAGGCCGGCAAAGAAATGTGGGTCGATATCGATGACGTTCAGTCCACTCGGGCGATACGTGCAGCCTTCGACAGCGGCATTATAGCCTTTGATACGGCCGCTGCATACGGTAAGGGGCATTCGGAACGCATACTCGGTGCCGCAGTCGCCGATATACGCACTAAGGTTGTCCTTGCCACCAAAGTGTTTGCGAACCGCCTAAAATACGACCAGGTCATTAATGCCTGTCATCAATCCCTGAAAAACCTAAAAACCGACTATATTGACCTGTATCAGATCCATTGGCCATCCGGCGCTTTCGGCACCCGGGTCGTCCCCATTGAAGATACCATGGCGGCCATGAGTGAACTCAAAGAAAAAGGCAAGATTCGGTCGATTGGCGTATCCAATTTTTCATTAGCTCAGTTGGAAGAGGCCAATCGATATGCCGGTATCGATAGCATCCAATCCCCGTATTCTCTATTCTGGCGACACGTAGAAAAAGATATCATGTCATACTGCCAGATAAATAATATAACCATTCTGGCATATTCACCAATGGCTCAGGGTTTGCTGACCGGAAAATTTACACGGAACGATGAGTTTAAGAATGGCGACCACCGTAAGAAAAACCGATTGTTTGGACCGGAGCATTTTCGCCGAGCCCGGAAGGCCTTGGAAAAGCTGGCGCCAATTGCTGAAGCAAAAGCGGTGAGTGTTGGACAGTTGGCTCTGGCCTGGGTGATTAACCATCCCGGCACAAACGCAATAGCTGGAGCACGTAGCGCCGATCAAGCGGCTCAAAATGCAAAAGCTGCCGACATATCTTTGTCTGGTGACGACCGAGTTCGGATAGATGAGATCGGAAGAATTGTGACAGATTATTTGGATGAGAATCCGGTAATGTGGCGTTTTTGAATCAGCATGTAAACGGATAGAAGTGGTGATAGCAGTACCCTTGCGGATCCCCCCACTGCATCTCAGTATCTATCAGGCATTGCCCAATCATCTGCTTCGAGACCTGCTCGTAATCGCTGCGCTTTTCTTCTTTAGCTTTGCAGGCCATGCAAATAGCCTCGTGGTCTATGACGGAGAGTATTCTCGGATCCTTGGGTGCCAATTTTTGACTGCACCGATGGCATTGGGTAGCACAGGATAATTTTTCTGACCATACGTCCTGCATGGTTGGTCCCCCTTTGAGTGAAGTAATGAAACAATAAGAATTAAATAAAAAAAAATCAACCCCTGAGAAAAAACCCAAATTCATATTGGGGAATCGTGTTTAATGTGAAAGGAGATTTAAAATATGGACAAACAAGATGTAATAACGATAGCTGATGGTCTGAAGATGATTGAAGACGGCGTCGAAAAGATTCAAAGTGTCATGCGCGAAAAGAATATTAAATCATTGCGGGAGGTGGCCACCGAACTCATCCCGATGCTCAAAGATGACGACCATGAAATCAATGAATCCATTATCAGGCATCTAGGCAAATCCGAGTAAGCTGTGTAACAAATAAATCCTGAGCAAAAAGACCTATTTCTTGATATCGGCAATAAGGTCTTTGATAATCGAAAGGACATTGCGCCCTCTTTCGCGGCCGATCCGATGGGCCTCTTCGACAATTCTACTCGCCTGAAGGGCCAACTCAGCGTCGTCAGGGATTGGTTTATTCAATTTTTCATACTGCCAGCTTAAGAACCGAACTGCAAGTTTTTCTTCCTGCTGTCTGATAAAACCCATCAATCAAATCTCCAATTTACAAATGCTCAAAATGGCCTTCTCCAAAACTAATTTAGGAGACTGGGTGCTGGTTTTAAGTTTGCTATCGACTTCGGCCAAAACCTCCATGGCATTGATAAGCATATCACGAGAAAATCGATCCGATTTTTTGAACAGAAGATAAATCGGATAAGGATTTCTGGGGTTTCTAGCGATTAAAAGGTCCGTGGTCACCTTGCGACTTGTCTTTTTACCCTTAGGTGACGATCCGGTCTTTTGCAAACTTGGCTCGACACTCAACATGGTTTGCCAATCGTCTAATAGTTTTAAGAGCTCGCGGTCATACTCAACAATAGCCGGCAGGATTGTCTTTTGAAAATAGTTATAGGGGCAGGCGCTCTGCCAGTCCTTTCCCTGGGGGCTTTTAATGAAATCTTTTGCCAGTAGAAGTTTTCTAATCTGATTCACCATGGCGGCAAGCACTTGCAGCGGATGAACGCCGGATGATAATATGGAATCCAGAAAAAATAGTGCCGAATCCGCTTTCCGTTCTGCAAGTGCATTGGTCAATTCATAGATCGGGTCCGTTTTGGTTCGCTGTAAGACGGACTCGACATCTTTGATGGTCACTTCAGCTCGATCTCCAACCCAGCTGATTAATTTTTCAAGGTTATTGCAGAAAGTCCGCAAATCGAAGCCGGTCATTTCGTACAGAGCCATATAGGCCAACCGGTCCATGGTTTTACCGCTGTTAGCGAGAATCGAATTCATTTTTTCAACCAAAATGGATTCCTGGGCCATTTGATCCGCCCGGCGCACCCCTTTGGGTACCGAACAATCAACAGCCATGCCCTTGCTGGCTATAGTTTTAAACAGCCCTCTTCGCCTGTCTACTGTATCTGTGGTAATAATCAGATGATTGCCTCGTGGAAAACCCTTCTCCACAGCCTGTTGAAGAACGCCGCAGTCATCCCGGACGGTGGGCACAGTCAGATTGTTCTGTGCACAATAGTCTATAATTTCGTCCAGCCACTGATTATCTGATCCGGGCCCATTGCCCGTCCTTAGGCTTTTTTGCCTGCTCGACGGTTCCATGTCTTCAAAGGATAGATTAAATATCCCCATCAGATTGAGGAGATGCCCGGCAGCTTTTTTTAAATTATCATCTTCAAATGCTTTTTTGGCGTTTTCAATTATTTGGTCTTTGTCCTGTTTCGCATAAAAAATTCTAGATTCGAGCAAAGCGATAACTTTTTTACCCGGTAGCAGTGAAAATGTATTGACCCGGTTGATTAGCTCGTGAATATTCTCATGGGTTCCATCCAACGGTTCATAGTTGATGCTGCGCTTTGAAGCCGGAAGTAGTACGTTTAAAAGCATATCAAATGCACCTTTAATCAGCAAATCATCCCCGAAAATCAGGTATACCGGGAAAAAAGGTTTGTCTCCCTGACCCTGCAAATAGGTTTCCAATTCTTTATGACTAATAACAGGCATGGTGATAAAGTGAACACTCCTCTAACAAGGCGGGAAGCCTCTGGGAACCTTCCGGGGGGGTGAAGAACATATCTTGTCTTACTCCGAAATACAAACTTCGGATTTCGTATCTCTTATTGAACCTGCCTACTCCGGCAGTTTTTTCATCAGCAAGTGAAAAATAAATATGGTGATACCTATGGTGATCGCACTGTCTGCTACGTTGAATGCAGGCCAGTGATGATTACCGATATAAAAGTCGAGAAAGTCCACAACATTACCAAATCGAATCCTGTCGATCAGATTTCCAATGGCACCTCCGAAAATTAGGGCAAAGCCGGTGGCAAGAATCGGCTGATTGCTGGGTGTTTTTTTATAAAAGTATAATATCAAGCCAACAGCCAGAGATGAAATAAACAGAAAAACGACGGTACGAATCATTGGGCTCAAATTGGACATGAGGCCGAAAGCGCCACCAGGATTGCGAATGTGGGTAATATCAAAAAAGCCGGTGATGATCGGAATGCTCCGGTGTATCGGCAAATGGCTTAAAATAAATGCCTTCGAAACCTGGTCGGCCAGGATTACAAGTCCGGCTACGATTGCCAGTTTAATATATTTGTTTGGCAACATATGATCTCAAACTTGGATTGAATTCTCTCCAACCGTTTCAATTGTAAGGCCTGCCGGGCTGTCATCAACCCATCCCGGCCAGCGCATGCCGGCAACGATCACAAATCGTAGCTTGATCAGGATCACTGCCGACGGAGGTGTCATGCACCCAGCAGCGTTCACATTTTTCACCCGGAGCCGGCTCCACCCGGATATGCAAGCCTTCAATTTCTGCACTTTGAAACCCACCGTCAAGGGCTTCATCCGTTACCAGATTTGTCTGGGAAACGATCAGCAACGACCTGAGCTTGTCAGCATAGGGCTGCAGAGTTTCATTAATATCCCTGTTTACAGAAATGGTTACTTCAGCGTCCAAGGGATGTCCAATGAGTTTCTTGGCCCGAGCATCCTCCAATGCTTTGGTCGCTTCACTCCGGATTTTAAGTAGGTACTCCCATCTTTGAAAAAGGCCGTCATCTTTGAAGGCCGGATTAATTTCGGGTAACAGGGCCAGATGGATACTGGATTCGCGACCGTTTGTCGGCGGCATATATTGCCAGATTTCATCGGACGTAAATGGCAATATCGGCGCCATCAATCGGGCAATGGTTTCGAGTACGATGTACAAGACACTCTGAGCACTCCGGCGTCCACTGGACTGCGACGCCGACGTATATAACCGGTCCTTTAAAATATCGAGATAAAGAGCCGATAGATCAAGTGTGCAATAATTGTAGAGTGCGTGGTAGATAACGTGAAATTCATAAGCCTCGTAGGCTGCACGTGCCTTTTCGACGATAAGCTGCAGTTTGTGAAGTGCAAATCGATCAATTTCCTGCATGTCTTTGTAATCAACGGCATCTTTTTCTGGATCAAAATCAAAAAGATTACCCAGCATGAAGCGACTTGTGTTCCGGATGCGCCGGTAGGCATCGGTCAATTGTTTTAAAATATTGTCGGAAATTCGAATGTCCTCACGATAATCAGACGCCGAGACCCACAAACGCAGAATTTCAGCTCCGTATTTTTCAATTACCTCACTGGGCGAGATCACATTTCCGATGGACTTTGACATTTTCCGACCTTCGGCATCCACCACAAAACCATGCGTTAAGACAGCATCGTATGGTGCCTGGCTTCGGGTTCCCACGGCCGTCAACAGGGCACTGTGAAACCATCCTCGGTGCTGATCGCTGCCCTCCAGGTAAAGATCGGCCGGCCATCTTAGATAGGGCCGCTGCTCCAGCACGGCTGCATGACTCACACCAGAATCAAACCACACATCAAGAATATCCGTCTCTTTAACGAATTGATTGCTGCCGCAGCCTTTACACTTAGTAGTATTGGGTAGAAGTTCCGACACATCCTTTTCAAACCAAATATCGGCACCATGCTCCTCGAACAAAGCATAGACGGCCTGCATGATCTCTTCGTCGAGCAATAGCTCGTCACATTTTTCACAATAAAAAATTGTAATTGGAACACCCCATGCCCGTTGACGTGAAACACACCAGTCAGGTCGGTTCTCAATCATTCCGTAAATTCTTTCCCGTCCCCAGGAGGGTATCCATTTGACCTTATCGATGGCCTCTAGAGATTTTTTTCGCAAGCCGTTCTTTTCCATGGAAATAAACCACTGGGGCGTCGCTCGAAAAATCACCGGTTTTTTACAGCGCCAGCAGTGCGGATAAGAATGCTCAAAGGATTCCTCCCGGACCAGGGAGCCAACCTTGTTCAATCTTGCATTGATGTTTTTATTGGCATCGAATACAAATTCACCGCCGAAATATTCGACATCTTCGGTAAAGCAGCCTTTATTGTCCACCGGCGAATAAACATCCAATCCATATTGCAGGCCCACTTCATGATCCTCACGTCCGTGGCCGGGAGCAGTGTGGACACATCCGGTACCGGCATCCAGGGTCACATGGGATCCCAGGATAACTAAGGAATCCCGGTCATACAACGGATGTTGGCAGCGCTTGTTTTCAAGAGTTTTGGGCTCAACTTCCTCGATGATGGAATATTCGGCGATACCGAAAGATTGCATGCAGGCATCGACCAGTTCACGGGCCAGAATATACACCTGGTCGCCACCGACATTCACGGCTACATATTCAAAATCAGGATGAAGTGCGATGGCAAGGTTTGCCGGAAGTGTCCAGGGGGTGGTCGTCCAGATGATAACAAACACGTCTTTGCCTTTGAGTGACGGCAATTTAGAGCTCAAATCGTCTTTTAAAGCGAATTTAACGTAAATTGAGGGGGTTGAATCATCCGAATATTCTATTTCAGCCTCTGCCAGAGCTGTTTGACAGGTAAAGCACCAGTAAATGGGTTTTTTACTGCGAAATAGACTACCGTCTTGGGCGAATTTGCCGCATTCTCTGGCGATGGTGGCTTCATATCTGTAGTTCATGGTCAAATAGGGATCATCCCAAACCCCCATCACACCGAGGCGTTTGAATTCTTCCCGTTGGATATCGATAAATTTTTCGGCATAGGACCTGCAAAGTCGACGAACTTGCGCCATGCTGAGCTCTTTCTTTTTTTCACCAATTTCTTTATCAACGTTATGCTCAATGGGAAGGCCATGACAATCCCAGCCCGGCACGTAAACAGCATCGAATCCGGCCATTTGTTTTGAGCGTACAATTATATCTTTTAATATTTTATTCAGCGCCGTGCCGATATGGATATAGCCATTTGCATAGGGAGGGCCGTCGTGAAGAATGAACTGCTCCCTTCCTTCAGAACTTTTTCGAATCTTTTCGTACAGGCGGGTTTCATTCCATGATTTCAGCTGCTCCGGTTCCCGCTTGGCCAGGTTCGCTTTCATGGGAAACTTGGTATTCGGAAGGTTGAGTGTTTTTTTGTAGTTCATTGATTCCCCCTAACTCGGATTTTAATTAAACTTGGATTCTTACTCTCTATCCGCTATTCTGTCAAGAAAATAGCAGCTTCAAGCGCATGCGTTTTGAAACAGGAAAGCCAAATGAAATAATTCTTAACTTTCTTGTCAAAATGTGAACGGGTGATCCCGGATTAAACAGTTGTGACGCCAAATGGCATAAATATGAGTTCAGGAATTAAGAGAATAATTACAGTTAGTTGGGTGTAGGTAATTGAATGCGTCGGGATCACATCAGCGGTGATATTGACATCGGTGACGTTTGTCATTTCTGCTTAAAAAAATCAGAGGGCTATTCAATAGAAACACGGCGTACATCTTTAATATCGGTCAAACCTTGAAATACCTTGCGGATTCCGTCCTGCTTAAGAGTGGTCATTCCCTCCTGGACAGCTTGAACGGCGAGATCATGGGAAGTAGCGTTTTTTTTAATAAGTTGCTTTATTTCAGGGGTTCCCTCCATTAATTCATGGATGCCCACTCGTCCTTTATATCCCGACCCACTGCATTTTTCGCAGCCAGGGGAGCGATACAGCTTGACCTGAGAGTTGTAGACATACCCTGCTTTGGTCAAGGCCTCTTGTCCGTAATCGGATTGAATATCTTCGAATTCTTCCTCGGACGGATGGTAAGTTTCCTGACAACCACTGCAAAGCTTACGAACCAGACGCTGGGCCAGCACGCCAAGAAAGGCATCGGAAAGGTTCAGTGAATTTATTCCCATGTCCAGCAGACGGGTGAGAGTTTCCGGAGCATTGTTGGTGTGCAGGGTGGAAAAAACAAGATGTCCAGTGAGGGATGCCTCGATCCCGATAGAGGCGGTTTCCCGATCCCGCATTTCCCCAATCATAATGATATCCGGATCCAATCTCAAAAATCCCCGCATAATTCTTGCGAAATCAAGACCGATTTTAGCTCGAGCCTGAACCTGCCGCAAACCTGCCTGGGTAATTTCAACAGGATCCTCCGCCGTCCATATCTTGACTCCGGGATGGTTCACATGTGACATAGCAGCATGCAGGGTTGTGGTTTTACAAGATCCCGTGGGTCCGACGCAAAGGATCAAACCGTAGGGGCGACAAATAATTTTTTCCATGATTTTTAGGTTGCGATCATTCAAACCGATTTCATCCAGTTTGTAGGCCATAGAGTTGGCCAGAATCCGCAATACGACATCCTCGTACCCGCCAGCTGTGGGCATTGAGGAAACGCGCAATTCAAATGCAGGGATGCCCTTGCGCTTCATTTTAATTTTGCCGTCTTGGGGAAGTCGTCTTTCAGCGATGTCCATATCAGCCAAAATTTTAAGCCGGGAAACGATGGCAGGCGCCATTGAGTTGGGCACCTGAACATATTCATGGCAGACACCGTCGGTTCTGAAACGGATCAGGGTTTTGCGTGTGATCGGAGAGGGCTCGATGTGAATGTCGGAGGCATTATTGCGAAAAGCTGTAATTAGAATCTGATCGACAAACTTAACCACCTGGCTCGACGACTCATCCAAACCACCCGGGTCTTCTTCGATTTCCTCTTCTTCTTCAAAGGCGATGTCAGGGATGATTTCATCCAGATCTTCCAGATTTGTTTCGGTCGTTGTCTCAGCCCGAGGATCAAAAAAATGATTGATATATTTATCGATATCCTCCTTGAAAGCAACACTGAAATTTATTTTCTGATTGCTCATCAAGGCTCTAATATGGTCTGTTTTTCGCAGATCTTTGGGATCATCCACCAGGACTTCCACACCGGTTTTATCCCAACTCAGAGGAACCCATACGTTATAAAGCAAAAAAGATTTTTTTAGATTGTTGATCAACTCAAAGGGGATGGGCAATTCGAGGTCGAAATCCCGAAATGGGCAACCAAAATACATTGATAAAGATTTACCGACATCATCCTTTTTTAAACTGAAGCGGTCAACAAGCACCCACTCAACGCTTTTTTTCATTTTTTTGGCAATAGTCAGGGCTTCTTGTAGTTGAGCAGTGGTAACACGCTTATTTCTAATTAAATAATCATATCGAGAGCTTGAAGAAATTTTTGTCTTTAGGGAATTAAGTTTGTCGAGTATTTCCTTATTTGAGGAATCAATTTCGGCGGCTGTTTGATAAAGCTCGTAAGCCAGGTCGGCGTGATCCTTTTCTTCCAGCTGCGTTCCCAGCCAAAATTTGATTCGGGCGGTCTGCTTTTCTTTTAATCTGTGCTTGTAGACGACTTTATAGGCCTCTTTGACCACTTCCTGGGGTGGTTTGCTTTCCAGCAGACAAGATATATAGTCGCATATGATATTTTCGGGGCTATAATCGACATGGGTCGACTCAATTTTACTGAAATCATACTCCAAGAGCTTTTCATACTCGGCGATGGCCTCGTCCATCAGACCCAGTTCTTTGAGCGCAGCAGCTCCGTCTAAAACCGTTGGTATGTCATCTCGCCCAGACAGGGTTTTCTTGAAAAGGGAAATATCCTCATCCGAAATGCTCTGACTTTCGATATCTTGTTGTGCATCCATCTCCTTTTTTAAAAGAGAAATCTTGTTGCCGATGGTCTCTCTGATGGGAGCATCGTCATCGGGTAGCTCCGCCAGTGTCTGCTCATAAACCTGGAGGGCCTCATGCATCATTCCCATGGAATGACAGGTTTCGGCTTCCTTGATTTTCATCTCAATTTCAGCTTGCCCGATAGGCTGGATATCATTCATAGAGCTCAATTCCGCAATAAATCCTGAATTATTTCTGAGTCACACTGGTGAAATTTTAGATAGCACTGCCAGCAGGGGTCATCTGATAAACACATTGAATTTCTGTAAAATGATCGACACTCCTGGGGAAATACAAATCCTTGAGAAATTTTTCCCCCTGCCCTTTGATTACATAAATTAGCTATCGGATGTTTTCGGCCAAACTTTAGAAGGTATCAGAGAATTTGCCGAGTGGTGTTGGATAGTTCGGCATTTAATGAAGGGGCCTTGTCCAGGCAAGAAACACTTCCCTTTTGCACAAACTTTGCTATAATTTCAGTATAACGGGGATACAAAATTACCTACGGTGCAAAAAATTGAGGAATTCAAATGCCTGTTTATGAATATGAACATCAGAAAGAAGCCTGCAGCTTGGGGAAAGTATTTGACTATAAGCAGTCGCTCAGTGATCGAAAGCTCGTTCGCTGCCCCCATTGTTCGGGTCCGGTTCAAAGAATCATTTCCCGGATTAATATCAGCTGCCCCAAAACAAACAGCGAATTGCGGGACCTTGGCTTTACAAAGCTGGTAAAACGCGACGATGGTGTATATGAAAATATGACAGCTCGCGACGGGGACAGTCGCTACATGGTCAAAGGTAAGCCTGAATCGATTCCAGACATCAGTAAAAGCATAAGCGAGTAGCCGGTCGTATTACGACTGGATTGCTCTGTGCAGCGAACCGGGAATTATCGAATATCGAATCACAGAAGACCGAAGGATGGTGTTCTAAGCACAATCTATTTTAGTGAAAAAATAGATAGAATTACTTCGATAATCATCGATTCGATATTCGTTTTTCTACAGAGTTTCTTCGCTTTCGGTGGACCAGCTAAAATACTGCCGGTGCTTTTTGCCCAATTTAATATCCAAAAGGTCACATGCTGGTTGACTACTTGTTCAATTTAATGACCATAAACCCGGCATTTTTCCGCCAGACGAACAGATTGACGGCTTCATCTTCCTTTATCTTGTCCATGGCAGCCGTGTAGTCTTTGACTGATTCTATAATCCGGTGGTTAATCTCTTTGATAATATCGCCCATCTGAACTCCGGCTTCGGCACCTTTACCGTCTGATTCAACGTCGATGACGATGACACCGGCTGTATCCCCGATACCGAATCTCTGGATGATTTCCGGTGTCAACTCAGCCACTTTGATACCGAATTTTTCTTCTTTGCGTTCTCTGGGCATTGAACGCGACGACAATCTTTGATCATCACGCTTGGCAAGTTTGATCTGAAATGTTTTAATCTTACCGTTACGAAACACATCCACCTTGGCTGCCTCACCGACTTTAAGGTCAGCAATCATAGCAGTAAGCTGGCGGCTGGTTTCAATTTTTTTGTCGTTGACCTCCAAGATAATATCTTTGGGCTGG
>JAAUYD010152222.1_pt1 | contig 11932 bp, 11 predicted proteins | sample 7278101 | NCBI WGS metagenome assembly JAAUYD01 (sample SAMN14350128, study PRJNA611818) | marine sediment metagenome | isolation source: surface marine sediment (0.6m) | place: French Polynesia: Moorea | collected 2018-08 | reverse complement strand
GGCAAATTGGACATTTCTGGATGGACACTATCTACCGGACCGCAGTCGGCCTGTCCCTGCCACCTTGCGGATGGTCCGGGCCAGCCGCCAATCACGCTCGGTCTGCAACAGGTATGCGGGCAATCCCCTGACAAACAGAATCAGCACAAGCACGAAGGCGAGCGGGAAGATGACGCAATCGAATAGATAACCGGCAATCAACTGGAAGGTCGTTCCCGCCAGGGTTTTAGCCTGGTGGCGGAGATAGCCTTCCAGCTCGCGAATGGCGGTTTTCAGGTGCTCATAGCGTTGGCCCAGCCCCATGGCCCGCTGGACGGCCGATGCGTCGTCCTCGGCCTGCTGGTCGCCGCCAGTGATTGCTTGCCGGCTAAAGGTCTGACTGACCTCGTTGAAGGTGTCGTAGGAGTCCTGAATCAACGGTCGGGTCAATCGTTGGGACAGCTGCGAGGCTGCAAAGACGGCCATTGGCAGAATCAAGTATAGCAACACCACGGCAAACGCCAGTGTCGTCGTGATCGATCGCAACAGGCGGCTCAGGCCTTCGTGTGTCGGCATGAAACCGCGAACCGCCGCCATCACCAGCAAGCTGACGAAGGCCGCGCACATGACCAGGTACCCGACCAAGCCAACGCCTTCCAGCGCCAACCGTGTCATCAGCAGAATGGTCCCGCCGGCCAGTACGGTCTTCCAGGCAATGTTGACATAATCGTAGACCGACTGCACCAGATCACCCACCTGGAAACTGAAGCCGATGCCCACCTCAGAGCCTTCGATCACGGCCAGGCCGCTTTTTACCGCCGACAGCACCAAAAAGCCATCCAGGGCATGATCGTAAGATTCATCCAAATAGCGCTGGTTGGCCCGGTTCAGATCGCCCAGACCCACGTGCGTCAGCCCCCTATCCATGATACCGGTTGCCGCCAAGATGATCCCGGTCAGGGCGGCCAGCATCAGCAACGTCGTTTTGGTTCTAGCAGTCAATGCGATGGGCTCCTTGCGGGCTGTCGACAGACGCCGGGTTGCAGATGGCTTTGTACAGGGGGGCGTCCATGGAAATCGATCGGATTTGTTTTGACAGCAACGTCGGCTTTCACCTAAAATTTAACGTGTATGCAAAGCAGGAAACCATTCTGATCGGTGCCGGCTTTTTTTTCAACCGCTAATTTCCCTTCACTGTCAGCCACACATCCCTTCTGGAGGTGCAGCATGCTGGTAAAAGAGATCATGACCGCAAACCCCATCACCGTGACCGCTGATATGGAGATTGTCGAAGCGGCCAAATTGTTGCTCGAACAGCGCATCAACGGTGTACCGGTGGTGGACGCGGCTGGAAAGCTGGTGGGTATTTTGTGTCAGAGCGACATCATCGCACAGCAGAAAAAATTGCCCGTACCATCGCTGTTTTCTTTCCTGGATGGTTATATCAGCCTCAGTTCCATGAAGGGCATCGAGAAGGAGGTTCGCAAAATCGCGGCCACGGCCGTGTCCGACGCCATGACCGCCAATCCGGTCACCGTCGCACCAGATTCAAGCATCGAGACCGTGGCAGCCCTCATGGTGGACCACAATTTCCATACCTTGCCGGTAGTGGCGGACGGCATGCTGGTGGGTGTGGTCGGCAAGGAGGATATTCTGCGAACCCTGCTGCCAGCGGACCGTCATTAACGCAGATCTTAAAAATAGTCTGGGTGCCCAGGGCACGCCAAGTGCCTATATCGGTTGCGATCGTTAGACATTCGACCGACGGGTGCCATAGCCGGGCAAGAACGGATTCCTCCTGCCATCATCACCGGCCGGTCCGCCCGCAAGTCCATTCAGATAAGTGCACCTTGACATCGGGAACACCCGGCTGGTTTGATCGGCACCATGAAAATACTACTGGCCTATCCATATTTCATAGACAAACGCATCAACGAGGAGGATGTCAGTGCCATCCCCATGGGGCTTTATTATGTGGGTGCCATGCTTCGGGACAAGGGTTATCCCGTGGACATTCTCAATGGCCACAACCTGGGCAGCGCCCCCCATCGCATCTACCAGTTCCTGGGCGAGACGCGTCCCGACGTGGTGGGCTTTTCCATCGTGCATGCCAACCGCTGGGGCGGCATCGACATGGCCCGCATGGTCAAGAAGGTCCATCCGCATGCGACAGTGGTGTTTGGCGGGGTGGGGGCCACCTTTCTGTGGCGGCATTTGTTGACCCATTTTCCGGAGATCGACTATGTGGTGCGGGGTGAAGGCGAACACAGCTTCCTGGAACTGGTCCGCTTTCTCGAAAAAGGTGAACCCGGCGTACCGGGTCACATCGCCGGCCTGGCCTTCAGGCAAAACGGCGCACCGATAGCCACCACGGAACGTGAGCCGGTGGCCGAGTTGGACAGCCTGCCCGATCCTGCCAAGCATTTCACCTTTCAGCACGTCTGCCTGACGCGGGGATGTCCGGCGGGATGCACCTTCTGCGGCTCTCCGGCATTCTGGAAGCGCCGGGTGCGCTTCCACAGCGCCGACTATTTCGTCGCTCAGATCGTTCGGCTGCATGCCAAGGGGGTCCGCTTCTTTTTCGTCTCCGACGACACCTTCACCCTCAAACGGGAACGGGTCATCGAGATCTGCCGCCGGATCATCGATCATGGCCTCGATATTACCTGGGTGGCCATATCCCGGGTGGATTGCGTGGACGCGGAGATGCTGGCCTGGATGCGTCGGGCGGGCTGTACCCAGATCAGCTACGGCGTAGAGAGCGGCAATCGCGACATCCGCAGACGGTATCGTAAAGCCATCGGTGACGAGGCCATCCATCGGGCCTTTGATTTGACCGTGCGCCACGGGATCTTGGCCAGGGCTTACTTCATCTACGGCGCCCCCGGTGAATCGGACCGCTCCATCGAAGATAGCCTGGATTTGATCCGTCGCATCCGTCCCCTGTCGGCCATTTTCTACATCCTCGATCTGTTTCCCGGTACGGCGCTATACGAGGATTTCAAGCGGCGCACCGGCGCCGATGACGACATCTGGCTGGATCGGGTGGAAGATATCTTGTACTTTGAAACCGACGACACGCTGAGCAAAACGAGCGTTCTGGAATTCGGACGCCGGCTCAGGGAGGGGTATTGGGCCATGCTGCCGGCTTTTGCAGAACGGATTGAATTGGAAGACATCCCGGAGATGTATCCCCTGCATGCCGATTTCCTTTCGCGCCTGGCCCTCACCTTCAGTCACGGCGACTATGCCATGAATCCCCAGATTAAAAACGGCCTCCACACGGCAATCGGTCTGTTCGAAAGGGCGTTGACCTACCATCCGGATCATCGCGCCTTCTGGGGCCTGGGGCTGGTCTACCAGCATCTGCGACAATTCGACAAATCGGTGGACATCCTGACGGCGGGCATCAGCCACCATCCGTCCAGTATCGATCTGCATACGGCCTTGGCCAATGGTCTGATGCGGCTGAAGCGTTATCCGGAGGCACGCCGCTTTCTGGAGGCTGTTGGGGACCACCCTCAGTTAATTGAACTGATCGTGCGCTGCTGCCGGTTCATGGGGGACAGGCAGGGCGAAAGGACCTGGATGAAACGCCTTAATCGCCTCCAGCCGTGATTCATGACCGACGTCCTGATACCACTTCCTACTATTTTTTGTTGTCGAATTCGTGCATTATACAATGCTCTGAATCTGCAGTACGACTAAATAGCAATTTTCAAGGGATAAAAATGCCTGACAAGCCGACATACGAAGCATTGGAGCGACGAATACGGGAGTTGAACGACTTCAACAATGAACTGAAACGCACGAAAGAGGAGTTGCGGGAGAGCGAAGCACTTTTCAGGAGCCTGTTCGAACGTCACGCCGCTGTGCAGTTGGTCATAGATTCGGAAAGCGGCAACATCATAGACGCCAATAAGTCGGCAGCAACATTTTACGGATGGACGCGGGAAGAGCTCAAAAAAATGAGGATTCAGGACATCAATACGCTTTCACCCGAAGAAATAAAACAGGAGATGGAAAAGGTTAGAACCAACCAACGAATCTATTTTGAATTTTCTCACCGACTGGCGAATGGATCCATTCGTGATGTGGAGGTTTTCAGCAGCAAAGTAGAATCAAAAGGAAAGGACCTGCTTCACTCTGTCATTCATGACATCACAGCACGCAGGCTGGCGGAGAAGGCGCTTAAGGAGAGTGAGCAGAGTTTTAGTCAGCTGTTCGAATTGGCACCGGTCCCAATGGCCTATGTCTCAGATGTTGAAGGATACCGGAAGACAACCTGGAACCAATCTTGGTATCGAACTTTTGGTTATACGCGGGAGGAGGCTGACGGCAAGAGTGGAAACGACATCGGGCTCTGGGTAGATCCTTCGGATCGCGACCGGTTTATCGAGATGGCCAAACGGCAAAATTACGTTGCCGATTTCGAGACTTTCCTACGGCATCGCGACGGTTCAATCCGGACCTGCTCATTATACTCCCGTTTCATCGATAAGCCCAACCACCGGCTTCTCATGGCTGTCTATCTCGATATCACCGAACGCGAGCGTGCCGAGAGAGAACGGCAGAAACTCCAGGTGCAATTGAGCCAAGCCCAAAAGATGGAATCGGTCGGTCGCCTGGCCGGCGGGGTGGCCCATGACTTCAACAATATGCTGGGGGCGATCCTTGGCTATACGGAGCTGGGCCTTTTGGGGGTCGACCAGACGGATCCGATGTATGGGACGCTGACAGATATCCAAAATGCAGCCCAGAGGTCCGTCGATCTCACCCGACAGCTGCTGACCTTTGCCCGTAAGCAGACCGTGGCGCCCAAGTTGCTCGACCTTAACGAGACCGTGGAAGGCATGCTAAAGATGCTGCGACGGCTTATCAGCGAGGACATCGACCTGGAATGGCTACCGGGAAAGGATCTGGATCCGGTCAGGATGGACCCCTCACAGATTGAACAGCTGTTGGTCAATTTGTGCGTCAACGCCCGGGATGCCATCCAAGATACGGGCAAGATCATCGTCGAAACGGGTGCCATCCCCTGTGACGAAACTGAACCCGCCACCCCTGTGGAGATGCCTTCCGATGAGTATGTGCGGCTGGTTGTCAGGGACAATGGCAGCGGCATGGACGCCAATACCCGCTCACACCTGTTCGAACCGTTTTTCACCACCAAAGCAGTGGGAAAGGGCACCGGCCTGGGCATGGCCACGGTCTATGGTATTGTCAAGCAGAATAGCGGTTTCATCGACGTACACAGCGAGACGGGCCAGGGCACGACCGTCAAGATTTACTTCCCCCGCAACACGGCTGAAACCGGCCGGGCAACCAAGACGCATGAGGCACCGCCGACCGCATGCGGTCACGAAACCATCCTTCTGGTCGAAGATGAGCCCATGATCCTCAATATCACAACGAAGATGCTCGAACTTCAGGGATACAGGGTGCAGTCAGCAGCCACACCGGGTGAGGCAATCCGGCTGGCGCGCAAGCATGCCGGTGAGATCCACCTGCTCATGACCGACGTGGTGATGCCCGAGATGAACGGCAAGGAACTGGCCAAGAACCTGTTGTCGCTTTACCCGAATCTCAAGCGCCTGTTCATGTCCGGATACACGGCTGACGTCATTGCGCATCATGGCGTTTTAGACGAAGGTGTTCATTTTATCCAAAAACCCTTTTCAGCGCAAAGGCTGGCTGCCAAGGTTCGGGAGGTGCTGGAAGAATGAAAAGGGCGGCTCAAGGATAAGTCTCCTGTTTATGATCCCACCAGCCATGGCCAGTCACCTTCTCCAAGCCAACGCATCAGAAGAGACACATGATCGGGTAGTCGCCAGAATGACAACAAATCCCGGTGGCAGCTCCAACGACTCACCAGGATTGGCAAGTTACGAATGGTAAAAATGATCTCAATCTATCTTTAATCTGATCCTGTGCGTCAAGCCTGCGAATCCATGTAACTACCGATCTGAGTGAAGATCGTGATTGCAGTTGATATATACCCAAGTGGAATGATAAAATCTAACTATAACTGTTTTTCGTTCAACCACAGGGATTCAATCCTTTTATCCGGGAAGGTGAACCATGAAAATGATCGAGAAACTATACGTTCGATTTATGGCATTCTTATGCTACCTTTTCAGCGTAACTCCCGAGAGTCTGCACGCCGGACGTCGAGGGAATCTGCCGCCCCCGCAGGGAGCTACAGGAACGATTTGGGTTTAATCAAAACCTGGCCGCTTATGCTGAGACAGGTGTCTGTAACGGCAAAAGCATTATTCGATATGTAGAATTACGCCTGCCTTGAAGCGCGCGCATCTATGACGTCGCCTCAACGGTTTTGTTGGAGAATCATGTGACCATCAACCAGTCGATGGCCTCTTGACGATCTGTGAACACCTTCACTTGCCAGCCCCGATTACGGCAGACAGTCTCATGGAACTGAGCGGCTTCTGCCACTCTAGAGCTTGCAGCAGGCATGACAACTGCTCCCTTGCTCAAGCGTTCTAAACCAAGCTCCTCATACAATTTAGGAAGATCGTAAAGACCGACCAAAGCGCCAGCACTCTCCAATTCGGAGTCATCAATAAGAAATAGGTTTGTGTCGTTCGTTTTGGCTAACTCAAAACCCAGGATCGTCGTCTTCTTGAACTCCTCCGCTGTGACGCGCCCCGTGTACCTGATCTCCACGATTCCCAATTTCGAATTGAATTCAACTGCCGATGGCATTGCTTTCCTTTCTCCAACGCCATACGCTCTGGCGCGGCGAAGCCGCGTCGAGAGCAGCAAAAGGCAACGTGATCCTTATGTGTTAACTACAGTTTAGATAAGGGCTTTTTGAGATGATTGCCGCCGCATGTTTAACAAGGGACCGTCACGTCGTCTTTGAAGACCAGCACTTCAGCCACAAGACTGCAATCGGCGCACAGATAGTCGAAGGGTGGCATGCCATCCTCCTTAACCTTTGGCCGACTGGCGGTCAGTGCACGCTAGCGCCTATCTGGACCCCATGATGATGGCCGCATACCTGGCTGGGTTCATATTCCGGCAGTTTGCCGGCCTTGATCAGACCGATATTGTCAGCTACCGTGCCTTCGACCGCCCGATATACGGTGATGCCTGCGTCGTTGAGTTTCTTCAGGGCGCCGCCGCCGATACCGCCCACCACGACGCCATCCACCGGACGTCCACCCAACGCTGCCATTGGGTTGCAGGCACCGTGCTGGTGGTCCTGGTCGGGGTTGTTGAAAGTTTCGGCCGTATTCGTGTCCATGTCGACAAATACAAAATGGGGCGCCGATCCGAAATGGCCGTGAACGTCGCTGTCCATACCTTTGTTTTCAACTACCGGAAATGCAATTTTCATTGTCGCGGGGTCTCCCTCATAAAAGGCTAATCATTGCCTTGCACAGAATTAACCTGCAATTGACAAAACCAATCGTGTCAACCGGCACGCGGACCACCTTATCGGGGCCACGGCGGTACAGCCTGTTTTGCTATATAGCTCAAAATCAAGGGCGCTTCAAGGCAGTTGTAGACGTCCGTCGATGCGGGCCCAAAATCAAAGATGTTGTTGCCTCGATAGCATCGGCATGCTATATATGGGATACTTTACAAATTCCTAAAAAAAATTCAACCAAAGTCGAATGCCCCAATCCGGCTTAACCATCATATCTTTTTTCCCACCCGCGGTCAGTCCTCCGCAGCGATCTCCATCGACCTGGATTCCTATCGGTCAACACGGTTTGGGCCGTTCATACAAAGTCATTGATTCTTTACCCCCAACCCACGACTTTCCGGAGGTGCGATGATTTCGTTTTCGACCAGTAAACGAAAAATCTTTGTACTGGACACCAATGTCATCCTGCACGACAGTTCCTGCATCAATCAGTTCGATGAACACGACATTGTCATTCCCATTGCAGTCATCGAAGAGCTCGACCGCTTCAAGAGGGGCAAGGAGATCTTAAATTGCAACGCACGCGAATTCGCCAGGGCACTGGATGCCTTGACCGGCGACCACATCTTTAACGGCGGCGTACCCATCGGACCTGGCAAAGGGAAAATCACCGTCTGCCTGGACCGGGAATTTCACGACAAGCTCAAAACAAACTTCTCCCCGAGCAAGCCGGATCACCATATTCTCAATGCGGCGTACCACATCGCCGACGAGCACTCCTTCGAGCAGGTCTTTCTGGTGACCAAAGATGTCAACCTGCGCATGAAGGCCAAGTCCATAGGCCTGATGGCCCAGGACTACAATACGGATCGGGTCCAGGCCCCGGCCGACATCTACAAGGGTACCCGCGTGGTGGAGGATATTCCCGCCACGATTATCGACCAGCTTTACAGCAAACCCTTCGAATTGGGTGCCGACCAACTGGAAGTGGATCAGCCCCTGCTCTCCAACGAATACCTGGTCATGAAAAACGGCAGCAAATCGGCACTGGGTGTCTTTTTACCCCAAAACCGGTCGATCCGCCGCATCGACGCCCAGAACTGTTACGGCATCCGCCCGCGCAATGCCGAACAGTGCTTTGCCATGGATGCCCTGACCAACCAGGAGGTGCCCCTGGTCACCATCACCGGCAAGGCCGGTACCGGTAAAACCCTGCTGGCCCTGGCGGCCGCCCTGGAAAAACGCCGTTATTACCGCCAGATTTTCATCTCCCGGCCATCGGTGCCCTTGAGCAACAAGGATATCGGTTTTCTGCCGGGCGATATTCAGTCCAAACTGGACCCTTACATGCAGCCGCTGTATGACAACCTGTCGGTGATCGAGAGCAACCAGAACAGCAAGAGTGGCAACGGACACGGCCGGCGCGTGAAGGAACTTTTGGATGAGGAGAAGATCGTGATCACCCCCTTGTCCTATATTCGCGGCAGAAGCATCGTGAAGGTCTTTTTCATCGTCGATGAAGCCCAGAACCTGACCCCCCATGAGGTCAAGACCATCATCACGCGGGCTGGAGAAGGCACCAAAATTGTACTCACCGGAGACATCTACCAGATCGACCATCCCTATCTGGACAGCCAGAGCAACGGGCTGAGCTACCTCATCGAGAAGATGAAAGGCCAGCAGTTGTACACGCACATCAATCTCGAGAAAGGCGAGCGCAGCGAGCTGTCAGACCTGGCCATCAGCCTGCTGTGATCCGACCTCGACTGCTGTAGGGCGGTTTCCGGGAGCGTCGCAAGTGACGGGCATGGCGACTGGTTGCAGACCGAAACGCAGACCACCTTCACGGTGATCCTCAGGTGAGAAGTCATGCCCACACATGCCATTAAATCGCAAGCGACCGATCGGTGGCAGCGTGCGGTGGCCATGCTGACCCCCCTGCCCCTGGCGGCCGGCGACCTGCCCGGCATCGGCGGCGTGCTCAAGGCCCGCCCGGAGCACTTCGTGGTCGAAGAGCTCCTGCCCTATCAGGCCTGCGGTCAAGGGGAGCATGTCTACATCACCTTCCGGCGCAGCGGATGGAATACGGCGGATGCGGCCCGCAGCATTCAAGACCGTTTGGCGTTAAACCGCTCAGATGTCGGTTGGGGGGGCCGCAAGGATAAAACGGCGGTGGTCGTGCAGACCCTCTCCTTTTGCTGCGGCCTCAATCGTCCCCTGGACGACATCCGAAAGGCCCTGGCCGAATTGTCGTTCGAGATAATGGATATCACGCGCCATGGCAACAAAATCAAAACCGGTCACGTGGCGGCCAACCGGTTCACCATCGTGGTCAGCCAACCGGGCCCGGAGGCCCTGCTGCGGTCCCTGTCCATCGCCGAGCGCCTGAAGCAGACCGGGGTGCCCAATTATTACGGCCCGCAACGCTTCGGCCACCGGCTTCAGAACATCCAGCGGGGGTTCTCGCTGCTGTCTGCCGGGAAGAGAGCCCGTAAGGACCCCTTCATGGTGTCGGTGGTGCAATCGGCGCTGTTCAACATTTGGCTGAAGCAGCGCATGGAAACGGGCACCTTCCGGCAGTTGGTCGACGGTGATGTGGTCAAGAAGACGGATACGGGGGGCATGTTCACGGTCGAGGACCTGAGCGTGGACACCCGGCGTTTCAAGGCCGGAGAGATTGTGTTCACCGGACCCATTTTCGGATTTAAAATGAGACCCGCATTACGTGCGGCCGGAGAACGGGAAGCCGCCCTGCTGGAACAATTCGACCTGACACCCGACGACTTCCGTGCCTTGCGCGCGCCAGGTTCGCGGCGACCGGCCATTTTGCAGCTTGCGGACCTGACCGTCGCCGAGGTGGAAGAGGGGCTGCAATTCAGCTTCACCCTGCCGTCCGGCGCTTATGCCACGACAGTAATGCGTGAATTTATGCAAAACGACTGATGGTTCCGCAAAAAGTCCGATATCTGCGTTACGCATCATTCCTCGTCACTGCTGCGGACCCATCCGTACGCCTTCATTCCTCGGGAGCCGCAAGCCTTGATCTCGGCGCTTTTTACTAAACCATTTGATACAAGAGGAATTGCAGGTTGGCAAAACGACAGATAGTCAGTGGACGATCATCGAGAACCCATAACCAACAGGAGCAAGCCATGTCCAGACAGCTGATCAGCTCGGGATCGCCCTTTGAGAAACCGATTGGATTCTCGCGCGCCGTGCGAACCGGCAACACGATCGCAGTTTCGGGAACCGCGCCCGTTGCACCCGGCGGCGGCACCGCCTATCCGGGAGACCTCTACCGGCAGACCCGCACTTGCATCGAAATCATCAAAGCAGCCGTCGAAGCGGCCGGTGGCCGCCTGGAAGACGTCATCCGCACACGCATCATGCTGACCGATATCGACCAATGGCAGGAGGCGGCCCGGGCCCATGGCGACTTCTTCGGCGATATCCGTCCGGCCAGCACCTTCGTCGAAGTGAGCGGCTTCATCGACAAGGATTGGCTGGTGGAGATGGAGGCGGACTGCCAGGTGCTTTAAATCGGCAACGTCCATCGCACCCCTATGTAGACAAGCAACCGGCCTCAACAACTACCTCAATCCACCACCAGGAACCGACCATGCCCGAACCCACTGACGCCTACTGGCATTTGAAACTGCAGCGTTGCCAAAAGGCCTTGGAGAAGAACCGTTTCGAAGTATTCATGGCAGCCGATCCTAAGGATGCCGGCGCCATCTTTCAGGATCGGATCTTTCCTCATCTGAACGTAGGGACGGCCTCCTGGGGCGACTCCATGACTCTGACGGCCACCGGCGTGTTGGAACGCATGCGCTCCGATCCCGGCATCCGCTTCATCGACACCTTCGATCCCCGGGACACCCCGGCGCAACGCTTGGAACGCCGTCGCCAGGCCCTGCTGGCCGATCTTTTTTTCACCGGCACCAATGCGGTCGCTGAAACCGGCCAATTGGTCAATCTGGATATGGTGGGCAACCGGGTGGCCGGCATCACTTTCGGCCCCACAACCGTGGTCCTTTTCATCGGCCGCAACAAGATCACGGCGACCCTGGACGAAGCCAAACAGCGCATCAGAGACCTGGCGGCACCGGCCAATGCCATCCGCCACACAGCCCTGAAGACACCCTGCCGCAAAACCGGTATGTGCGCCGACTGCAGCAGCCCGGACCGAATCTGCAACACCTGGTGCATCACGGAAAAATCGTTTCCCAAGGGCCGCATCAAAATCATCCTGATCAACCAGCATCTGGGGCTGTAGGCATTTATCCCTCTCTTTCATTGGGATTTTCGCCGCGACGCCCTGTAGCGGGAAAGGCTTGCACTTTGCCATGACCGGCGGATCATGGTAGAAGTTGGTTCTGGGTCGCGGCCGCAGCAGTGTTGATAAACCGGTAAAAAGTCTCATTTCAGATGGTTTCGTAAAAAGCGCCGAGATCAAGGCTTGCAAATCCCGAGGAATGAGGTGTACTTGCGGGTACTCCGCAATGACGAGGGATGACGCGTAACGCAGATATCGGACTTTTTACGGAACCATCAATG
>JAAUYD010109016.1_pt1 | contig 11933 bp, 14 predicted proteins | sample 7278101 | NCBI WGS metagenome assembly JAAUYD01 (sample SAMN14350128, study PRJNA611818) | marine sediment metagenome | isolation source: surface marine sediment (0.6m) | place: French Polynesia: Moorea | collected 2018-08 | reverse complement strand
TGGTAGGTGACTATAAGAATAGTAACTAGAAACAAACTTTGAAATGTGGATTTATCCCATTTTAAAGTTACGACTAGAATCCCTGCGGTTTTAACCCAGGGAGTCTCAAAAAATGATGATTTAAAGAAAGCAGTAGGAATTGCGATCGCTGCTATTATTGCACAAACAGCGAAAGATGAAAATAAAATAGAAAAAGCCTATCAGGGACAAATTAAACAGTTAGGAAAATATACAGCTAATAATTGGGTGGAGTTTTGGAAAGAGAAGCTTGCTAGTAAAGATGATTTAACAGCGATACAAGAAGGAGAATTATCTAAGTTAATGTTACAGACATCAGATTCTTCTGTAACACTCAAGGTATTTTATGAAGATGAAAGTCAAGATAAAAAGGTTTGGCAAGAAATATTGAATGAGTTAAGTTCACATTCACAAATTCTGTCTTTAAGACCAAAATATGAACAACAAAAAATTGAGAGTGTTTTAAATAATTTAGCAGAAACATTATCAAATAACTTTTTAAAGGCGTTTCGGGAAGTGTTAAAAGAAGATTTTGCTAATGGGGGACAAGCATTTGCAGGGTTTACTATCGATATGTTTAAAGAATTACAACAGGGAATAAATGAAAGCAATAACTTGATGTTAGAAAAATTGGATGATTTAACGATTAATAACCCAGGAGATGATAGTAAATTATTAACAGAATTGGCAAAAATTTATGATTGTACGATAGAAAATAAGGAAGAAATCAAAAATAAGCTTAATGGTGAATTCAGTAAAATTAATCAACAATTCACTGCATTACAATCTAATAATACAGAAGCTTTTACAAAATTAGGTAATCAAATTAATTCAGGTTTCGAGAATATTCGGCAATTATTAAATGAGATTGATATTAAATTAGACGAGTTATTAAATATTACTGTTAGTATTAAAGATGATACTGGGGAAATTTTAGAGACGGTTAAAAGATTAGAAGAACAACAGTTAATCAGTCAACAAAATACTGCTCCTAGTTTATTAATAACAGGGGATGCACCAAAAGCGATCGCAAATTGGCAAGGAAGAAAAATAGAATTAGAAAATATTAAGCAATGGATACTCAATCCTGATGTTAACTTAGTAGGAATTGATGGCATTGGGGGAATGGGTAAATCCAGTTTAGTGGGAAAAATATTTGCAGATCAACAAGATAATGAGTTAAATGAAAAAGTGACTAAGCGATATTGGGCAGATGTATCTAATGGAGTGTTATTTGTTGATGTTGCCAGAAAGGTATTAGATAAGTTTGAAGGAGTAGAAAAGAAACGGGATGAAACCCAATTAGTGGATGATTTATTAAAATGTTTACAATCAGGACAACATTTACTGGTATTAGATAATTTAGAAAGTCTTTTATTGCCAAATCGAATGTTTAAAGATAATTCTTATCAGGAATTCTTTAATGCTTGGTGTGAATCTGGCCATCAAACCACTATTGTAGTGACAACAAGGGAAAAACCACCATTACAGGGGATGGGATGGATAAACCTAGAAGGATTAAAAGTGGAAGAAGGGGCAAATTTATTGAGGGAATTGGGAATTAAGGGAGATTTAGCAGAATTTTCTGAGTTGGTGGGGGGATATCCCTTATTGTTGAAATTGGTGGCAGATTTATTAAGGGATGAGGAGGTGGGTTATCCTGAAGATCCCGATTTAAAACGGTTAGATTCGTTAGGATTGGGTAATTTAGGGGAAATATTAACCGATGAACGAGTAAAAGGTATTCATCGACGGCAAATGGTGGGAATAGTAGCAGTATTGGATGCAACCACTTCAACGGATTTTACAACGGTTTTTACAGTGGTTGCGATCGCTTTTTTAAAGTAGGATGGGCCAAAGAAAAATCTCTAAAATTATGACACCTAACGATTAAATTTGCCCACCATCCTTCATTGATAATAATTTTGGTGGGCAATGCTCAAAAATATTTTGATTATCCCGTAAATTATTCCCATTTGCCCACCCTACGCAATCTTAATAAAATTATCTGTTGAGACAGGGATAGGCAAGGGTGGGCAGAGAAAACATTATGTATTGCTTAATTCTCCCCACACCTCCCACACCTCCCGCACTCCCTAACTTTCTCAACCCTAAATTATTCTTCTGTTTTATCCTTTACCCCCCGAACAATACGAGATAGTTCACTTTTCTCATCCACTGTAATCCGACTGGGAGAACCACTAATAATCCGTTCATAGTTACGGAAGGAGTCTTGAATAATGGGGCCGTCTTGATTGATCATATATTCTCGAATGCCTTTATCATGCCAAGATCCTCTCATTTTAAAGACATTAATTGCCCGAGACATTTCCCCACGAATTTCTACATATTGCAACATTAAAATTGTGTCTGTGATGGTAGAAATATGGGATTCAGTAATGGAATGGGCTCCCATAAATTGATCGGTGGTGTTGGTGAAAAATCCGGTAATTTCTTCTTGTTTGGCATATCCTGTGACTCCAATGACAAATTGACGGAAGGCATTATTGGTCACACCTCTAGCTAATGCGGATAAAGAATCAATGGCAATTCTAGAGGGTTTGAATTCAGAAATTTCTGATTTAATGATTTGTAAATGGTCTTCTAAACCGGCAGATTCAGGGTAGGTACATAGGAGTTTTAAGAGTCCTTTCTGTTCCATTTCTTCAAAGTCAATGCCCCAAGAAAAGGCATTCCGAGATAACTGGGCGCGAGATTCTTCGTAGGCGAATAAAATAGCCCTTTCTCCTTGACGACAACCCTCTTCTAAAAATTTACTCACTAATAAAGTTTTGCCGGTTCCGGTTGCTCCTGTAGCTAGAATAATGGAGTCTTTAAAGAACCCGCCTCCGCACATTTCATCTAAGGTTTGAACCCCCGAAGAAATTCGAGCATTGGATGATCGTTGTGTTAATCTCATAGCCCCCAATGGAAAGATATTAATGCCATCATTGGTAATAGTAAAAGGATATTCTCCTTTCATGTGGGTTGTTCCCCGTAGTTTGAGAATTTCGATGGTACGGCGACGACGTTCTCCTTCTAAAACATTGCGGAGAATAATAACATTATCAGAAACAAATTCTTCTACACCAAAACGAGCAATTTGTCCATATTCTTCTACTCGTTCTGTGGTTAAAATTGAAGTGACTCCCAATAGTTTTAAACGGGCAACGAGGCGAAAAATTTCCCGTCTAACCACAGAAGCAGCATCGTATTGTTGAAACACTGCGGTAACCGAATCAATGGAGACTAATTTAGCTTTGTATTTATGAATGGCATATTGTATGCGTTCAATTAAAGCGGATAAATCAAAATTTCCCACTACTTCTTGACCTTCAGGATCAGGAGAAGCATCTAAAATAAATAATTGACCTTCATCAATCAATTTTTGTAAATCCCAACCAAAACTATAGGCGTTTTCAATAATGTCATGGGGGGATTCTTCAAAGGTAACAAATAGCCCAGGATAGTCAAAATATTTAATGCCATGATACAAAAATTGCACCGCAAAAAGAGTTTTTCCTGTTCCCGATGTTCCACTGGCTAAGGTGGTTCTTCCTAACGGTAAACCGCCGTGGGTAATTTCATCTAGTCCTTCGATCATTGTCCGAATTTTACGAACACCTTTCGGGGCTAATGGTTGTGGTTGATTTTCACTGGGAAGCGGTTGATTCATGACTGCTTTATAATCGTTTTATAATTAAAAGTATGATAGTTGACAGAGAATTGAAAGCTTAACCTTGAATCGAATTTAACTAATTTCTTAGGGATCGTTGTCTCGTTCCCTAATTTCTTCGTAGAGAAGATCCAAGCCAATTAAGACTTTTTCGCGATCAGAAAGATCGCCAATAATTTTACGCACAGGGGGTGGCAAAATTTTAGCTAAAGTCGGAGTAGCCAAAATTTTATCTTCTTCGGCCAGTTGTGGATTTTTCAAAACATCAATAACTTTCAACGCATAAACTCCTTTAAATTCGTCTTCAAGAATATTTTTTAAGGTTTTTAAAGCCCGCACAGAGTTGGGGGTATTACCAGCGACGTAGAGTTTGAGAACATAGGTTTTTTTAAAGTCAATCATGGCCACACATCAATAAAAATCATCAGAAAAATATCTAGGGTTTAAGAAACAATAAAGCTTATTTGAGTAGTATTTTATAATCTTTAACTACTTTAATCAATTTGATTTAATAAATCAAAAAGTAAGTCTCCTCTGGGAATACAACGGCGATACATTTCTCCTAAATGAGCTAAGATATCAATAATGGTTAAGCGATAATCTAACAAAATTTCCTCACTGCGTCCTTCTAATTTTAGTTGTTGAGAAAATTCATCCATCAGTTCCATGTGTATTTCTAATACACGGGAAACGGAAATATCCGCAAAAAAAGCTTGATTGACAAATTGATCAATGGCTTGATTAATATCTGTATCTTCGTCAAAATAATTGAGGATAATCTCTCGATAACTAGCAATTAATTGTTTCAGTAACCCCTGTTTATCTTCTGGAGAAAGATTCCGATAAAAATACTTAGGATTTCGCTTATAATAAACCCCTAAATAACCTAATCTTTCTTTGAGTTTTTCAGCTAAACGACGCTGTTGTAAAAGTAAAAGACTCTGATGATTTTCTGTACTTGTGTCTCCTCCCGAAGATAGCGATCGATCCGCAAGAAAGCAACTCGGTCCTAGATGTAAAAATTTGGTAATAGCCCGATCAATGGTAACTTGAATCTCATCTAACTCCGTCACCCCATGACGTACTTCGGCACTATGATACAAAAAAGTGGGTGATTCGACGTTGGTCGAAGATGTTGATAAATTTTCCCCTTCCTGAAAAATAATAACTGGTAAAAGGGTTCCCTGTTCATAGAGTTGGTTAAATAAGGGAAGAATGGAGGGTTCCTCTCTGACAATTAAACAATCTATGGTTTCACTATGCTCTCGCAGGAAAGGGATTAGGTTCTTTACTTGATCGATAATATGTAGACAATAGCGATCGCCACTCAGGTGATGGGTCAATAACTGAGTGAGATGTTTATCACTGCTACAAAGACAAATTGATAGTCGGGTCTGCAATGGCTTGTGGATAGATAAACGCAAAGAAGAAGCATAAAACTCCTCTATAAGAAGTTAGCATAAAAGTCTATAGTTTGTTATTACAACAGTAAAATCTCTATACCTTGTTAGAAAATTAATCCAGGCCATGGATGACTAACTCATAATAGTCTTGATGGATGGCTTCTAACCCTTGATATAACCCTTCTGAATGTATCCATCCCACAAACCCGGCGTATAAACATTCTTGTTGTTCATCAACGACAAAAACATGAAGAATATTTAAAGGATTCTTCCACAATTTAATAGAAATTCCTCTTTCAAAATTAAGGTAAGATTTGGCTTTTTCAAAATCTTTGGAATGACCGTCGGTCATTCCAGGAATTAATTGCAGTCTTTCAATCAAAACTGTGGGAAAATCTTTTTCGAATAAGGCCGGAGTTGGTGATGTTTTCCAAAATTTCTGAATAACATCTACTAAGGTAGGATGATTTTTTAATTGACTATGGGAAAGATTTGGTAAACAGACAAAATGACTATAAAATAATTTAGTTGATGAAATAGGAATGGTTCCATCACTGCCATTATCAATATTACCAGCAATAACCAATGTCGGGACAATTTTTGTGATTCTATCTGCTTTTAAACGACGATTTTTTCCTAAGTCTGAAGCAATACCAACCCCAATGGATAATGGATCAATAATTCTGGCCAAATCTGCGCCACCAACTGGAGAAGCAATTAAGACGAAAGAGTGTATTTTTTCCAACCACTGAGGATTTTTATGAAGCACTTCAATCCAAATTAATCCCCCCATAGAATGACCAATAATTCGCCAAGGGATTTGGGGATATTTTTCGCTAATTTCTTGGGCTTTTTGGCTGACCATTTCAACTAATGGTTCTATGCTTAACCAGGTTTTTACCCAACCTAAATTGGGACTAATAATGATCTCGTTTTCATTAGCTAATGTGGTGGCTAGTTGACTGATTTCTTCGTTGGTGTCAGCCCATCCGTGTTGAGCAAAAAGGATAAACTTCGGTAGATCATTCATGATTAATTGGTTAATTTTAAGTGTATAATTTGGCAGCTAAGGCAATAGCAAGGGGAAAAATTTTATGTTCTTGTATTTGGATTCTGGTGTGTAAAGTTTCTGAAGTATCGTTAGGTAAAATGGGAACAGCAGCTTGTACTAAAATAGGTCCACTATCCACTTCTAAACTAGCTAAATGAACGGTACATCCCGTAATCTTAACCCCTGCTTCTAACGCCTGTTCTACTGCTTTAATTCCTTTAAAACTGGGTAATAAACTCGGATGAATATTGATAACATGATTAGGAAATGCTTCTAGTAAAATAGGGGTAACAATTCTCATCCAACCTGCCATAATCACCCAATTAACTTCATAGGATTTAAACAGATCGACAATAGCTTGATCCAGGTTTTTTCGACCCTTAAATTCTCGATGATTGAGGAGTTTTGACTCAATGTTTAAGGCTGCTGCTTTATCTTTGACTGTTGCTTGGGGATTATTATAAATTAAAAGGGGGATTGTGGCGTTTAATTCTTTTCGATTGATAGCTTTGGCGATCGCTTCAAAGTTTGTCCCACTTCCTGATGCTAATACACCTAATTTTAAGGGATTTTCTAGTTTCAAGTCTTCACTAGATAGTTGAGGAGAAATAAAACTAGGGGTGACATTTTCCATCGTTGGATATTATTTTAAATTGGTTTCTATTGATTGATCATACCATTGTTATTTATCTTATTTTGCTCTTTCTGTACATTTTTATTCTTAATTCTTGTTTGTACTTGTTGTTTGATCATTTTTTGAACGGCACCAATTGTAGGATTTATCTCATAGGTTGGTTTTTTTAATTGTTGAATATAAGCTTGTTGTTCTTGTTCTATCATTATGATATCTTGCTTAACTAATCCATCTAACATAGTTTGTGCTGTTCCATAGAGTTTATCTTTGATAAACTGTCGAAACCATCGGGGTAATTTATGTAATCGGTGAAAGGCATTTAAAGAGGTAAAATGAATTAAATAAGCTTTGGTATGGGTTAAATTAATGGGACAAAATAAACAATAAATAGTAAAATACTTCCCTAACGTTGATCGCCAATGGGGATAACAATAATTCACCATTAATAGTTCAGAATGTAAAGCACGAAAGCGAGGAAAAAATAATTGAGAAATCGACCAAATTTTATCGATTTTATAATAACTTTTGGCATCATAAACCCCTTTAATCTCTTTTTTGGTGGTGACTAATTCTTTTAATTTGGCCTCTGTCCAAGCTTGATAATCATTATGAAGATGTCCATGATACATATCCATTAAATTTTCAATCAGAAAAGAAAAATGAGCTTGACAATCAATGACAGAAACGGTTCCGATATAATTAAGATGCTCCCATTCAGGAATACTCATCGGTTTAACTGTTTCTGATTCTAACAGTTGTTGATCTCCTAAAAACACCCAGATAAATCCATCCCATTCTTGCACAGGGTAAACATCAATTTTACAGTTTGGTAAGGCTTGATGCTCTAAAACCCTGCCGTTAACGGCGGGGTTTAAATAGGGAATAAAAGTACAAATTCCTTGTTGATTAAATTGCCAACCATGATAAGCACATTCTAAGGCATTTTCAACCACTTTCCCTTCACTCAGTTTGACCTGACGATGAAGACAACGATTATCTAATCCATGAATCTTTCCTTCACTATCTCGATAAAGTACAATGGAATGGTACCATAGCTGAACTTCTATGGGTTTTGTGGTAACTTCTGTACTTTGCGCCACCACATACCAATGGTTTAAATTAATTTCGCAGGTTCTAACATCCATGAGCAAACAATCATTTAATAATTAAAATTAGTATCAAAAGCTATGACAAAGGAGTGGATAAAGGTTACAGGAATTATCACAAAAGGCCATCAAGTCGCGTCAGGAATGGCAAAAGATAGTCCTTATCCTCAAGGAACCATTGAAATGCAAACCCCTTTCTTTAAACAATTAGGTTTAGAGATTTCTGCTTTTTTTCCAGGAACTTTAAACATTAATATTCGTCCTTACAAGTTTAAACTATACAATCCTCAATATACCTTTGAAACTGTAAAATGGAACCCTTCCTCACCAGCAGAAACTTTCTCTTTTTCTTTTTGTCAAGTTCTCTACAAAAAAGGAAAATATACTGGTCTGATTTATTATCCCCATCCTGAAACAAAACCGACCCATTTTCAAGATGATTCAACCCTAGAAATTCTAACCCAACCCCTCGATTGTATTGAATATGGTCAATCAATACAACTCAGCTTAAATCCTGCTGAAATTGATATTTTTCCAAAATTAGAGGTAAAATGAAATATGATGAAATTAGCAACAAAAATTGAGGCAATTCTTTATTTAAAGGGTCAACCCCTAACCTTAACAGATATTGCTCAATGGGCTAACTGCGAAGTTGATACAGCACAAGAAGCAATGATGGAGTTAATCTCTGATTATGCTTATCGTGACAGTGCCTTAGAAGTGGTAGAAACTGAAACGGGTTATAGCCTACAATTGCGCTCCGTTTTTGATGAGCTTACTGATAATATTATCCCCGCAGAATTAGGGAAAGGACTCCTTAGAACCCTCGCTGCCATTGCGCTAAAAAATCCCATTGTTCAGACAGACTTAATTGAACTGAGGGGAAGTGCCGCTTATCAGCACGTTCAAGAATTAGTTGACCTTGGTTTTGTGCGTAAACGCCGTCAAGAAAGCGGTCGTTCTTATCTTTTAGAAGTTACCACAAAATTCCATCAATATTTTGAAATTGACCAGTTTCCCCAATCTACAGATTAATTTTTAGCGATTTTTCCCAGTAGGGTTTATAGTGGGATATATATACAGTGGAACATAAGTCAACCCCAATTTTGGAGTTCTAATGGTATTCAACTTTGATTTTTTCGCTTCTGAACCAGAAGAACAAAACCCTAACGCTCTAATCCAATACCTACAACAACAGCATCCTGATACCCTCTCGCGCATTGCCCAATCAGCCAGTCCTGAAATTCAACAAATTATTACGCAGAATGTACAGGGATTAGTGGGGATGCTCCCTTCTGGAGATTTTAACATTCAAGTCACCACTGATCGAGAAAATTTAGCGAATCTTCTTGCTTCGGCCATGATGACAGGGTATTTCCTCAGTCAAATGGAACAACGGAAGAACCTAGAAGCTAATCTATCCAATGTAGATTCTATTTCCTCCAATCAATCCTATGACCATAAAGGAAAGGATTAAGGATGGGGGGTATCAAGTGCGAGGGACAAGTGGGGTGATTATTCCCTATCATCTTTTGTCCCTAGACGAGATCCCTATTTAGGGATTAACCCCCTTTGGCAAAGCTTCCCATTACTAAAGCAGATAATAAAATTCCTGGACTCAATAGAGCAATGAGTAACAGTAGTTGGTCGACAGTCATAGTATACTTCCAAACGTTGATCAGTTCTCCTGTTACGCTAACGCATTTTTACGGATATTTTTCTCAGTTAACTAAGTTTTAATACAAATATAACGATGTGTCCTATTAGCATCAATAAAGTTATCAATTGAAAAATAAACGTAAATAAATGTTAAAAAAAATGCTCCAATGTAAACAAGTTATCCCCTTAGTGGCTACTCTACTCAGCACAGTGGTTGTTTCTCCAGCAGAAGCGATTACCGTTAATCTAGGTACAATTCAAGATTTTTTTGGTAATGATATCACTGGTGTCACAAGTATTGAAGGTATACAAATTATTGAAAAAGGCGTGGAATTGCCTGACAGTGATTTCACCTTTAGGGTGACTAGCACTTATCGCATAGACTTTTTATACGGTACCTTTAACGATATTTTTGGTGATCCCACTAACCCTGATTTTGATACGTCTTGTGATTTAGGGGAAAGTAACAAGTTATGTTTTTGGGGAAATGACCCGCAAGCGGAATTGGTTCTTGATCAAATGAATGGTGCCATCAATGCACTTCCTACCGTCCCTGAAAACGTTATTGGGACAATCATCGATCCTGACGGAAATGATGTTCCTCCTATCCCTGGAATCAACAGCAGAAACTTTTACTTAGTTCCACTCGATTTTGATGGAGTCAACGTGATTACTTCCCGTCAAGGTACCAATGATAATACCAACACTTGGGTTACTGATCCACTAACTACCAATACTGCTGTTTCTGTTACTTCCTACGCCGGCGCTCGATTAACCAATCAAGAATTTGTTGTAGAAATACCAGAGTCTTCAAATTTAATTGGGATTGCTGTTACGGGACTCTCTATTATTTTAGTAACGAAAAAGAAATAACCCCTAGTGAACAGAAAACATAAAAAGCTTGTGGAGTCGGTCGGACGGGGGTATTAAGAAATTAGCATCTAGTTACGAGGCAATCTGAAAGAAGCAAGAATCTCCCGTTACAATCTGTGATTTAACAGGAGTATTTGACTACTCCCCATGGGTGGAACGCAGGGGATTCCCCAACAGACAGATATCTGTTAGGTTACACTGAATATGAGGTTGCCACCTAATACCAGAGGATCTAGCGTTAAAGTTAGAATGGACAGATGTAGTCAGTCCTATCCAACTCTTTCTAAAGGATTAACCTTTAATGGTTGAACGCCGCAACTCGCTATCCCCTCGACATCAAAAGCCTCTGGGGAATACCTTCTAATGATGTTTAGACTGCCATTGATGTCAGCATTGATAACTTGACCATTGGCTGTCTTGAACAACCCACGTTTGACCCGTTTACCTAAATACGAATGCTGCTTACAAATAGGTTCAAAGTCTAAAGCTGAACACTTACTGGTATAAGCTTCATTAACCACTACCACCTCGATGCCAGCTAATTGACACTTATAATCAAGCATGTTTATTAACTTAGCGTGGGGTATTTGTACAAAGTTTTGGTTATTACGCTGACCTATCTTTATCTCTTGTTTCCATCGAGCTATGGGCATGAAGCAATGGGGAAGTATGCCAACGTTCCATTCCATAACCCGATAACCCTACTTTGTGGACTAATAGTTATTTTGTTTCTACTGTTGGAGGCGCACCATTAGCTAAAATCAAAGAGTATATTCAAAATCAAAAAAGAAGTCGGTAGGCAATCTTCTTGCCGTCGGGCTTATCCCCATATTTGGAAAATAGGGGCTTGCGCCCTCAGTTTTTCAAGGTCAAAAGGTGGTTCCCAAATTAACTGTCCAGTAATGAGAGTAATTAACCAGTCCTAGATCATTAGGGTTATAGTGATGTCCAATGCCAATCTCGGTAAAATGCTCACTTAAAATATTGGCACGATGCCCACTACTTCCCATCCAAGCTTGTACCACTGATTCGGGAGTAGCAAAACCCGCCGCAATATTTTCTCCGGCAGCCTGATAGGAATAACCTTGAGCCCTGATGCGCTCAAATGGAGTAGAACCATCGATTCCTTGATGGCTAAAAAAATCATCATTAGCCATACTTTGAGAATGATATTGAGCCGCCATCACTAATTGCTCGTTAATTCTTAACGGGTCTAAATTATTCTCAACTCTTTCGAGATTAATCAGATCAAAGACACGACTTTCAAATGCACTGTTCATCTCTGGGCAACTCCTTTAACTCTATATTCTTCTTGGTCACAAGGTAACAGCCTAAAATCAAAAACTAGATAATCTGCTACATAAAACTGATACAACGCGACATAATATGACACATTGAGGTTTACTGAGATATTGCACCAGTACATAAAAACTCAACAATGTAAGCATTCAGCCTTCAGCTTTCAGCAGTAAAGAAGAGCGAAGTTTCGGCTAAGCGCGAACAGTGTTATAAG
>JAAUYD010009672.1_pt1 | contig 11934 bp, 10 predicted proteins | sample 7278101 | NCBI WGS metagenome assembly JAAUYD01 (sample SAMN14350128, study PRJNA611818) | marine sediment metagenome | isolation source: surface marine sediment (0.6m) | place: French Polynesia: Moorea | collected 2018-08 | reverse complement strand
GATGCGGATTCAGGGTCGGACCGATTAATGAGAAAATGCGCTTTTCAGTCCGACTAATCCCCACTCCCGATTCGGGAGGGGGTTAGGGGGTGGGTCTTTTGGCATTCAACTCACCCCTCCCCGACGCGGGGAGGGGAGCTTGTCGGACCGTGAGAGGACACAATTTTTAACCATCTGCTTTTGAACTTTAGGTGAGCTGGGGAGGGAAATTATTTTACAGTAATCACAACTTTCCCCCGAGCGTGCCCTTTTTCAAGATAGGCCACCGCCTCAGGAATTTGGCCAAAGGGATAACATCTGTCGATGACCGGCTTTACATGGCCTGCTTCAATCAACCCTTTCAGAAAACCCAAATCTTTTTGATTGATGTTGGCGTTCATCGGGGCGATTTTTTGACCGCCTCTCTTTGAAATCCAGGGTCCCAGAAGCATGATCTTGACCATATGCGTCAGCGTCGTAAATCCGGCGATCACACCGATTCCGGCCGGTTTTAGAGCACGCTGATAATCCCCAACGGAACGATTGCCAACGGCATCAAATATCAGGTCGTAGGTCTGGTTGGTAAAATCCTCTCTGGTGTAATCAACGACGTGATCCGCCCCAATTGAGCGCACCAGCTCCAGGTTTCGCGTGCTGCACACGCCGGTCACGATTGCGCCAAGCGATTTGGCAATCTGCACCGCAAAGGTACCTACCCCACCAGATGCACCGTTTATCAACACCGTTTGTCCCGGCTGAGTCTGCCCGTAATCGCGAATCCCCTGCAGGGCGGTGATGGCTGCTTTGGGCACGGCGGCCGCTTCCGCCAACGATAAATTGGTCGGTTTCAGCGCAAATTTTTCTTCGGGCGCACAGGCGTATTCGGCAAAGCCGCCCGCACCGATGTCGCCAAAGACTTCATCTCCCGGTTTGAACCGGGTGACGCCAGGGCCAACCGCCTCGACTCGCCCGGCGATGTCCGCTCCGAGAATTCCGAATTTGGGTTGAAACAGCCCGGTCTCCAGGCGAATAAAAAATGGATCGCCCCTCATGGTGCGCCAGTCGGCCGGATTTAGCGCGGCTGCCTGGGTTTTTACCAATACTTCACCCGCTCCGGCCACCGGCTTTTGGACCTCTTGTAACTCCAGTACATCGGAAGCGCCATATCTTTCATGTTTAAATGCTTTCATGTCCTGTCTCCTGTAAGGAAATGACCGTACTACAACACCTTCTGACTCATATGCTGGTCATCACGGTATTCTTTAAGAAGCTTACGTGACAGGTAGGAGTATGTCATACCTCTAAAGAACTATTCGAGGGACTAATACTTAACCCAAGCTGCTACCTTGCGATCCGGTGTAAGGGCTTGGCTAGCCAAGCCCCTACCAATGTGGATGGGTTAAATCGTCAACTGACATAAAGGTGTCGTTTGCCATCCAGGCGCTATCATCTCTTCAAATCAGCCATCCTGAACGCTCTTCACGCCGCTGCGCTCCCATTCTGAGCATATTTGCAACTGGCGGGCCATCGCCGCTTTGGTTCAGCTCTGTAGGCAGATTGATTTTTTATGAGAGCTGCTAATCAATCGGGCAGGATCCCCAACTCCCTGGATCGGGTTACGGCCTGGGTGCGGTTGCTCACGCCAAGTTTGCCGTAAATATTGCGCGCGTGGGCTTTGACGGTGTAGAGCGACAGATAGAGTTGATCGGCGATATCCTGATTGGTCAAACCCTGGGCGATGTGGTGGAGAATTTCAAGTTCGCGTTTGCTTAAGGGGTCGATGAGCGGGGGCTGGGCTTTGCTCTGGATGATTTGCTCTGATGGAAGAGCGGGGAGGTCGTCCAGCAGCCGCCGGGCGTATTCGGGCGAAATCTGCTGGGAAATGGCTTCGTGTAGCAAGTGGGCCATGGAAACACCTTCATCGACAAAAAGGCGAACAAAACCCTCCGGTTCGGCCAGTTTAAGCGCCTGCTGCAGCGGTTTGAGGGCGGCTGGAATGTCACCTTGAGCTTGATGTACAAGAGCCTGCAAGATCAGGATTTCGATCACGCTTCTCAGCCGCCCTCCACTTTTGGCCACCTGCCCTAGACGCTCAAGCAGCCCTGCCGCATCGTGGATGGCCTGCTTTGCCTGATCGGTCCGGTACCGACTGATGAGTACTCTCGCCAGCGTAATGTGCTCAAACTCCCGCAGGTAGGAAAGTACGTCGGCCGTGGATAAGTTTGCCTCGCGAACCCAGGCTAGAGCGTCAGACAGCCGCCCCTGCTTCACCCATAACCGCGCCTTTATTGCTGGTATGGGGCGCACATCAGGGGCGGGGTTCTCGAAATATACCCGCTGGGCCTCATCAAGCAGATCAAGAGCGCCCTCCAGATCACCCTGAGCTTCTTTAATACGGGCCATAGACATATACCAGCGATGGCGCGCTGCCTGCAGGGCGGCATGCTCGCCCAGGTCCTGACCTTTCACTAGATGTTGTGCGGCAATATCCAATTTATTCCGCTCGTGGTGCAGCTCGCTCAACACCGTGTACACATCGGCCGTGCCTTGGGGAACCGGCTGACCGTGATCGGCCGCAACTTTCAGCGCCTGTTGACCGATGCGGTGGGCCTGGCGCAGATGACCTTGCGCCCTTCTGATATCAGCCTGGATGTATAAGGCGCTGATTGCCGCACTGCTATCACCTGACTTCTGCATACTGGACAGGCCGTCAACAATCGATCGATGGGCTGATTCCAACTCTCCGCTGGACCAGTGCGCAAACGCAAGAAGAACTGCCGCCGACCCGCGATACAGGTACTCATTCTCAGGTAGGAGGTCGAGCGCCTGCTGCGCGTATTTAACGGTGTCTGCTCTATTGCCCAAAGCCCCGGCCTGGTAAGCACGGGCAAAGGCGATCATTCCCGGCAGAGAACGAAGCTCTTCTTTATTGAGGACGGCCGATTGGGCGGCGTTTGCTTCAGCTTGGCCGTTTGTTTCTAGCCACCGTTCTGCGTCTCGTAGATGGGTCTCGGCTGTGCCCGGCTTACCGGGGATTGAAGCGGTGGCATAATACACGTTGAGGATCGGCCGGCCGCGGAGCACGTCACCCGGCAGTGCCTTCACCCAATGCACGAGTGCAGCGTCGGGATAGCGCTGGCGCATCATCGGCCACGCCCGCTGAACCAGGCTCGCTGCCCGTTCGAAATCTTCGGCTTCAAAGGCGTGACGAATGGCGTCGGCCGGTAAATCGTGCTGCTCGTACCACTTACTTGCCCGCTGATGTAGGTCAGCAGCAAGATGGGGCTCTTCTTCCATTAAACGAGCGTGCAGCACATCGGCCAAAAGGTGATGATAGCGATACCATTGACGCTCGTCATCCAGCGGCACAATGAAGAGATTGCTGCGTTCCAGCGTTGCCAGCATCTCTTTCCCATTTTGCTGCCCGGTCACCGCATCACACAAAGCGCCGCACAGCCGTTTGAGAATAGCTGTCTGCAGCAAGAAACGGTGCACGGGTTCCGGTTGGTGCTCCAGAACCTCTTCAACCAGATAATCCAGAACAAAACGATGGCTTCCCGTAAACGCCTCGATAAAGTCGGCGGTATTCGTGCGCCCCTGTAAAGAAAGAGCCACCAGCTGTAGACCGGCAATCCACCCTTCGATACGGGTTTCCAGGGCGGCGATTTCTTCTGGTGCCAGGTCGAGCCCCATCGCCCGATTGAGAAATTCCGCCGCTTCGGTTGGGGTAAAGCGTAGATCAGCGGCGCGCAGCTCGCTCAGCTCACCCCGGCCGCGCAGGCGGGCTAGAGGCAGATCCGGATCAGAGCGGCTGTTAATGATGAGGTGCATCTGCGGTAGGGAATGATTGAGCAAAAAGGTCAGGATGTCGTCAACCGCTTTGGCCTTGACCAGGTGATAATCATCGAGCACGATGACAAAATCGTCTGAGACGGTCGTCATCTCGTTGAGCAGGGTCGTTAAAGTTGATTTGATTGGCGGCGGCTGAGGAGCGTGCAAAAGGTTGAGCGCTTTTGCACCAACATCTGCCTCGATTTGCTGTAAAGCGGCGATAAAATACTTTAAAAAGCGGTCGGGGTCGCTGTCCTCCTCACCCAGCGACAGCCAAGACACCCGAAATACGAAAGACGAAGGACGATCTACGGCTGGATTCTTTTTACTCGTTTCTCGTATTTCGTATTTCCTATTTCGTAATTCTTTGATCCATTCACTCACCAGCGTGGTTTTGCCAAATCCGGCCGGGGCGGAGATTAGCGTTACTCTGGAGGCCAGCCCTTCAGTGAGCCGTGTGAACAGACGCGGGCGGCTGACCAGCCTGGGCCGAGCAGGGGGAATATAAAGTTTTGTTTGTAGCAAGCTGCTAGACATGAAATATTCTCCCTACTGCCGATTGTGAAGCAGAAGAGATAATCCACCGCGGGGGCGCAGCGTCACGGCCGTTTCCAGCTCCGGAAACTCCCCATTTATCAGCTCCCAATCAAACGCCTGAGCCACTGACGCCAGAATTAGCTGCCCTTCCATTAGCGCGAAATGCTGCCCGATGCAGATGCGAGGACCGGCCCCAAAGGGCAGATAGGCAAAGCGGTGGCGAGCCTTGACTTTGGCCGGAGAAAAACGCTCCGGATCAAAACGTTCTGGGTCAGGCCAGAAGTCGGGATGACGGTGGGTGACATACTGGCTGAGCAAAACCGCCGTATCGGCCGGGACGGCCCAGCCAGCCACGATATCATCCTTGTTGGCCTGCCGCGGGATGATAACCGAGGGTGGGTAAAGACGCAGCGACTCATCGAGCACCATGCGCGTATACGGCAGCTGGGGCAGATCGTCGAGCGTGGGCAAACGGCCGTTCAGCACGTCATCCAGCTCGGCGCGCAGCTTTTCAGCTGCTGCGCGGTGCCGGGCCAGCAGCGCCAGCGACCAGGCCAGCCCGTGGGCCGTGGTTTCGTGACCGGCCAAAATAAACGTCATCACTTCATCGCGCAGCTGCTGGTCGTTCATGCCGATCCCGGTTTCGGCGTCCCGAGCCTCCAGCAGCATCGCCAGCAGGTCGTGATGCCCGTTCGGCCGGCTGCGCCGCGCGGCGATGATCTCATAGACGGCCGCATCCAGCTGCCGCACCGCCTGCTGATAGCGCCGGTTGCGCCGCGTAGGGACCCAGTCCGGGAGCGCAAAAGGATGCGTGCTGTGATAGTCGATATGGGAGAGGGCGATGGCGAACGCCTCGCGCCAGACAGAGGCCATATGCTGCGTGTCGGTCCCGAACAGGGCGTTTCCCACAATATCCAGGGTCAACTGGTTCATGTCCGGGGCGATGTTGTGAGGTTGGCCAGAAGCGGCCGCTGCCCGCCATCGATCGAGAACCGGCCGCACGGATTGCGACATCAGCTCAACCAGGCCGGCTAATCGCTGTTTGTGGAAGGCCGGCTGGGCCAGACGGCGCTGGCTCAGCCAGTAATCACCTTCACTGGTCAGCAGGCCGTTTCCCAGCAGCGGTTCAAGCGGCGCATTAAATACCCCTTTGCGATAGCTGCGGTAGTTGTCGCGCAAAATGTGCTGGACGTGATCGGGATGGCAAAGGAGCATGAGCTGCAGTCGCCCCAGATTTAGATAGATGGCATCACCATATTCCCGCTGCAGGGCCAGAAACGTGGGCAGCGGATCGCGCTGCAGCCGCCGGGCGCGGCGAAAAGTTTGGCGAAAGCCGGTGGGGCCGGGCACGGCCGTTGCTGTGGTTAAATCAGACGTCATTCCCGGGTGATTATAAGCGCAATTCGGGTAAAAAATCGAAAATTAATGGTATTTCATCACTCTGAGCCACTCCCCCCTACGATTTCAGATTGGACCAATCGTCAAGATTGGCCCAATCTAAGAGCATGCGGTTTGTTTTTAGCCACACGGCGGTTAAATTCTCATCCCGCCATCCACATCAATCGCTGCCCCGGTAATATAGCTGGCCTGCTCGCTGGCCAAAAATTGGACCACATCGGCAATTTCATTCGCTTGACCGTACCGCTTTAAGGCCGTCAGGCTGGACATCGTAGGTCCAAAATCCCCGTCGGCCGGGTTCATATCGGTGTCAATAGGTCCTGGCTGAATCGTATTTACCGTGATGCCCTGTTCGCCTAAATCGCGCGCCCACCCTTTGGTGAGCGCCTGCACGGCCGCTTTGCTCGTGCCATAAACGGCCATCCCTGGGAAGGGAAAGGTGTCCGCATTGACGCTGCCGATCGTAATGATCCGGCCGCCTGTGGGCATCGATTTAACCGCTTCGGACACGGCCGCAAATACCGCGCGCACGTTGACGTTCATCATGGCATCGTAATCTGCCAAAGTTGACTGCTGAATCGGCTTCATCCCAAAAACACCGGCGTTATTAATCAGAATATCGATTTTGCCAAATTGGTTGACGACTTCTCCCACGGCATCGATCACCCGTTCCGCACTGTTGGCGTCAGCCTGAATGGCCACCGCCTGTCCACCGGCCGCCTGAATATCGTTAACCACCTGTTCAGCCTGGTCCTGGGATCGATTATAGGTCAAGGCCACAGTAATATTCTCTTTGGCCAGCCGTTTGGCGATTGCCGCCCCAATTCCGCGACTGCCCCCGGTTACCAATGCCACTTTGTTTTGATCTGTCATAATTTTAATTCCTCGTGTATAATATGTTTGTGTTTTGTACTGATCGGTAAAGTATATCTATTTTGTACCGATCAGTAAAGTATGAGAAAGGTTAGAACCATGGCCGGCAGACCGCGCAAATTCAACATTGATACAGCATTAGACCAGGCAATTGGCGTTTTCTTTAAGAAGGGATACGAGAGTGCTTCGCTTGATGATTTAACCGGGGCGATGAATATTAACCGCCCCAGTCTCTACCAGGCGTTTGGCAATAAAGAGGCGTTGTTTCGTCAGGCGCTGCAAACTTATCACGAGCGCAACCTCAATCACCTCATAGACATGCTCAAAAGTGATCCCGATCCGATTAAAGGAGTCAATGCCGCTTTACTGGATACGGCCGAATATCACATTCAGACCGGGCAGGGATGCCTGGTGGCCAACAGCGGCACCGAAGCGCGTGACGACGAAGGGTATCAGGCGATTAAGGCGATGCTCAGCGACCTGCTGCAGCGAAACGAAGACGCGTTCTACGATCATTTTGAAGGGGCTAAAACGGCCGGATATCTGGCGGAGGATGCCGATTCTCGAGAGCTGGCTCAATTTTTTAATGGGGTGATGCAGGGGATGTCGGTGATCGGCCGCATGAACAACAGCCCTGAAGCTTTGTTTAGTATGGCAACGCAGGCGATGCGAGTGCTCCAGTAAGTAAAAAGTGAAAAGTATAAAAAGAGAAGAAGGGATGGATCTCTATGGAGCAGCCCTTTTTTAACTTTTCACTTTTAACTACCCTTCGGGCACAGGCTGCAAAACTTAATCCCTTCAGAATAAAAAATCTGCTTAAAGTTGACCTCTAATTTCATCAGGGCCGTCATTTGCCGCCAGCTTTCTTCGGCGAGTTTGGCGCTGCTCCACTCTTCAGCCAGATATTGGCGGCATTCAGCCACCGTATCAAAGTAAACAGAAAAGTCAACGGCCGTTTTCCGCTGCACGGTAAAAAGCCCCTCCTGCAAAACCGTGGCGATCGCTTTGTCCGCCTGGCGATATTTGGTAAATTTACTTTCCACGTCAATATCGCCCACCGGCCGGATCTCACGGCCGATCTGCACGTAAATCGGCATCACCTGATCCATGGGATGGATGTCAACGAGAAGCCCGTTTGGTTTGAGAAGCGTTTTAATTTTTCTTAGAGCATCGACCATGCTCTCTGCCGCGATTCATCACAAAGACCAGGAAAGAATGGCCACGTCGAACGGGAGAGGGTCGTGAAAGTCGATGATATCAGCGGCCAGAAAATGGACGTGGCTGGGCCTGTTTTGATTGGCGGCCGCAATTTGCTCTTGATCGGGATCAATCCCCACGACTTCCCTGGCCAGACTCGCGTATTGCCAGGTTAAGCGACCGTCGCCGCAGCCCACTTCAAGCACCCGTTTACCGGACAGCGACCCAGTGAACTTCAGAAGGGTGGTTAATTCGATGTTTTCCGGATCGATTTTAATCATTTTAAAAGCCAAAATAACTATCAGGTACTCGGTGGTTTCAACGGGCTCAGCCACCGCTAAATTGCGCAGTCTGAGCTTGTCGAAAGCAGGATTTTAACAGGACTTGAATTTTTACAAGTCAAATACGGTTTTTAGTAAAAAGTTTAAAGTCGTTCCCTGACAGTAAATCATCTTTCTTTAAGCTTTATACTTTTAACTTTTTACTCCTTAAAGCCACAGACCCTGCGCTCTTAGTGTTTTGATTAGCATCTCGCTAACTTCCCGATGGAGTTCCTTGGAGTACTTGAATTTTGACGTGTAGAAGTCGGTCACGCGGATTATCCCGGCTTCAGCCAAACGCTGCCGTAGTGACTCGAATGAATTATAGCGGGCCCACGCCTTTTCTTCCCGTTCAGCGTGCAGGCGACGAATTTCCTCATCCGTAAGCTGTTTGTACGTCTCTCGATGAACCAACAGCTCCAGCGGCAGCCGATCGCGCAGGGGAGGATCTTCAGCTGGATACCCCATTACCACGCTGGTGACCGGGAAAACCCCCTTGGGCAGTTCGAGCAGCTCGATCAGTTGATCGGCCGCCCACCAGGTGGTACCCATGTAGCAGATCCCCAGACCGACGGACTCGGCGGCTAGGCAAATGGTCTGGGCGGCAACCACGGCATCAACCGCGCCGGTCAAAAAGCCCAGCAAATCGTCAAAGCTCTGCTTTGATTCATTGATCCGAATCCACTCGCGCATGCGAAAGACGTCGGCACAAAAAGTCAATACAACCGGCGCTTCCAAGATCATGCCCTGCTTTCGATGGGCTTCATACAGCTGCCGTTTGCGGTCTGGGTCGCGGGTCACCACGACCGACCAGGTCTGCATGTTGCCGGAGCTGGAGCTGCGCAGCCCGGCCGTAAGCAGGTCGTTCAACAGGGAATCATCTATATTCTGAGAGGTATAAGATCGAATGGAACGGTGGGAATTAGCTAAATCAAGCATAGCGTCATTATACCTAGTATAGACAGGAAATGAGCGAATCATTTATAATGTTTTCAATTACCGCATCCATCAATTCGATGCACCCCTCTTCTGTTAATGGGTTCTAAACCTGCATTTTTTTTATTCAAATAATCTTCGTTTTTCTGGCACCCGGTTAACAGAAATTCCCTTTTATGGGAAAGGAGGGTTCCGATGTTAACTCGACGGGAATTTGATCCACGGCCGCTTGTTTTGATCCTCGCGGTGCTCCTCTTTGGCTGGATCGTTAATCGTTTTGTCGTGTCACCAGACGGCTTTACCCCGTTTACCGGTGGCACTCAGGAGACCGACCTCAGCGTCGCACAAGCATACTGGGCCGAAACGTATGGGAGTGATATTGAGCCGTTTGACATTCCGGCTCCCGCCGCTAATGCATCATTGATCTACTGGGCCGAAACATACAGCAGCGACATCGAACCATTCGAGATTGCCGCTCCAGTAAGCAGCTTATCATTGACAGATTGGGCCGCAACATATGGCAGCGACATTGAGTCGCTTGAGATTCCAGCTCCCACTTATCAACAGTCGCTGGTGTATTGGGGCGGAACGTATGCCAGCGATATCGCGCCGGTTGAACTTCCGGTTCCAAGCTATCAGCAATCACTTGAATATTGGGGTAGCACGTACGGGAGCGACATCGCACCTTAACGAGCCCAGACCTGCCCAACCCCCAAAAGTTTTGGTTCTTTTGGGGGTTGCCTATGCCCTTCCGTTAACAGTTCGCCACCAGTGCGTACAAAATTCGCGCTTCAATTTCGGCCTGACCGGCCGCTCGGGCTACCGAGACCCGGTGATGGCCGTCCCGCACATAAAAATGATCCCCAACCTGAATTAACTCGACCGGAGGCAATGGCGTGCCTGCGTGGCGGGCAGCGGCAATGCCGATCCAGCGCTCGCGGATGTGACCGGCCAGCGGGTTAAACGCGCCGTCAAAATCACCCGTCCGCCCCTCGCTGCCAATGATTTTTTCCAGAGGAACGTGCACTACCCCAGCCTGCCCGGCCGGCTGGCGCACCCGCCCTTCAATTTTTGACAGGGTTTGCAGCTGGTTCTCCCGACCGCGCAGCCGCTGCCACAAGGTCCGCCGTCGAGCCTGCCGCCGCGCTTGCAAAAAGAGCTGGCTTACTTTGCGCCGCATCTCCAGCGGCGTTTCCTTCTTTAATCCGAACTGGGTGATCGTTGAAGTTTCCAGGCCGTTAATCATCATCTTTCTCCGGTTTAATCAGATGATGACACTTTAGAACGAGGCCGTTTTCACGCCGTCACCGGTCCGTTAGCACCTGCTGCCCGCATCGTTATCACGCCTCTAACCGTGTATAATTTGGTTATGGCCAAGCTTGAAATGACATTCTTTGGCAACCTGCTCGTCACGCTGGACGATCGGCCGATCACTCACTTTCGCTCGGCCAATAATCAGGGACTGCTGGTTTATCTTGCGCTGCAAAATGACCGGCCCCACCCGCGCGAAGTGCTGGCCGCTCTTTTTTGGCCGGAGGAACCGGAAAGCGTGGCCCGCAACAACCTGCGCCAGGCGCTTTACCAGCTGCGCCGGCTGCTGGGGGATCTCGGGGAGCCTGACCGGCCGTTTCTGCTGGTCAGCAGGCAAACGGTGCAGTTTAATCCCGACGGGAATTATCATCTGGATGTTTGCCGGTTTTTGGAGGCGGTTGAAACAGGTGACCTGGCCGCGGCCGCGGATCTTTATCAGGACGAACTTCTGCCGGGATTCACCTGCGACAGCCTGTCGTTTGAAGATTGGCTGCGGCGGGAGCGGGAGCAGCTTCATTATCTGGCTGTGGAGGCCATGTTTGAGCTGGGGGAGGATCACCTGCAGCGCGGCCGGTATGATCGGGCACAGATGATCGCTCGCCGCCAACTCCACCTTGAGCCGTGGCGGGAAACCGCCCATCAGCAGCTGATGCGAGCGTTGGCGCTGGGTGGCGATCGGGGCAGTGCCCTGCTTCAATTTGACGCGTGTCGTGCAGTGTTAGAAGAAGAACTCGGTGTCGTGCCGGCCCCGGAAACGGTTGCCCTGCGCGAAGAGATCGAGGCCGGGCGGCTGCGTCCAATCCCCGCGGCAGAACCGCAGCGGCCGCCGGTCAAAATTCGGCATAATCTACCGGTTGACACCACCCCGTTTATCGGCCGGGAACTCGAAGTGACCGAACTTAGCCGCCTGCTGACCCAGGAGCGCCAGCGGCTGGTGACGATCGTGGCCCCCGGCGGGATGGGCAAAACGCGCCTGGCTCTGGCCACCGGTAAGGTCCTCCTGGAGAGCTATCCGGATGGGGTTACCTTCGTTGACCTGGCTCCTCTGCACCAAGCAGAAGATATCAAGTCGGCCGTTGCCGCCGCCCTCGATTATTTTCCTCCAGATTCAGAACACCCGGTTTGGCCACAGTTGTTGGCCTGGCTTAGCCGTCGTCAGCTCCTGCTGATCCTCGATAACTTTGAACATCTGATAGATGGGGCAGCGCTGCTCAACGACCTGCTGCAGAACTGCCCTCACATCGATCTGCTGGTCACTTCTCGCCAGCGGCTCAGCCTGTCTAGCGAGAGCCGTTACGAGCTGGGCGGACTCGCTTTTCCGGCACGACCTTCCCCCACCGACGCGATCTCCTTTAACGCCGTCCGGCTGTTTGTCGACAGCGGTCAGCGCGCCCGTCAGGAATTTTCTTTAAACGAAGAGAACGTTGGGGATGTGATTCGCATCTGCCGGCTGGTTGAAGGGATGCCGTTGGGGTTGATATTGGCCGCCGCCTGGCTGACCTTGCTAACGCCGGCCGAGATCGCGGCCGAAATCGAAGCCGGCCTTGATTTT
>JAAUYD010046564.1_pt1 | contig 11935 bp, 3 predicted proteins | sample 7278101 | NCBI WGS metagenome assembly JAAUYD01 (sample SAMN14350128, study PRJNA611818) | marine sediment metagenome | isolation source: surface marine sediment (0.6m) | place: French Polynesia: Moorea | collected 2018-08 | reverse complement strand
TGAAGATGAAAAAGTAAAAATCGCCCAGCGCTACCTGGTGCCGCGTCAACGTAAGGAAAACGGAATCACGGCCAAGCAGATCCATATTGCGGTGGGTGCACTTCGCCGCATCATATCGGGCTATACCCGCGAAGCCGGATTGCGTAATCTGGAACGTGAAATTGCTACGGTCTGCCGTGGCGTAGCCACCAAGATCGCCGAAGGCACTATCAAGAAGAAGGCCTCCATCAAAATTGAAGACCTTGCCGAGTACCTGGGACCGGTCAAGTTTACTTCCGAAGCCAAGGCGCGACTGGCGACACCCGGCGTGGCCATGGGCCTGGCCTGGACCCCGGTTGGCGGTGATCTGCTCTTTATCGAAGCCACCAGCATGAAGGGCAACAAAGGCCTAACCCTTACCGGCCAGTTGGGTGATGTGATGAAGGAGTCGGCCGTGGCAGCATTGAGCTTCATCCGCTCCCACGCCAAGCAGCTCAACCTGGATGAAGACTTCTACACCAAAAATGACATCCACGTCCACGTGCCGGCCGGTGCCATCCCCAAGGACGGCCCCTCGGCCGGTGTGACCATTCTCACCGCGCTGGTGTCGCTGCTGACCAACAGGAAGATCCGCAAGGATCTGGCCATGACCGGCGAGATCACCCTGCGAGGGCAGGTGCTGCCGGTCGGCGGCATCAAGGAGAAGATGCTCGCTGCCCACCGCGCCGGCATCAAAACCGTGATCATGCCCAAAGACAACGAAAAGGACCTGCACGATATACCCGAAAAAGTGCGTAAGGATATAAAGTTTCACTTTGTCGACAAAATGATGGACGTCATTAAACTCGCAATAATGAAGAAGTAAATCTACAATTGTCCTATACGACTGTCGCCCCGGATAGCCGGTGTCGAGAATGGTCTCAATAATTCTACATAGGAGCGGTATGGTACGTCTTCTTAGAATTCTACCGTTACTCCTGGGGTTGGCCCTGCTGCTTATGGCGTGCGCGCGGCCCTATTATCAACCGTCACCGCCTCCGCCAAAGCCCACCCCCAGCCATCCCAAACCTTACCGGGTCCACGGTGTCTGGTATCAGCCCATTCCCAACGCACGCGGTTTCGAGCAGAAGGGCATCGCCTCGTGGTATGGCCGTCAATTCCACGGCCGCAAAACATCAAATGGCGAAATCTACGACATGTACGGTATGACAGCCGCCCACAAGACTTTACCGTTGGGGACTTTTGTGCGGGTCACCAACCTGGAAAACAGCCGGAGCATTGACGTGCGTGTGAACGACCGCGGCCCCTTCGTGCGCGGCCGTATTATTGACCTCTCCTACACCGCTGCCAAACGGCTCGGTGTGATTGGCCCGGGCACGGCAAGAGTTAAAGTGGTCGCCCTTGGCGCCCCGAAACCCCCGACAGCTGGTGCCAGAGACCCGGAATATGTTCCCATTGATTACTACTCTGGCAATTTTACCTTCCAGGTAGGCGCCTTTCTCGAACGCGCCAATGCCGAACGCTTGGTTGCGAAACTAGACCAACGCTACCAAAACGCTCACATGGTCCCTTATTTCGACGGCCGCCAGACATTCTACCGCGTGCGGGTTGGAAAGAGTAACAATTTGGAAGAAGCAGAACGGTATGAGCGGCAATTGGTTAGCCAGGGTTTCAACCAGGCGTTTATTGTTGCGGAATAGCTGCCGACATTAAAAGTAGGTTAAGGCCGAGATCAAGGTCCAGGTGAAGGGCCATCGATCCTTCCCATCTGTCTGGACTACTTTTCCTCTGGAAATAGATCCGGGTAAAACTTTTCAGTAGCGACAATGGCCTACCTGTTTTTCATTCTAATGGTATCGAAGATTACTTCCCAATGTCAGAATTCCAAGCGAACCATGCCATATATACTATGGGCGCTGTAAGAATCGCGCAAGTCCGCACTGTACCTTAATGATGTCACAATTCCGCCATTGCTTCGATACGTCAAGCCGCCGTCCACAATAAGACCGTCAGCATTCACCGGCTGTCCCTTAATAGAAAAGCTCGAATTCGGTACACCCACATAAGATGCATTTATCAATTGATCGTCGATATCATAATCATGATGCCAACCGACTCCAACATCGGGAAGTAAAATACCGCTGTTGAAATGCAATGCCCTGGACAACCGAAGTCCCAATTCTGAGACAAAAGATTCAGTGGTGCGGGATGCCACCGCAAGTCCTACCCCGCTATTGTTTTCCTGGAAGCTGTCTTCGTCCAGACGGGTGTACTGGAGATAACCATAAGGTTCCAGCCACCATCCGTCCAGGTCGAACATCATGCCAGCGCCAAACGTGGAAGACCAGAAGTGGCCAGTGTGGCTGCTGGTTACGGGTTGGGTGATCAATCCGATCTGCACCTTGCGCTGTGTGTCGTATTCGTTTTTGCCATAGGACAGCATGGCATTGATATAGTAACGCCGGGATAAATAACCAGCATATAGGGTTCCGGTCACATTGTGGATATCGCTATCACTGAGTAAGCGATCAGCTTCCAGTTCGGTATTGGCGACTCCAACGCTTATCCCTGACAGATTTTGCTTTCCGAATATCTTGTCCAGCCCAAGATTGATACCATTTATGTCGTAATCATAGCCGTCTGTGCTTCCATCCGCGTCCTGTTCTCCAACCTGTCGAAACACTTTGAACCACCCACCGTACTGCTTTAGATCTGTACTGGTTGTATCTCGAAGCAGGCGGGGATCAGGTCCGTTGTAAGCCACAACCATAGGTTCTGTGGTCTGTGAGTCCTGTTCTAAGGCCTGACTTTCATGAATGTTGCGGATGCGTTGGTTTACGCTGCGGCTATATTGTTGGACGCTGGAAAAGCTGGATCTGCTTAGTTGACCATAAATCGCAGGACTTAAGCTACTAAAGGCCCGTCTGAAGTCTTGCGCTGCGCGTAGTGTCTGAATCTCCCCCAAGGCTTGGGACATGTCTCCGTTGGCATTGGCCAGCACCTTGTCCAGGGCGCTGGCAATGGCATGCGCATTGCGGTTGGTGGCAACGTTGGTAAAGCTCTTCACATTGGCATGGACCTGAATGGCGTGGTCGGTTTGGGTTGAACTGAAACTTACCAGCGGTGTAGCGTCCGGCAGTGTGATGGTATCAAAGGTGGTTTGAAGCGGATCGTTAGAACTCAGAATTTGATAACTGTCTCCGGGAACATATGCGCCGCTCTCTCTTGTTATTGTCAGGGCGCCGGCAAGCGTTGCCATTCCATCGACTTGAAGCTCGCTGGTCGTTCCATGTCCACGAAGAGCGACTTGCATCGACTGGCCTGCGACGAATTGATGGTCACCCTCCACCTGCAAAACACCGTCATCTATGATAAGCTTCTCATAAGCAGGAAGCTCATGTGCGGTAAATGTTCCGGCACTCCTTTTGACGACTTCTTCAAATTCAAGGTAGGTGAGAAATGATTTGCCGGCGCCATCAAATATGATGGCGTCACGGCCGCTGCCACCAAAAATAGGGCTCGTTACCGACGGGGTTCCGCGCATTATCAGGTCATCGTTGTCTGCACCGAGATTCAGACTGCCGACAACTGATGATGCATCGAGGAGATAAACCTGGTCGTTACCGGCCCCTGAGTCGATGCCCATGCCTGAGCTTATTTCGCCATTGCGGACAATTGATGTGGTGATACTCCCGTCATTAACGATGCTATCGTCACCATTTCCGGTTCTTATCCCGTATGCCTCCGCAACAGGGCTCTGTTGAAATGTAGTGATCGTGGTTTCGTATGAACCGGTTACCGAGATATTCCCCTTATTAACGATATGATTGTTTCCGTTGCCGGTATGAATCCCGTGGGCGCGGAAAGCAACTGATCCCGTCCTGGTGACGGAAGTGGATCCAAACCAGTCTGCATCGGCAAACGCATTGGCCGTTGCATGGGCTATCGACTGAACCATTATGTCCCTATTGTTGGCGATATAATTGTCTCCATCTCCTGTTTTGATTCCGGCGGCATAGGTGTCGACAATTGCCACCGATAGTGCCGTTCCGTCCCCGTCGATGCCATTTCCGTCTGCGGAAGCATTGGAATAAGCAAAGGGTGAGATATTCTCTAGTGTTGTGCGAACATCGATCAGTCCCTGATTCGTAATGCGGTTCACGCCATCTTCCGCCCTTATCCCGTATGCTCCGGCGGCGACCGTACTGTTGGCTTGCGAATAGACATCACCATCGATGATTCTGGCGCCTGCACCGGAGGCATCGGTGTTTGCCTCAGCTGCCACCTTAACCGTTATTTCGTTCTCGTTTAAAACGGTGTTGTTCCCTGCGCCCATATCGATACCATAGCCATAGACATTGCTCTCGGCGCTGGTCCGCGAGTCGCCCTTGCCGAAAAGAATACCTGTCTGGGCATTGTGTTTAGAGTATCCGTAGGATTTGGCTTCTACGGCAATCATTCCCAAATTATTGACAACATCATGGCCATCTCCGCCATCGATACCTCTGGCTGATGCAGCCGATGAAACCTTTCCGTTGCCCTTGCTGGTACCGAAATCGGCCCTTGAGCCGCCGGTAGCCTGAAGGTCAGAGGACGCTCTGGCGGTGATCATCCCTTTGTTAACGATATCGTCCGCCCCGTCATTGCCGCTTATGCCGTAAGCATCTGCATTCGTCGTAAGTACCGCATCAGTAACGGTGCCGCCTCCGAACACATAAGAGGACTTTTCTGAAGTGCCTTTTGCTGTGGCATCTACCTCTATGTTTCCAGCATTAACGATGATGTCCCCGAGGTCTCCGCCTTGCATTCCTCTGGCCATTGTATCGGAAGTAATACGGGAGACCGCGGTTGAGCTGCCGAAGGTTACATTCGAGCCGCCCTTTGAGTCTATGGTGGACACCGCCTTTACCGTCATGGTACCTTCGTTCCATAGTCTATCGGGACCGTCCCCGCCCGAAATACCTGTCGAGAATGTCGAGGCCGTGAGGTGATCACCAAGGCCGGCTACCCCGCCAAAGGTATAAGAAGAGCCGTCCATCGTGAGTGTTGATCCGGACGTTACCGTAATGGCGTCCAAGTTTCTTATTTTATCTTCTCCGGCTCCTCCATCGATCCCCGTTGCGTTGGTCACTGCGCCGGTGGTCCCATTCGCTCCCGCATATCCGAAGATGGCTTTTATGCTACCGGATGACGTGAGGGTCGACGTTGCGTCAACGGTAATGGTGCCTTCATTTGTGAGATCGTCATCGCCATCGTCGCCGGACATACCGGAAGAAAAATTATCTGCCGTGAGCCGTCCCCCCGAAAGGGCTGCTCCTCCCAAATCAAATGATGTATTGTGAAGAACCATGAGTGAACCTGAGGTTACCCGAATTTGGCCTTCGTTGTGGGCGATGTCGTCACCTGTGCCGGCCTCTACCCCCGCGGCCTTTGCTGATGCATTTAGTGTCCCGCCGGAGATAGCAGCTCCAAAGATATTGACGCTTCCATCTGTAGCATCGGTCGTCGCGGATGCAGAAACCGTTATATTGCCTGCACTCGAAATTTTGTCCCCACCATCACCGCCATTGATACCCAATGATGTTGCTGAAGATGTGGTGCCCCCATCAGCCTTTGCAACCCCGGCAAGATTAACGCTGGTCGTTCCGGCATTAGCGTTCGATATACTGGTGGCGATAAGAGAACCGGTATTTTCTATTTCGTCTATTCCGGTATCACTGTCGATGGCTGTTGCCACGGCCGTTGCGATCGTTCCGGCATTTGCCGGTGCGTTGCCGAAAAGGTCTATATTCACACTGCCGCCTCTGGCCGTCGCCGTGGCGGTGGAAGAAATACGGCCTGAATTGCCGATCGCATCTTTGTCGGTACCGCCGTGAATACCGGTAGAATGTGAGTTGACAACAGCCTGAGCATCAGAGTAGCTGTGCCCGATGATGTTCACAGTCGTCCCCCCCGCATTAGCCAGGGTGGTTGCCTGCGTATCGATGGTATCGGCATTGATCAGCGTGTTGTAACTGCCCCCTGCGGTTCCGCCGTCAATGCCGGTAGAGTTCGCCTCTGCATAAATACCGCCGTAGGCCGAAGCAACGCCGTAGATATCAACGCTTACCCCGGTAGCGTAAGCATTTGCTGTGTTGTCAACCCATATCGAACCGGTATTTTCAATATGGTCATGCCCATCTCCCCCGCTTATACCTGTAGCATTGGCCTTCACGGTTGTATCCGATACGGCGGAAGCAAAACCATATACGAGATTAACGCTGACATCTGTGGCATGTCCCGTTGAGAGGTTCTCCACTATGATAGAATCAGTGTTGGTGACCGTGTCTCTTCCGGCACCGCCATCGATTGCGGTTGCATCGGCTGTGGCAGTGAGTGATGTGTCGGTCATGGCGGCCCCGTATTGGTCTACCAAAACAGAGACCGCACCTGCACTTGCCGTGGTTGTGGATTTGGCATGAACAGATGAGTTGTTATCGATCCTGTCGTGTCCGTCACCACCTTCGATCCCGGTCGATCCGGACGATGCCGTCGCATTTGTCTTTGAAAGGGCTGCACCACCGGTCACAAGACTGCCCGCATTCACTCCCGATGTTGTCACGGCCACGCTTGTCCCATTAAGCGTTGCAATGGACTCACTTAAGATACTGCCGCCATTTTCGATCTTATCATCGCCTGTGCCACCTTTGATGCCGGCCGCATTCGCCACGGAAGTGACCGAGGTATCGGCCAGGGCTCCACCCAGATTCGCCACGTTCATAAATGAAACGCCGTTCGCCTTTACGGATACGGAGACCCCGTTTGTGTCCGAGGTCGCTTTTGAATTTACAACGCCTTCATTGAAGATTTGATCTTTGCCTTTTCCGCCTTCTACGGCCGTTGCCGATGATGCTGCATTCGTAGTTGCCTTTGCCAAAGATGCGCCGAAGTTGCTGATGGCTGTGGCACCTTTAAATTCAACACTTATGCTTTCGGCATATGCCTTCGATGTACCGTTGGCCGTAATGCTCCCCACATCTTTATTGAATATCCAGTCATCGCCCTCACCGCCATAGATTCCAGTTGATTCCGATACGGTAATCGTAGAGGAATCGGTAAGGGCAGCCTGAACTGGAAGCCCGCCAAAAACTCCTACAAGTAGGGCCGTTACATCAATGCTGTTTGCTGCTGCGTCTGAGTTTGTAACAATCGTTGCTTCGTTGATGATGTGGTCAGCACCAAGGCCGCCATCGATACCTGTCGCCCATGTTTTACCCTCGACGACGGAACCGGTTACATTGCCGCCCAATGCGATGCCCACCTCAGCGACCTGAATATCGATTATCGTAGAAAGGCTGTTGGTAAATGAATCTGCTTTCACATCGATAGATCCGGTATTATAAATTCTGTCATCTCCCAGGCCTCCGGCAAGTCCCCATGCCGTAGCGCCTGCGCCCGATGAAGCATTGACATAGTCCACAGTTAAAGGCGCAACGATAAAACTGACAAAATCTAAAAAGTCGGTGGGGTCGATGATATCGACAAAGCTAACATTAAGGCTCACACTTGTGACGGATGACCTGGATGTCGCTTTTGCGGTAACCGAACCACTGTTTTTAATTGTGTCATCTCCAGCGTCCCCGCCGATACCAGTAGAAAAAGATTCGGCAATCGTATTGCCATTAAGAACCGTTAGTGTTGGATCAACCGTCTTATCGTCACCGAGCAGGCTTCCATCATTCAACAGTACGACGTCATAGGCGCTCGCATGATCTTGCGCTACTATTCCATGTTCCGAACCAGCGACCATTGCGGATGACGAACCACCGTTTGTGGGCTTTTTATTGTCCTTTTCACCACCGATCCCAGCAATGTCGATGGATATCCCTACGCCTACCGAATTCGCAGTGGCCCCGGAGATGGATTTTACGACCGAACTGTTTTCTATCCAGTCATTGCCCTCACCCCCATCCATCCCGGTCGCCTCGCTTTTGGATTCTATTTTGGCATTGCCAAAGTCAATGCCAAAGAGTTCTAAGAATGAGAGTGACAGGTTTTTCCATGATGTATCGCCATTGAGGGCAAAAGCGGTCGCGTGGGCATTTGCATCCACTGTGCCCAGGTTTTCTATTCGATCATTCCCGATGCCGCCATCCAGGCCGTCGGTTACGGACATGGCGTATGTCTTTGCCGTATATTCTGGCGCGCCGACAAAACCCAGGTCCAGGTTGAACAGGTCTAGGTTAAAGCTCTCTATGGAGGAAGCTGCTGTCGTATCGGTCCTGATCGTCGAGGTATTCTTTATCTGGTCCTCTCCCTCGTCACCCTTTATGCCGAAGGTTGTTGCCAGCGTCAATGTGCTTAGATCGTTGTCGGACAATACATTTATGGCAACGCCGGAAAAGGCCACTTCCAACTTATTGGCTCTTGCATCCGAGAGGACCTTTGTCGTGCTTTCATTGAAAAGCTTATCTTTTCCGAGACCTCCGGATAGACCGGCAGCGCCGGCAGTTGACTGTATTGAAGTGTCTGAGGATCCCAGCTTTGCCAGATCGAGCGTAAAGTTGGTTGCAGAAGAACTGGCGCGGGAATACACCTCAAGAGTTCCCTTCTGCTTGACAATATCATCGTCGCTGTTGCCGTCCAGGCCCGTAACATATGACTTGGCAAGTAGACCTCCTTCTCCTTTTGTATCCCAAGGCAGTTGAAAACCGGTAACAGTGGGGCTCACCATATTGGCGGCGGCAGTTGCGTTCAGATACATGTCGCCTTCATTTACGATCTCGTCTTCACCCATTCCTCCGTCAATACCGATGACCACTGCCTCGGCCAGGGAAGAAACATCGAAGTCCGCAAACTCGGCACCGGTCAGGGAAAGGGTACCGGACATTACGTCTGCTGACGAACTTACGGTCAACGTCCCCTCGTTCGTCAGGTCATCATTTCCATCACCTCCACTGATACCGTCAGCATAGGCATAGGACCAGGCGCCGCCGTTCTCCTTGGTATTCCATTGCCAACTGATACCGGTCAGGCCGAGATTAAAAATGTCCAGTTCTGATACGGACCAAACGGTTGTATCTTTTTTGTTGACGATCTCATCATCCCCTGCGCCTCCGGCGATACCACGAGCTTTTCCGGAGATGGCCAAAGTAGAATCAACACTCCCGTTGTTCAGCAGGTCGGCGGACAGATTCGTCAGGCTGAGAGAACCTTCAAAGTTTACGCGGATCGTCTCTTCATTTTGAATATTGTCATTCCCGCCGCCCCCAATTATCCCCACCGCGTCACCGATCACATTGAGAACCGATTTTATGGAGCCGTAGTCATCAAGATGGAGGTTCACGATGCCGGTTGTGCTGGATGTGGCGGTAGCATGAATAAAACCTTGATTGACGATCTCGTCATCCCCGTAGCCCCCATCAATTCCCCTTCCATCTGCATTGACCGTTATCAAGGAGTCCGCAAAGGTGCTTCCTGTGGCATTAATCGATAGATTAAGATTCTCGATCTCCGCTGATGCGGTCGTGATGACACTTCCCGTATTGTTAATCCGGTCGTCACCCCCATCGCCACCGATGCCGATCGCCGTGGAGAATATGTCCGTGTCCATCTTTTTTGATTGTTGGGCGCTAAGAGAAGGTGAGACCGTCAATGTGCCGACGCTAGCCAGGCCATAAACGAAAATATCCGCTTCATTGTCAATTTTATCGTTGCTACTGTCGCCGGCGATGCCCACGGCGTTGGAGCTCACCCTCCCAATTGATCCTACAATGGAACCGAAGTTCTTTAGGGAGTTTGATCTGGCATTTGCAGTAACCGTTTCGATACGGCTGTTTTTTATCTCATCTTCACCAGGTCCGCCTGTGATCCCAACAGCTGCCGTATCAGAGATAAGATACAATACCGGTTGTTGGCCATTGAACGAAGAACTACCAAACGTGTCATACTCATCTCCGGCTTTTCCATCGAAAACAAGCGATGTTGCTGACACGAATATTAGGCCATCATTTGTGATGCGGTCATTTCCATTTTCTCCTACGACGCCTATTGCTGCAGCATCGGCCAATCGACCGCTCATGTTGCTTTCAACAGCCGTCACATCTGCCCCGTCTGAAATCTGAATATCGTCATTCTGGGCAGTGCCTTCCACGGTCTCCGTAATCGAGCCGGAACAAACAATGTTGTTCCACAATCCGTCCACATAGCTGATGCAGTCTGCATGGACAATGGGATGCTGGATAATGAAGGTAAAGATGACAATCGCAAAAAATGATATCCGACAGGTAGGCAGAACAAGCATAGTAATCCCCAAGCTCTATATATAAGAAAGGATCATCCCTGAAGCTGGCAAAAAACCACATCGCCCTTATCAGGGTCTATCATTTGTAAAGTCGGATATGAGTGACGGTTATAATGCGTACACTGAAATGATCTGGGGGTCAAACTGATTCGTTGCCCGGGACGCGTTTCTTGTCACTGATAAAGATTTGACCCAAGTATCACAGCTGTTTTGTGCCCCAACAGCATCTCACGCGTCATAATGGTGAGTGACGGGATTCAAAGGGTTGCCAAGTGCATGGATAGCGGTAAAGCTCCACTGCGCGCTCGGCTTTCGCTAAACATGCACACATTGAAATTTGCTTTTGGTGTTTATTCTTTGCTTATCTCTATCGAGACATCTTCTCAATCCGCTGCGCCTGAGCCGTCACGTTTTTGTTCCATGCAGGGTCATCCTGGAGGTAGTCCATCGCCAGGTTGTTGAATTGCCGGGCTTCGGATGCCACACCTTTGTCCAGCCATGCCTGGGCCATGTAGTAATAGCATTGGCCGCAATTGGGATTCAGGCCGATGGCCTGCTCGAAGGACCTTATGGCGTTGTCCGGTTTTCCCGCGCTCAGGTGCCGGATGCCCTCCTGAGCCAGCTGAACGGCGGCACTGTTCCTGGGGGTCGAAGGCTGATTGTCCCGTAGTTGAAGGGCGCAACCGCAAAGCAGTATGATCGACAGCATGATTAAGGCACCACGAGCCATCTTCTCCTCCTTACTTAAAGATATCGGTTATCCCTTTGATGACGCGTTCAAAGAAAGGAGATCCCGAGCTTCCCGGACCAGATGCGTCCGGTGCATTGTCTTCCAAAAAATATTCCTCATAGCGATTCGCACACCCTGCTGTTATCCCGGGTTGATCCGCATCCGCGCACACTGTCTGCGTGATGATGCCCGGCGGCATCCTGAAATCATTTTCCGAGATATGCTGCGGGATGGACCGCATCAATTCAAGCCAGATGGGCAGTGCGGCGCCGGAACCAGTGGTCTGGATGGTGTCGCCGTTGTCGAAACCGACCCAGACCAGGGCAAGGATATCCGGCGTATACCCGATGAACCATGCATCCCTGTAATCGTTGGTTGTCCCGGTTTTGCCGGCCACAGGCCAGTCCACGCCATTGGCAACCAGGGACCGGGCCGTGCCGTTTTGGACGACGCCTTGCAGGAGGGCGTTCATGATAAACGCTTTTTGCGGCGGTATTTTTCGTTCGATGGTCAAATGGCGCTGCTCCAGCAGTCCGCCATCTCCATCCGTCACCGCCTTCAGGGCCAGCGGAAAGGTGGCGATACCGTCGGCTGCAAATACGCAATAGGCCAGCGCGAGCTCGAGGGGGATCACCTCAAAGGCCCCCAGCGCCAGCGACGGGTAGGGCTTGAACGGCGTCGAAAAGCCGAAGTCGGTGGCCGTCTCGACGATGCGATCCAACCCCACCTGTACGGCCAAGTCGATGGAGGCCAGGTTGTGTGAATTTTCGATCGCCTGGCGGACGGTGACTTGCTCATCGGCATCTTTCTGGTAATTCTCAGGCTTCCACTCCTTGCCATCCACCTGATAGGTTCTGGGTTGGTTGGAGAGCGGACTGATGGGGGTAAAGGTATCCAGCGCGGTGACGAAAACAAAGGGCTTAAAAGCGCTGCCAGCCTGTCGC
>JAAUYD010220110.1_pt1 | contig 11938 bp, 8 predicted proteins | sample 7278101 | NCBI WGS metagenome assembly JAAUYD01 (sample SAMN14350128, study PRJNA611818) | marine sediment metagenome | isolation source: surface marine sediment (0.6m) | place: French Polynesia: Moorea | collected 2018-08 | reverse complement strand
TGCAATTCTTTGTTTGCCAAACTTCGATCGCGAGCGGCTAATGCTAGTATATTTGTCTGTGTTTGAGCTAAACTGGCAGCAAGATCTATATCAATTTTACCTAGTTGCCCTTGATCTAAAATATCACCTTTTAAAACACCAGTTCCTTGAGTTTGTCCTCCCAAAGCACGTCTGACTTCTTGTTGCAAAAGTTGCTTTTGCTCTTTAAGCTGCTCTTGAAACTTGACTACATCTGGATGGCTGGAAGTAAAGCGTAAACTCAGTTGAGTCTTCGCAAGCTCAGTTTTTTGAATTTCGTTGAGCAAGGATTGATAGCGTGGAGATTGAGTTAATCGAGAAGAAACCAGGGCATTTTGAGGTGTTCTATTGAGTTGTGCTTGTACCGATTTGAAACTAGCTTTTGCCTCTTCATATTGATTGCGAGTAGTACGCCGTTCTTGTTGAATATTTCTTAGTTCCTCTTCTAATGCCTTTGCTTGTTGCTCTGGATTAATTAAATTTTGACTGCGACGAAACTTTTCTAAGCGTTTTTGAGAATTAGCAACATCTCGTTCTGCCTGGTTTAATTGCTCTTGAATAACTTTAAGGCCCCTTTGCAAGCGTTCTCTTTGTTGTTCGATGTTGTAATTTTGATATACCTCTTTAACGGCATAAAGTACATCTTGCGTTTTGTTGGGATCTACTGCCTGATACTCTGCTTGAATAATTTTTGTGCGAGTATTATCTTCTGGTTCTTTTAATTGAGTTAAGGATAAAGACTGTTTTATTTCGTCTACGGTTATATCATTATATTTTGGTTTGAGTCTGTCAACAGCTTTCTGAATCAGTCCACTACTTTGCATGAGTTTGAGCTGAGTAGCTGTATCGACCTCAATTGAGGGGTCGCTAAACTTATTTTCATCTGTAGGCTGTCCTTTACCTTGATAATTAGGCTCAATTAAAAGCTCCATTGAGCTTTTGTATTTTGGAGGTGTTCTTTCCGTAATCGCACCAGCGATAGCGATAGAAGCACTAAATACTACTAAAAACCAAGGAAATCTACGAATTAAAATCGCAAACAGTTGTCCGTAACCCGGTTCTGTGTCAGGGGCTGGATTTAAATTGGGATTCAGACTGTTTTGAATCACGTTTACTATCCTTGAATGAACAAATCAGGTGAATGATTTTTGTGTGCTACAAGATTGTTCTATTACTTGTTCTACTTTATTAAAAAAAGCTTGTTCTGAGAAATTTTTCACTGCATGATTGCGAATGTTGTCATAATTCCAAGAGATTTCTCTACTTTCTAGTAGTGCTCCTTGCAGTGATTCAGGAGTTTGCCTCTTAAAGAATACCCCAGTTTTACCAGGAACCTGGGTATCTAATACACCACCAGCACCATAGGCAACTACAGGTGTTCCACTAGCATTCGCCTCAACTGGAACTAGTCCATAGTCTTCTAAGGCAGCAATAATCACAGATTTGGCTCTTGAGAACAACTGAGTGCGTTTGTTATCGCTAACGTGACCCAAAAACTTGATGTTATCTAAGGCCTTAGACTGCAAACGTGCTTTTTCCGGGCCATCTCCAGAGATTAATAGTTGCCAACCTAGCCAATTAAAAGCCTCAACTATTATATCAAGACGTTTATAGCTAATCATCCTAGCCGAAGCAAGATAATATTCATCTTTTTGTTGTGAAAAACTAAACTTGCTAGTATCTATGGGATAGTTAATAACTATGGCTTTTTTGCCGTAAATTTTTTTGATTCGACGGGCTACTACACTAGAATTGGCAATATAAAGGTCAGGTTCCTGAGCATATTTCAGGTCTACCCTTCTCATCATATTAAATATTTTTTCAATTAAAGGTGCAAAATATCTGTAATCTCCATATTCTCTAAGATAAGTTTGAGTATCCCACAAAAAGCGGGTTACATTATGGCAAAAACAAATATGTCGCGCCTCTGGTTTTTTTTGTACCGCTTTTGCAAAACTAGTACTACTGGAAATAATTAAATCGTACTCTTGAAGATTTAATGCCCGAAATGCAGGGAAATATAAGGGTGCCATCATGCGAAAATATTTTGCAGCACCAGGAATTTTTTGTAAAAAAGTAGTGTTTACTATCCGTTCACCTAAATCTATCGTTGCCTTAGGATCGTATAGAGAAGTAAAAATATCTGCTTGGGGGTAACGTTTACACAGTAGTTCGAATACGCGCTCTGCGCCACCTTTTTGTGTTAAATAGTCGTGTACTAGAGCAATTTTCATATTATCTGGATAAATTTAAGGTATACAAGTACTTGCTGAATAATCTGTATATGTAGGTTTTGAGGTTGAAATTAATTGGAGATTCAAATCGAACTGAACTAAATGAGTGATATACTCTATTCTCTACGTAGATACACAAGACTTTATAAATTTTCCTGAAAGTCTTGTTAATTATTCGAATAATTTATGTTTACTTTTTAAAAAAAAGTTCTTCTGAAGCAAGGGAAGATACTAGGACTCCATAAGGTAAATTTGGCAACTGAGATTTATAACTCTCAATAGCTTGTTTTTTTTGATTTTGAACGGCAGCAATAGAAACACGGTATGCATTTTTTAATTCTCCTCGATTTAGCTTGGAAGCTAGGGGATTGTGCCAAAATGCCCAAACTGAATATTGGAATAGTTCTGTTTGGATACCAGAATCAGCGATCGCTGCTTGAACTAAATCAAATGTAGCCTCATGGTCGGGATGACCATCTTGAAAATGAGTAACATAAACTTCTTGGGGAAGTGATGATTTTAAAATTTCACTTAAGCGAAGAACCAATTTTTGTTGCTGTAATTCTGATAGTTGGGAAAGGCTACCATCAGCTTCACCGATAAAGTATGTATCGGATGGATCGACGCCTAAAATGTTAAGGGCAGTTTCTGCTTCTTGTTGCCGAAATTGAACTATTTCTTCTGGTTCGATCCACTTGGGTCTCCCGTAACGTCCGTCGGTAATAAAAACGACTTTCACTGGTATTCCCTGGGAACGCTTGATCGCGATCATACCCCCACAACCAAGGGTTTCATCATCTTGGTGCGGGGAAAATACTACAGCTGTTTTATTATTTACTTCAATGCTTTGACTTCTAAATTTTGAAATTAGTAGGAAAAGTACTTTCGAGTTGATATTTCGAATTACTTCTCCTAGTAATATTCGCAACCGATTTTTTAGGGTTAATTTAGACATAACTAGCTAACTGCTGTTTCGGAGCGCGATCTTTGATAATTTCTTTAATTGTCTTTTGGTATACTCGAGCAAAATTTTCTTGAGTATGCTTCTCTCTCACAAAGTCTCGAGAATTTTTCGCCATTTCTTGTAATTTTGGAGTGGGAAAAGCTGCGAGGGTACGAATTTTGTTCTTAATTTCCTCTAAGGAGCAATTTTCCAATACGATCCCGCAATCAGCATTAACATCTACACTTGCTTCATAACTCACAATTGGAATTAATCCCGCGTGCATACAAGTAATTACGCAACCTCCTCCCCCTTCCGAACAAGAAGGATAAATAACAGCAACGCAACTGTTAAGGATTTTCAAGAATTTTTGACTGCTAATATCAACCCAACCAATAGTATCAATATTGGGAGTATGATAAAGTTCCTGTTCAAAGGCAGCCTCAAAGTCTTTTTCTTTATTTATTGGTCCACAAATAGTTAGATGATAATCTGGCATTTGGGCAAAGGCATCCAAAAGCAAATCTAATCCTTTGTGAACCAAACCACCGCTACCAAACCACAGAAAACGCCGACTACAAGCCTCAAAATCTTTTTCTTCAGGCCAAGGATAAAGTACAGGTGTAGAAATAGGTACTCTAAATATGGGCTTATTTGCGTATTTATAAGTGTTTGCAGTAAATTCGTTGCCTAGAACAACAGCGCAATCTGCATGTTCTATAGCATTATTAGGCATTTCAAATCTTCGGGGTATTAAAGTAATTCCCTTTCTCTGTTGCAACTGCAACAGTCTGTTTGCTTCTGCAGCATTATGAAACAAAAGATGCGCGGAGTCGGCGTGAAATATTTTTATACAACTATCATCCAAGTATGGTGCGCTTCGTTGTAAGTTCCAACGAGTCTCAATAAAAAATGTATATTTTTTTTGCGGGATAAATACGTCATTATCAAACCTGATAACATCGACACAATATCCCATATCTAAAAAAGTTTTTGCCATTTGCAAACATTCCCAAAAATGCGTATGGGACAATGGCAGATTATCACCAGGTTTCAAAAGAAAAGGAGTGAGAATATAAGATATAAGTACATTACCAATTGCATCCTGGGGTGGGTTAAGAGATATTATTCGTCGTCTTTCTATCCGACCTTGAACTTTGGAAGCAAGTAGGTTAACACTATCTGTTATCCGGTTAACAATATTAATTTGCATTTTTACATACCTGGAACATAGGGGTGAGCGGCTTAGCTAAGTTTATTTTAGAACTTACGCATTAATAAAAGTTCTCTTATACACAAAGTATTACTTTCTTAGGAGAATTAAATTTAAGCATAAATTACTTATGTCTCTCTATTCAGTGTAAGTACAGATACAATCAACTTATACAAAAATTGGAAAAAAATGTTACAAGAAAATTAATAGTATCAAGCGGTGTGTCGTTAGTCCAGGTAAATTTCTAATTTGTAAGATTCTAATTTGTAAAGTATTTTATATCTCATAGTTTATCTCTCGCTTGCAACACTCTGAAATACATTTCACTACATTCAAATTTTAAGAAAAATTGCTAAATAGGTTAAGAATTGGTAATAGGTCATCACTCATCATTTGTATCTCCATTACCAATGAGGAATAATTTATTAATGTTGAAATGAGGCCAAAACAGCCATTTTTCTTGAGGTATGTGATTATAAACTTTGGTCTTGTTCTGCACTTATAGGTGGGATTGGGAATGCAAGCAAAGACGCGACCGAGTTTTTTATGCTAGACAGAGTAATTTACTAAGCGATCTGTTATGGGAGCGAACAGATTTTGTAAGAGAATAAAGCACTATTGGACGCTTCAAAAGTTTTACAATCAGATGAGTTTAATTAAATTTAGAGGAAATTTGTAAGGAACAAAGGAATCTCTATACCTTCAAAAAGGTAAGAGACCCTTTCCTAACTGATTTACTCGCTTGTAATTTTTTAAACAATTAACAATACTTTAATAACAAGTAGTGTAATTTTGACTTTGAACTTATATAACTGCAGCTAAGTTTTTAGAAGCATCAAAATAATTATTTTGCTCTACCCGCAGTTTGTCACAAAGTCGATTTTGTGGTAAATCGACATCATCATAAGTCAGAACTTCATCCTTAGAAATATCCCGCTTGAGGCGACAACCTTCAGCTAAACCAATTGGCAGAAGATTTTGCTTTTGGGTTATTTCGGAAGTTTCACACTGACCATAGGTCATATAGTAACCAATACCATCCAAGGTTTCACCTGCTTTCAGATCGATTTTAGCTGTAGTTACCACGTCAACTAATGGACCTCCCAAAGGACTTAAAACGTAGTCTTGGAAGAGAACTGCACGGGCGACAGATATTGGTACTTCAAAGTGACAGAGGTGATAGGGAGTATAGAAACTGTAGAGTGGGCCTTCCCCTAATTTATATAAGTTAAGATAATGACGTTGTTTGGGGTCATCATGGGTTCCGAATACAAATACTCCTGGACCCGGTTTAGCTCCGACAACGTAATCAACAATCCCACCTAGTTCTTTCAACTGCTCGACATCATACATTTGGGTCATTTCATCCACATGACCTTTGAAGTCATAGCCTAGCATTCCGCGCTTAGCAACTGTCATTCCTGTGGCATTAGCAACAATCGCCTGCTCAAAAGAAATTTTTGTACCATCAGCAAAACTAGTCACCATATGGGGTTTTTGTCCCCAGCGCTTGGCAAATGCTTCTTGGGTAGTTGGGTTACGATAGGGATCTTGTAAGCCTTTAATATTTCCACATAAAAGGGGATTTAAGCCAATACTTTTGACAAAACGATAAAGATTCATTTGTACCCCAGGTTGATCGCCATCACAAGCCGAAAGAATAACTCCAGCTTTATCGGCATGCACCTTCAGAATCGGACCAATTGTGCCATCAAGTTCAGCATTCATCATAATCACATGCTTGTGATTAGCGATCGCTTCCATGACCACATGAGCGCCAAATTCTACTGCGCCCGTAACTTCTATTAAGGCATCAATACCTGTAGCGTGACACAATAATATTGCATCCTCAGTAACTGCATAACCGCCAGATTCTATCGCAGCTTCTAAATCATTAACGCTCGAAACTAGCTTCACATCTTCAATACCTGCTTCTGAGTAAGCCCGCTTAGCTGCATCAATACTACGATTAGAAATCGCAACTAACTTCATACCGGGTACTGAGTTTGTAATCTGATTTGCAATACCCCGACCCATAAAGCCAGCTCCTATCATACCGACTTTAATTGGATTACCTGCTTCGGCACGGGCTTGTAAAGCACGATCTACAATAATCATTTATTTGACTTTCCTTTTCAAGGCTAATTTTGCAGTTAAATTGGAGTTTGGTGCTTTTTCTAACTTACAAAGAAAATTATTTTTCTGACTAATTTCCCCCAAAAGAAGGGCGATAGTTGTTGCATGATGGCGGAATATGTTATGGGGCACACAGCTGTTACTAAATCGACAATAGCATTACCTGTATATATCATCTTCACTTGGATTACTTTACTTCTGGGAGAAGAGATATCTCCAAGAAGTTATTAATCGACTTAGCGCCCATAAAGTCAAAAAATGATTTATCTTAACTGCCGATGGGAAAAATCGTATTCTTCTATTCGAGCAGTTAATAAAGTAATCCGGAGATTGTGCAACAACTGTATTTAGATTTAGAAATTTATTGCGTACAATCTTGCTTTGGCCCAACTTCCGCTATCTCCATAAGCAGAGATAAAAAATTCTAACTGTTTCTAATCCCCCACAGTCATCATTCTCATCAAAGGCCAATTGGAATCTTTATCGGAGATTTCAGTGACTTCCGTAGGCCACTGGATGTTAAAAAATGGATCATTATAGCGCAGACCGCGTTCGTAACCAGGTGTATAAAATTCTCCTACTTGATAAACAACTTCAGCACTGTCTGTAAGTGCTTGATAGCCGTGAGCAAAGATTTCTGGTACATATAAAGCTCGACGATTATCTTGAGTTAATTCTACTCCCACATGGGAAAGATAAGTTGGAGACTCAGGGCGCATATCAATAATTACGTCATAAATAGCACCTCTAGTGCAGCGAATTAACTTGGTCTCAGCAGCAGGAGGGACTTGGTAGTGCATACCCCGCATAGTACCTTTTTTATGGTTGTAAGATAAATTACACTGGGCAACTACCGGTTTGAGTCCATATTCTTCAAATTCTTTGGCGCAAAAAGTACGGGCAAAAAAACCGCGATTATCTGGTTTCTCTTCTAATTCAATAATGTATGCACCTTTCAGATTTGTCTCAGTAAATTTCATGATTAACCTCAAGCAAAAAATATTGTAATTGAGATACTTTCTAAATTTTGACTGTAAGTTTAGATCGAACCCTGGTTGGAGGTCGAGCAGATTTTTTTAATTTGTGTTAGTTATTTTCTAAATTGAGCTGTCCTGAATTTAAGGTTGGGTGAAAAAGATGACCCAGAGTGCATTGATATACACAAAATAAATAGGTAAACATTACTTTCATCCCGAGAAAAGGCCATCTTCTCAAAGCGCCAAATAAGACCCTCCAGTTAAAGTGAATCAATCGACTCAAGACCATTTTTCTACTGAAACTGCTAGAAAAACCTACTTCTGGCAATTTTGCTAATACTTCCGGAATATCCGCATATTCCAGGGTAACTAAAAGTTTAGGATTTTCCATAAAATAATGAGTGCCAGCAACACATTCTAAATAATTATCTTTGGTGAGGCGGACAGTACCTTGAGTTGCACAAAAAGCAGTCCAATAAATTTGAACTGCGAGATTTTCTAAACCGGTCTCCCATTTACTAATGGCACGTTTTGCTAATTTTGTTCTGTACACTAAAGCTGTTGTTAATCCGACACCACCAATACTTTCTTGCAAACGCCTCTCAAACAAAGCTGTTCCATTGCTGCTGACCTCGTCTTTCTCTACATCAAAACAACGGGATTCGAAAACTTGACCAGTTTTGGCATCGCTTTTAGAAAAATTTAGGATGACCAATGCTAAATCAGAAGATTTTGTTAAAACTTTTACTAAATAAGCGATGGTACAATCGAAAATCTTGTCATCATCACTGATTGTCCAAACATATTTGCCAGTTGCATTTTGGATACAGGATGCTATATTTTTTACAGCACCCACATTTTCTTGGTTACGCTTAGAGATAAATTTGGTATTGCCAAAAACCGGTTGCCATTTTTCAATTACTTGTGGAGTGTTGTCATTGGAGGAATTGTCAGATACCAAAATTTCACATTCTGATTCAAATCCTTGAATTGCACCTGCCAACCATGCTAGTTGTCTATCTAATAACTCCGCACGATTAAATGTCGGAATTGCAATTGTTAATAATTTATTCATCAGGACAACCACAAAAATAACTACTCAGTGTTTGTGTAATCGACGTTCAAGATTACTCAAAGGTTTTTCCCACACAACATCACTGTTCAATTTTTGATTCCAAACTAGCCTAGAACAAAGCACCACTCTAGATCTAGTTGAATATCAAGTTTATTTTCATTTGAACTTGGATAGATAATTAATGGATGGAGTTGTTCTAAATAACTCCATACCAAAGAACACTTCCAAGTATTTTTACTAGAACAATGATTCCGCTAGCCGAGTTAGCAAACAGTGATTGAGTTAGTGTTTGATTTAAGAATTTATGTCTTAATGGCAAATAATTAATGACCGCCTAATTCATCAGTTGATAATTCACTACAAGTGATTGTGCTATGAAAAAAACCTCATGCTTTATTCCCCATTATTCAAAATTATCTTGTTGCGTACAACGATTCCGAATCATGAATTGATAGATTCGGAATATCAAACACTGCTGCTAGGAACTTATAGCATTTATTTCTTAGTCCAAAAGAAATCTCGATCAATTTGTTGAGTACGAATAAGGTACTCTAATTGCTTCAAGCGTGTAAAACCGCGAAATTGAAACATATCTTCGGTCATATCAATTTGCTCAAATATATCGTATAACTGCTGGGCACCAAGTTGAGCGTTCCAATCACACTTAAAACCAGGTAATTTAGTATTTATTTTTTCAAATGATACTCGATAACTACGATTGTCAGCACCACTTTCACCAAAGCTCAATTCGCAACCTTTAAACACGCTGGCAATAATTTCCGCTATTTCTTTTACTCGGTAATTATTAGCTGTATCCCCAACGTTAAAAATTTGATTGTGTATCATGTCACGGGGTGCTTTTAGGGTACAGACTATAGCTTTGCATATGTCTAAAGCATGAACCAAAGGACGCCAAGGGGTACCATCACTAATCATTTTAATTTCTTTGGTAGTCCATGCCAAACCAGCTAAGTTATTGAGAACAATATCAAAGCGCATTCTGGGGGAAGCACCAAAAGCAGTTGCATTTCGCATAAAAGTTGGTGAGAAGTTATCGTCAGCCATTGGTTGGACGTCTCTTTCTACCAAGGTTTTACATTCAGCATAGGCTGTCTGGGGATTTACTGGAGATTCTTCTGTGACATCATCTTCAGTCGCTACGCCATAAACACTACAAGAAGACATGTATACAAACCGACGCACACCAGCTAATTTTGCTAATTCAGCCAGACGAATAGAACCTTTATGATTAATTTCATAAGTGATATTCGGCGCAAGTTGTCCAGTCGGATCGTTTGACAACTCTGCCATGTGGACTATTGCTTCTACACCTTGTAAATCTTCCTTATCTATATTACGAATATCTTTACTCAAAGTTTTGGCTGTTACTGCAGTACCGTTGTATAACCAACCAGCTTTGTAAAAACCAGTATCTACACCAATTACTTCATGACCTTTTTCTATTAAAAGAGGAGGTAATAATGAGCCTAAGTAACCCTCAGTTCCAGTTACAAGAATTTTCATAGATGTCAATTCCTATTAATTAATTTGTTTCAGTTCAATTTTTGTTTTTGTTTAGCTATTTACCTGGCGCTTAGGCTAACTAAATGTTAGTCCACATGTCAACAAAATTTAACATTGCATGGTGTTTATTGACACAATTTTCACATTCCATCTTTATTAGTAAAATTTTCGGATAGTACACCAATATCATATCGACTAAATTAGAAATAAATACTATTTAGTATGGTGATACAGATAAATAGAAATCATTAATATTTGATTTGTGATGTGAATAAAATATATTTTTTATTTTTAGTTTTACTACAAGTAAAAAGTATTTCGTAATGAATGTAAAAACAATTACTTAATAATCCCTTAGTTTAGTAAGTTTTTGACTAAATGTTTTTGACTAAATGTTTTTAACTAAATAATTTTGCGAAGTGCTTTAAGTATAGGCTATGGTATCGAATAATAATTTAAATTCGCCCGCGCCAATTTCCGTCTCTCAGGCGCAAGCGATATTTGGCAACTATTGATTACTTTAAGGTAGTGATTACTTTAAGGTAGGTTGTAATGGCAATTGTTCTCGAATTCTTGCCACGACAGCTTTACCTATTTCCAGAGAAGAAGTAGCTGCAGGGGAAGGTGCATTGCAAACATGAATAGAATTTTGACCTCGAACAATCAAAAAGTCATCTACTAATTTACCATCTTCCATTAATGCTTGAGCCCTAACCCCAGCATGAGTAGGTATTACGTCTTCCGTTTGGACTTCAGGAATTAATTTTTGCAAACTTCGAACAAAAGCAGCTTTACTAAAAGAACGAATAATTTCTTTTATACCTTCATCCGCATGTTTCGCAGCTAACTTCCAAAAACCAGGATATGTCATCACTTCAGCAAAATCACGTAAATCAAAATCTGATTTATTGTAACCTTCCCGTTTAAGACTGAGAACAGCATTAGGACCAGCATGAACGCTACCATCTATCATGCTGGTAAAATGTACTCCCAAAAAGGGAAAATCTGGATTAGGTACTGGGTAAATTAATCCTTTGACTAAATAGCGTTTCTCTGGTGTCAATTCGTAATATTCACCCCGGAAAGGAACAATTTTAGCTTTTGGCTTAACATTACCCAATTTAGCCACGCGATCACTATACAAACCAGCACAATTAACTATAAAACGAGTTTCAAAGGTACCATTATTAGTCTCGAGTACTAGAAAATTTTCTCGATTCGATATTTTTTGAACTTTGGTATTCAGACGTAAATCTCCACCACGCTCTGTGATGATTTGGGCATATTTCAAGCAAACTTGTTTATAATTGACAATGCCTGTAGATGCAACATATATTCCACCAACACTGTTAACGTGGGGTTCAAATTCTTTAACTTCTTCTGGAGTAATTCTTTTGACTTCAATATTATTTTCTAAACCGCGTTGGTAAAGATTTTCCAAACGGGGTATTTCTGATTGATCAGTTGCAACAATTACTTTGCCACAAACTTCATGGTCAATATTATGTTCTTGGCAAAATTCAACCATCGACCGACAACCATCTCGGCTGAATTTTGCTTTGAAACTTCCAGGTTTATAATAAATCCCAGAGTGAATGACACCGCTATTATTACCAGTTTGATGTGCAGCCCATTGATTTTCTTTCTCTAAAATTAATATACTTGCCTCTGGATAAGTTTGACTTAAATTCATGCCGATGGAAAGACCAACGATTCCACCACCAATAATTGCAAAATCATACATTGATATTTTTGCTCCCCTGTTTCATTCCTGAACGCTACTTAGAAACCAAATCTATTATTTTTGTCAATTACCAT
>JAAUYD010098147.1_pt1 | contig 11938 bp, 10 predicted proteins | sample 7278101 | NCBI WGS metagenome assembly JAAUYD01 (sample SAMN14350128, study PRJNA611818) | marine sediment metagenome | isolation source: surface marine sediment (0.6m) | place: French Polynesia: Moorea | collected 2018-08 | reverse complement strand
GTTGGCCACCACCGAGGAGGTGGCCAACTGCTGGTCCACGGACGTGGAAATGGTGGCCACGATCTCATTAACCTGATTGATCACATCGGTGATCTGGGTCATTTCGGTGGTCGTCTCCTCGGTGGAGTGCTGAATGCCCTGGATTTTGGCGTTGATTTCCTGGGTGGCTTCGGCGGTCTGCCGGGCCAGTTCCTTGATCTCGTTGGCCACTACCGCAAAGCCTTTGCCTGCCTCGCCGGCCCTTGCGGCTTCGATGGTGGCGTTGAGGGCCAGCAGGTTGGTCTGTTCGGAGATGTCGGTGATCACCTCGGTCACTTTGCTGATGGCATCCGCGGCATTGCCCAGGGACGTCATCTTGGCCGAAGCATGGTCCGCCTGGGTCATTGCACTGCCGGCAATGGTCCGGGCCGTTTCCGAATGACGGGCGATCTCCTTGATGGTCTCCGTGGTTCCTGCCACGGCGTCGGCCACCATGGTGACGTTGGTCGTGGCTTGTTCACTGGCCGCAGAGACGCCGTTCATGTTGGTGCGCATCTCTTCAGCCGCCTCAGCGACAGTGTTTGACTTGCCCGCGGTCAGGTCGGCCCCTTGGGCCAGGCGCTCGGATATGGTGGTCATTTCCGTGGATGAGGCCTGCAGGGTGTCGACGCTGTCGACCACCCGGCGAAGCATCCCCTCCATACGCCTCACCAATTGGTTCAGGGCATTGACCAGCATGCCGATCTCATCCTTGCGGTCGATCTTGACATCGTGGGAGAAATCGCCCTCGGACATCTGGCGGGCCAGTTCGACCGCTTGCTTGATGGGCCGGGTGATGCCGCGGGTGCTGATCACCCCCAGCAACAGCGCCAGCAGAACCCCGGTGGCGATGCCGATCAACATTGAGGTATTGGCCCGGATCATGGCCTGTCGGGCCTCCTGATTGACCGAAGCAATCGATCCCTGGACGCCCGTTTCCACATCTTTGAGCAGTCCGATGATCGTTTCACCGACCTGGCTGACCTCGGCCCCCAGTTGGTCCAGCAAGGCATAGTCATAGGCTTCGGCCGAAATCTTTTTGGTGATCAGTTCGGCCAGCAGCTTGAACTTGGCGTGGAAAGAGGTGTCGTAATAGTTCAGGGCGTCGGTCACCACCTGTTTCAGACGGTCGTCCTGGGTGGCTTGCACATGGCCGGCCTCGGTTTCGCCCCCCTTCAAGATGGCATTGCCCAGCGCATTAAATTTCAGAGCTATGGCTTCGTGCTGCCCCCAGGCCGCCTCGACCTCGTCCGGCCACTGGGCCGCCTCCAGGCTTTTAAACAGGTGCAGGTCATTGGCCACTGCCAGCTTCATCTCCATGGCGGCATAAATCAGCGGCCCCGATTCGGTGCTGGCCTGCAGCCGGTCTCCCACGTTGCGCATTCCCAGCAGGCCAATCAGGCCGACAACCACCAGAATCAGGGTGATGCACGAGAAGTAAATCATCTGTTTAATGAGCAGAGGCAGATTTTTGAACATGTCGGTTGACTCCATGGCTAAGTGAAACGTCTGTGCCGGCCGCCTTCAGACGCAAGTAACCCGCTTAGGACCTGACGGCCCAATTGGGTTATCGACCATGGGAGGAAACTCTTTAATTTTTTAATAGGATTAGGGTATTACCCATTGATTTGTCGGCGGGAACATCGTCGGGGCACCAGCAGGCGGCCGGCCCGGCGCAGGGGGCGCAGCATGAAAAAGCGGATCAGGCGGCTGAAATGGCCCATCACCTGGCCGATCTCCTTTTCGACAAGCGGTTCGACCCGGCAGAAGGAGATGATGCAGCGCTCCGGCCTCAGGTTGTCGGGAAACAGGCAGGGACCGGTGCCGTTTTCCAGAAAAATGCAATCCGAAGGGAAAAAACGCTCCCGGGTGAGGCAGGCTGCCATGGCCTCTTCGATCTGCGGTGCCATGGCGAGAATATAGACCAGGTCCCATTCGGTGATGATGTCGGCGGGATGGATATTGCGGCAGCAGAGCCCCTCGCAATCGGCCATGCAGCGCGCCAGCAGCGGTTCGGCCTTGGTAGTCAAGACCTGCTGAGCCCGGTGGATGTCCTCGCAGATGGCCATGAGCGTGGCCCGCTCACCCGCATCCAGTCGCTGGATTCGTTTTCTGGCGGTCTTGAAACTGTGGTTGAGGCTCATCGTCTAATGTTCAATGCAGTTGCAATTGAGCTGTTGCCTTCGTTCACGATGTCCCTTCAGGGCGTTCGGGATGTCCATTCAGAGATGGTGCATATGGTGCAGGTCACAAGGCTGTATTGGTTTTTACAGCAATGACCTCTGCAGCAATTGGAATTGGGTTCAAGGTCAAGGCGGAGTTGCGTTTCAATTCTTTGGCCTGAGCCGTCCAGCCCCATTTCCCTGCCGCTGCCCGGTCGGATTCGTAAGAAGCCCGAGATCAAGGCTTGCGAGTCCCGAGGAGCGAGGCGTATTCGAAATACGTCGCAGTAACGAGGGACGAAGCGTAACGCCGATATCGGGTTTCTTACGAATCCGACTCATATGAAGCGCTTCATCATTTCGTCTATCATACCATCCACATTCTCGGATGTAATCCCATGCTGGTCGCAAAAGGCCATGACTTTTTGGCGCCGCTTGGGGCTTTCCAGATCGTCCATGCGGTTGACGATGCCCATACGCCGCCCCACCTGAAACAGGCACTGGTCCTGGGGATCCAAAGCCAGAAACCGGTCCAGCACCGCCAGGATGCCTGCTTTGGCATGGGGCAGCCGGCCCTGCACCTCTTCGAAGAGGTTGAGGATATGGTCGCTGGCGATCATGCTGGTGATCCCGGCCAGGTGCTCGATGAACAGCCGGATTTCACGGACCATGTCGACATCGCTGAGTTTGACGAAGGCACCGCTGCGCTGGTCGTCGGCCAGCGGTATCCCGCCGGGAATGGCCAGCGTGCGCAGGCGAATGAAATCCGGGTTGATCCGGTTGAGGGCATCGGCGGTCTCCAGGGCATGTTCCCGGGACAACGCCTGGCCCCCCAGGCCCGGCATAACGTATTCGGACAATTGCATACCAGCCTGTTTCACTTTGCGGCCGGCCTTGATCTGGGTGCGCTTGTCGACCCCCTTGCGGACCCGCTTGAGCACCGCATCCGAACCGGACTCCAGGCCGATGTGGATACGGTTCAGCCCCGCCGAGCGCATCGTCGCCAGATGATCGTCGCTGATGCGGGCGATGGTGTGCGAACGGGCGTAGGAGGTGATCCGTTCGACCCAGGGGAACCGCGCTTGCAGGTGGCGTAGGATCCGGATCAGGCTGTCGGGTTTGACGATCAGGCTGTTGGCGTCCTGGAGAAAAATGGACGTCATGCCGCCGGCAAACCAGTTGAGTGCCGCTGCAAAAGCCTGCTGGTCGTCAGCGGCCAGATCCTGCATATGGTCGTTGATATCCTGGCGCAGGATACGTCCGGCCCCATCGGCCAGCCCTTTCAGGGCGTCCACATGGCGGTGCAGCGCATCGATATCCGCGATGACATGGGTTTCGGGGCGCACGGAGAATCGGGCTCCCTTGTAGACCGGGCAGAAGGCGCAGTGGTTCCAGGGGCAGTTGCGGGTCACGCGGATAAGCAGGCTGCGGGCTTCGCTGGGCGGCCGGATGGGGCCCTGCTCGAAGCCGTAGTAGCGCTCCTGATCCTGCCGACGTTGGTTCATCGTGACGGTCTCCTGTGCTTAAACGAAAGGTCTTTGTGTATACCTTTCCAGGGAAAAAAAATAAACCCTTGAAACCCGGCTCACACCGTCGATACCCATCTTTGACCGATCCGCCGGTAACCGTTGGACAAGCGAATCGGTTTCATCGCCGTCGATCGGTGCTCAACAAATCCGGCTCCGGGATACAGGGGGCGCAGGCAACACAGATATTGGACGTTTTACGATACCACCAACACTGACAAACCGGCAAAAATACTTGTTCCAGATGGTTGCGTAAAAAGCGCCGAGATCAAGGCTTGCGAAGCACGAGGAATGAGGCGTATAAATCATACTCCGCAGTGACGAGGGCTGAAGCATAACGCAGATATCGGACGTTTTACGCAACCATCACCATCAACTATGGCTTTGACAACGATCGCCAGCATACCTTATGGTAGCTACCTGAAACTCTCGAACACAGGAAGTGCTGGAGAATGCTAAAAAAACTGGGTTTCATCCTCTTCGCCCTGATCTTTGCGGGCCTGTGCGGCGCCGGCCTGCTTTACATGCATCTTATGTCCTGGGCCGACCGGCCGGCGGGCACAACAACTGAGGACAAGCTGTTTACCGTCGCTCCGGGCCAGGGACTTAGAAAAACAGCTGAAAACCTACGGCGCGATGGGTTGGTCTCGGATGCCCTGCGCTTCACCATCCTGGCCAGACTGGAAAAGCAGGACAAGCTGCTCAAGGCCGGGGAGTATTTTTTCTCGACCACCATGACGCCCAAAGAGATCCTGGGCCAGATGGTCGAGGGCCGGGTGCACCTCTACCGGCTGACCATACCCGAGGGCTTCAATATGGTCCAGATCGCCGCGGCCGTTTCGGCTGCCGGCCTGGATTCGGAGACGAATTTCCTGGCGGCGGCCCGCGACCCGCAGACCGCCAGGTCCCTGGGGCTCGAGGCCCAAACCATGGAAGGCTACCTGTTTCCCGACACCTACTATTTTCCCCGCGGACTGGACAGCGCCACCATCATCGCCACCATGGTAAAGCAATTCAAAACCGCCTTCAAACCGGAATGGGAACAACAGGCCAAGGCGCTAAACATGAGCGTTCACGAGATCGTTACCCTGGCCTCCATCATCGAGAAGGAGACCGGCGCACCCGAGGAGCGTCCGCTGATCGCCTCGGTCTTCCACAACCGGCTCAAAAGAGGCATGCGTCTGGAAACCGATCCCACCGTCATCTATGGCATCCCCGACTTTGACGGCAACATCAAGCGCCGCCACCTGGAGACCTACACGCCCTACAACACTTACAAGATCAAAGGGCTGCCGCCCGGTCCGATCGCCAGTCCAGGTGCCCTGGCCATAGAGGCGGCCCTGTTTCCGGCCCAGTCGGATTATCTCTATTTCGTCTCCAAAAAGGACGGTACCCACCAGTTTTCCAAGACGATCAAGGCGCACAACGCCGCCGTTCGAAAATACCAGTTGCGCAAGAGAAAACGGTGAGCCGTAGACCCCAAACACTTCGCTCCGGTTTCACCACCGGTGCCGCGGCGGCGGCGGCGGCCAAGGCGGCCCTGCAACTGATCATGACGGGACACCCTCCGCTGAAGGTGACGATCACCTTCTTGAACGGCGACACCACCCGCATTGCGGTCCACCAATGCCAGCTGACGTCGGCCCGGAGCGCCAGATGCACGGTGATCAAAGATGCCGGCGATGATCCCGACGTCACCCACGGTGCCGAAATCGGCGCCGCGGTGACCCTGGAAAAAGGCGCTGCCGGAAATCCGATCCGCATCACCGGCGGGCAGGGGGTGGGCACGGTGACCAAGCCCGGTCTGGAAACCCCGCCGGGACAGGCGGCCATCACCAGCGGTCCGATGGCCATGATCACCAACAGCATCCAAGATGTACTGGCCGCCCACCCGTGCGACGCCGTCATCCACGTGGAGGTGTTCGTGCCTGAGGGAGAGCGCCTGGCGCGCAAGACCCTCAACGCCCGACTGGGGATCATCGGCGGTCTGTCCATCTTAGGGACCACCGGCATCGTGCGCCCCATGTCCCATGAGGCCTACGTGGCCACCATCGAAAAGGCCTTGGACGTGGCCCGGGCCGGCGGTGTGAGGCACGTGGTGCTGACCACCGGCAGACGCAGCGAACGCTTTGCCCAGCATCGCTGGCCGGCGTACCCCGAAGAGGCCTTTATCCAGATCGGCGACTTCTTCCAGGTGGTCATGTCCGCCGCCGCCGCGCGTGAGTTTCGGGCGGTGACCCTGGCCGTCTTTTTCGGCAAGGCCGTCAAGATGGCCCAAAACGTCCCCCACACCCACGCGGCCAAATCCGAGTTGACCCTGAACGCTCTGGCCCGCTGGACCCTGGAGCAGACCGGAAACCAAGATCTGGCCGAGCGGATCGCAACCGCCAACACGGCCCGGCACGCCTTCGACCCGCTGCGAGAACAGGCCCCGGCGGTGGTTGCCCAGGTGGCCCGACGAGCACGGGACAGTGCGGTCGGATTCGCCGAGGGCCGTTTGCCGGTTCGCTGCGTGATTTTTGATTACGACGGTACGGTGGCGGTTGACACGCAACCGGATTGGGGGCTAGAAGTTTGAGCATGGAAATCTGAGGACGGCCATCGACATTCAGACATCTGACTTCCGTCCTCCGACATCTGATTCCATGAAAAATAAGGATATCATTTCTAATGCAACCGGATAGGTTGTAGAAAAAACTCAAAAGGAAGCACTTTGGCGCCACCCATCACCATCATCGGCACCGGCGTATCGCCCGACGATCTCACTGCAAGGCAGCGAGCGATCATCGAGAGCGCCGACATCCTGGTTGGCGGCCAACGGCTGCTGGAGCGATTCGGCCGCCGGGATTGCAGACAGCGGGTCATCGACAAGGACCTCGAGGGCCTGGGCGATTTTCTCGAAGCGCAGATGGCCGATCAGGCCATCGTGGTGCTGACCTCCGGTGATCCTCTGTTTTTCGGCATCGGCGCCTTTTTGGTAGGCCGTTTGGGCGCAGACAAGGTTGACATTCTACCCAACGTCTCCGCCGTGGCGGCTGCCTTTGCCCGTTTGGGCGAGCCCTGGCAGGCGATCCGCGTGGTGAGCCTGCATGGCAGAAATCATACCGGTCAGCTGCTACGCTGTCTGGCCGGTGGCGATACGGTGGCCGTCTATACCGATCCGGTGCACAACCCGGCCTGGCTGGCGGATCTGCTGGTGAAAAATGGGTTTGCGGACGTTACCATGATCGTGCTGGAACAGCTGGGCACGGCGGACGAGCGCATCACGCGCATCCGCCCCGACCGGGCGGTCGGGATCACCTTTGCCGACCTGAATCTGGTTGTTCTCAAGCCCGATCCGGCCAGGCAGACCACCCCGGCCCTGTATCCCGGTATGCCCGACCACCACTTCGCCCATGAAAACGGCCTGATCACCAAGGCCGAGATACGGGCACTGAGCCTCTCCCGACTGCAACTGTTCGACCGGGCGGTCCTCTGGGACCTGGGCGCCGGCAGCGGTTCCGTCTCCATCGAGGCGGGACTGTTCATCACCCGGGGAGCCATCTACAGTGTGGAGAAAAATCCGCAGCGCATCAGCCAGATCCACGCCAACCGCCGCCGATTCGGCATCGGCAATATGCAGGTGATCCAGGCCCATCTGCCCGAGGGCCTGGCCGACCTGCCCGACCCCGACCGCATCTTCATCGGCGGCGGCGGCAAGGCGCTCGGCGATATCATCACCACTGCCGCCGGGCGTCTGAAGCCCGCCGGCATCATCGTGATCAACACGGTGCTGGTCGAGAACATGGCGACCGCTGTGAACAAACTGGAATCTCTGGGTTTGGAGATGGACATGATCCAGATCCAGGTCAACCGGGCAAAGACCATGCCCTTCAGCCACCGCCTGGAAGCGCTCAACCCCGTCTGGATCATCACCGGCAGGCGCCCATAACAGCAACTGGAAAGCATCCGACGTGACATCCACCAATCCGACCCCCCAATCAGACGCTGACACGTTGAACCCCGTGATCTTCTGCGGCGCCGGTCCCGGCGACCCGGATCTGATCACCGTCAAAGGACAGCAGGCCCTGGCCGCGGCGGACCTGGTGGTTTACGCCGGCAGCCTGGTGCCCGAGGCCCTGCTCACATGGACCCGGCCGGACTGCCGCCACCTGAGCAGTGCCGGCCTGCACCTGGATGAAATCATCGCCACCATGGCCAATGCCTGGACCGCCGGCCAATCGGTCGTGCGTCTGCACACCGGAGATCCCAGCCTGTACGGAGCCATATTCGAGCAGATGGCCAAACTCTCGCAACGCCGGATCCCCTACACGGTGATCCCCGGCGTGACCGCCGCCTTTGCCGCGGCTGCCGCCCTGAGGGTCGAGTACACCCTGCCGGAGGTGTCCCAGACCCTTATCCTGACCCGCATGGCCGGCCGCACACCGGTACCGGAAACCGAATCATTGGAGACCCTGGCCGCCCACCAGGCCACCATGGCCATCTACCTGAGCATCTCCATGATCGATGAGATGCAGCAGATTCTGGCCCGGGCCTACGGACCTGAGGGCGCCTGTGCGGTGGTCTACCGGGCCAGCCAGCCGGATCAGAAAATCCTGTGGACCACCACCGGACAGTTGGCCGACACCGTGAGAGAAGCAAACATCCGCCGCACCGCCCTGGTGGTGGTCGGCCAGGTGCTGGATGTCAGCCTGGAGGCCCTGCAGCACCACTCCAAGCTCTATGACCGCCACTTTGCCCACGGCTACCGCGACACGGAGAACAACCGGTGAGCCCCGCGCAACGGGAACGCACGGCCGTCTGGGCCCTGACCCCCAACGGTGCCGAGCTGGCCCGCGCCATCGCCGCAGCCATCCCGGGGAGCACGGTCTTCCTGTCTGAAAAGCAGAAGGCGGTTATTGACGACGCCATCACCTTCAGCCGTTTGAAGGACGCTGTCGGCAAGCACTTCTCCTTTTATCCCAACCATATTTTCATCATGGCCGCCGGCATCGTGGTGCGACTCCTCGCCGACCGGCTGGATCACAAGACCACCGACCCGGCCGTGGTGGTCTGCGACGAGGCCGGCAGCTTCGCCATCAGCCTGCTGTCCGGCCATGTGGGCGGCGCCAATACCCTGGCCCGGGAGGTCGCCCGGATTTCCGGCGGCCAGCCGGTGATCACCACGGCCACCGACGTCAACCAGGTGGCAGCCATCGATGTCATCGCTGTGGACAACCATCTGAAAATCGAGAACCCGGAGGCCATCAAAGCGGTCAACATGGCCCTGCTCACCGGCCGGCCGGTGGCCCTTCACGACCCCTACGGCATGGTGGCCCCGCACCTGTCGGAAAACCAGACCATTGCTTTGGATGCGGCGGCCCCGGACCATTGTGATGCCGGTGTTTTTGTCGATCACATGCGTCTTGACCTGCCCCCCCAAGTACTGATATTGCGACCCGGATCATTGGTGGCCGGCATGGGATGCAACCGAGGCACCGATATGCAGGAGATGCGCGACCTGCTGGAGAAGACCATGAAAACCCACCACCTGGCCATCTCCAGCCTGCGTGCCCTGGCGTCCGTGGATCTGAAGGCTGATGAACCCGGCCTGCTGGCCCTGGCCGCGTCTCTGCAAATTCCCGTGGCGACCTTTTCCCGTGAACAGCTCGGCGGGATATCGCATGTGCCCACCCCGTCGGCCATGGTGGAAAAACACATCGGAGTAAAAAGCGTATGCGAAGCGGCAGCCTTGCTGGCGACCCGCCGGGGTCGACTGTGCGTCACCAAAAAGAAAACCGCCAACGTCACCGTCGCAGTGGCTGCCGACGGCTATACGTCGTCGGCATCGGCCCCGGCGGACCGGAGCACCTGAGCCATCGGGCCATGCAGGTGCTGGACATTGTCGATGCCGTCGCCGGCTACACCACTTATATCGAATTGATTCGGCCGTTGATTGCCGGCAAACAGATCATCAGCACGGCCATGCAAAAAGAGGTCGACCGGATATCGGCGGCCCTGGAGCTGGCCCTGTCGGGCACCTCCTGCGCCGTGGTTTCCAGTGGCGATCCGGGCGTCTATGCCATGGCCGGCCTGGTACTGGAGATGTGCCGCGAGCGGGGTGTGGCCATCGGCAGGTCGGAGGATGGGCCGGACGCCGACCGGCTGCATATCGAGGTGGTGCCCGGGATACCGGCCCTCTGCTCGGGGGCGTCCCTCTTGGGTGCGCCGCTGACCCATGATTTCGCCGCCATTTCGCTGAGCGATCTGCTCACCCCCTGGGAAACCATCGCAACCCGGCTGGACGCTGCGGCACGGGCCGATTTCGTCATCGTCATCTACAACCCCAAAAGCCGGCGGCGGGCCGACCACCTGCAGCGTGCCCAACAGATCATCCTGACCCAGCGCGATGCGCATACCCCGGTAGGCGTCGTTACCGGTGCCATGCGCGAGAATCAACGGGTGACCCTGACCACGCTGGGCGATCTGCACCGGGCTGAAGTCGATATGCAGACCACGGTTTTTATAGGAAACGCAACCACCTTCAACTATGAAGGCTTCATGGTGACGCCAAGGGGCTATGGTCATAAATACGATATGGGAGACACGTCGTTGTAAGGGATAGGTGATTCGGTGTTGTGCAACGGGATGCTATCTGTTGCATATATCCACGGCATGCCTTCACTTAGCCCGTAACACTTCAGACTCAATACTTATTTCTGATTGCCTCGCTGATTGCAGACACGAGAAACGGAATCCAATCCATGCCATTCAACACCGGCTACATCCAGGTCTATACGGGAGATGGCAAGGGCAAGACCACGGCCGCCTTGGGCCTGGCCCTGCGGGCCGCCGGTGCCGGACTGAAGGTCTACGTCGCCCAGTTCATCAAGTCCGGGGACTACAGCGAAATTATGGCGCTGGAGCGCTATTCCGATCGGATCACCATCGAGCAGTTCGGCCGGGGCCGATTCATCAAGGGGCAGCCATCGCCCGAAGATAGGCAGGCGGCCCAGGAGGGGCTGCAGGCCATACGCCGGGCGTTCTCCTCGGACGACTACCAGGTGGTGATCATGGACGAAGGCAATGTCGCCGCCCGCTGCGGCCTTTTCACGACCGACGACATACTGGCTGTCATGGCGGCCAAGCCGGAACGGATCGAACTGGTCATCACCGGACGCGACGCGGATGAGCGGGTGATCGAGCGGGCCGACCTGGTGACCGAGATGAAGGCGATCAAGCACTACTATCAAGACGGGGTGGCGGCGCGGGTGGGGATTGAGAAGTGAGCGACAAAGGATTCGAGGATTCAAGGGGTCAAGGGTCTAAGGGAACGACCATTCGAGAACCTGAGAATTCGACAATTAAGGCTTGATAAACCCTTAAAAAGTCGCTTTCGGACGGTTTCGTAAAAAGCGCCGAGATCAAGGCTTGCGAATCCTGAGGAATGAGGCGTACTTATGGGTACGTCGCAGTGACGAAGGATGAAGCGTAACGCAGATATCGGACTTTTTACGGAACCGTCAAGGTTGTAAGTTACAAGTTCAACAAGCCCTTCAGGCTTTCGGAAATCTCTTCCGCGGATGCCGGCTTGGGCAGATAATCATCGGCCTCCATGCTCATGCTGTCGTAGTGGGAGTAGCGGGTAGAGGACACGTGCGAGGCCACGGCGGTGAGCATGACGATCGGAATATCGGCATACTTTTGATTTGCCTTCAGCTCTTTGCACACCGCGTAGCCATCCTTTTCCGGCATGATCACGTCCAGCACGATGGCATCGGGAGGATTGGCCGCTACTTTTTCCAGTCCCTGTACGCCGTCATAGGCGACCTCCACCTCAAAGCCCTCTCTCTCCAGGTTGCATTGAACGATCGAACAGAAGTCGGCTTCGTCGTCTACAACCAAGATCCGTTTTTTGTCGTTCATGCGATTTCTCCTTTACATCAAGCTGATTGGTGACAAATCAGCAGCCTGAGCGTATGCCCGTCTCCTGAGAGACCAGCAGCGCCCCCATCGCCTGAATTTCAGATGGTACTGTGCGCCCGTTACACCACGGGTCTGGGCAGCACCTTGGCCCGCTCGGCGATCTCAGGCACCTTGTGCTCCCATTCGATGGCCATGAGATGGACTCCGGCCACACCCGCCATCTCCTTGAACTCTTCGATCTGTTCGATGGCGAATTTGATGCCCTCCTCGGCCATCTTGCCCTTACCGGCACCCTGGATCCGTTTGATCAATTCAGGGGGCACATCC
>JAAUYD010210658.1_pt1 | contig 11939 bp, 9 predicted proteins | sample 7278101 | NCBI WGS metagenome assembly JAAUYD01 (sample SAMN14350128, study PRJNA611818) | marine sediment metagenome | isolation source: surface marine sediment (0.6m) | place: French Polynesia: Moorea | collected 2018-08 | reverse complement strand
TTATAACTTAACACCACAAGAGCCGGAGAACTCCACATCCGGCGTTGCCAAGGACTTGCAGTAGTGTGACTACGGCTGCGCCACTGGCGCCTGGGCTCTGAAGCCCTCCGGCCCATGTGGCGTCAAGTCAAGCAATGGACATTTGATTATGAGCTATTTCTTTCAGTTGGTTGTCTCCGGTATCGTTGTCGGATCGATCTATGCATTATCGGCGTTGGGTTTCGTACTGATTTACAAAAGCAGTCGCGTTTTGAACATCGCCCATGGCCAGATCATCGCTGCCGGCGCTTTCATCGCCTATTCACTCACCGCCTGGGTCGGCCTGCCCATCTTTGTCTCTTTTCTTGCGAGCATGGTGATCACCTTCTTCCTGGCCATGAGCGTCGAGCGCATCTTCCTGCGGCGCCTTATCGGCGAGCCGATCATTTCGGTGATCATGGTGACCATCGGGTTGATGTCGATTCTCGACGGGGTCATCTACCTGACGCCGTTTGGATCGGAGAACTACTCTTTTCCGGCGTTTTTGCCGCAACAACCGGTCTCCTTCGGCGGGGTGTCGGTCTCCTGGACCCAGTTGTTGGGCGTGATTGTGACCGGAATTCTCATCATTGCCTTTTCCTGGTTCTTCAAGCGCTCCACCCTGGGTGTGAGCATGCGGGCCGTTTCAGATGATCAGCTCGCCTCCATGTCGGTGGGCATCTCCGTACCCAAGGTGTTCGGGCTGGCCTGGGCCATGGCAGGGTTAACGGCCGCGGCCTCGGGTGTGATCATCGGCAACATCACCGGATTGAATTTCGACACCCTGCATGCCTTTGGCATCGTTGTGTTCCCGGTGGTGATCCTGGGAGGATTGGATTCCATCATCGGCGCCGTAGTGGCCGGCATCATTATGGGATTGATTCAGCAGTTTGCCGCCGGATACCTGGATGGCCACTGGGGGCTGTTCGGCACGGCGGATCTGCTGCCCTATATCGTCTTGTTGGTTATTTTGCTTTTTAAGCCCCACGGGCTTTTTGGTATTCACGAAATCGAGCGGGTGTAGCTTATGTCGGAAAATCGGTGGCTGGCAACGGGTAACTTCTTTACCACCTATCGTGCGGAACAGCGTGTTTTTTTCACGAGCCTGGACCGGGTGATCTTTTGCTGCTTTATCGTCGCATTGTTCGTCTGGCCGATGTTCTTCAAACTCAGTAACAAATACATGCTGGTGATTGACAGTATTTTGGTCTCCATCGTGGCCATCTACGGCCTTAACCTGCTCACCGGATTTGCCGGATTGATCTCCATCGGCCACGCCGCGTTTGTCGGTGTGGGGGCGTACACCCTGGCGTCCGTCTCCCGGGTGCTGGGCGACAGCCATGTGCTGCTGACCCACTTCTGGCCGTTGATGATCCTGGTGGCCGGCTGCATGGGGGCTATCTTCGGCGCATTCGTGGGCTTGCCGGCCCTGCGGTTGAAACACCTCTACCTGGCCATTGCGACATTATCGTTTCAGATGATATTTCAGTGGACCATCAACTTCATGACCTTCTTTAACCAGGGGCAGACCATCTTTATCGGCCGCGTCAACTGGTTGGGCCAGACGGTTAGCCGAAAAGACCATTATATCTTCTGGTACTACGTGATCCTGATCGTGGTGGTGGCATTGGGGTTTGCCGTCCGCAACCTGCTGCGCACCCGATATGGACGGTGCCTGATGGCGGTCCGGGACAACGACCGGGCGGCGGATGCCATGGGCATGCATCCCGGTTTTACCAAAGTCTATGCCTTTGCCCTGGCCGGTTTTTTTGCCGGCACCGCCGGTGCTTTGCATGCATATTTATGGTTGGGGGTGGGGTTTGAATCATTCACCCTGCACCATTCCATCTCTTATCTGGCCATGGCCATCGTGGGCGGCTTGGGCAGCCTGGTGGGCTCCTTTTTCGGGCCGGCCGCTATTCAGATGCTGGAACTTAGCGTAGAGCATCTGGCTGAATTTGTAGGCCACTACATGACCAGCGCCGGGGATCTGGCCACGGCGCTCAGGCCGCTTTCATTCGGCCTGGTGATCGTGTTGTTTTTGATATTTGAGCCCAGGGGCATCGCCAATTGGTGGCGCATTGCCCGCACATACCTTAAGCTATGGCCTTTCAGATATTAGCTTTTATGTGGGATTCAATTTCAACAAAGTGAAAGGGGGAAGTATGAGGAAACCGTTAATTTTCATTCTCGCTATTGGATTTGCACTGTTTGCCTTACAAGGTTGCGGTGAGCCAGAGGTTCAAGAAAAGATCGTCGAGAAGATCGTCGAAAAAAAGGCTGAGCCTCAAACCTACAAGATTGCCTCATCTTTGGCCATCACCGGTCCCACATCCGACGTCGGTAGCCCCTACGCAAAGGGAATCGAAGACTACGTCCGGTATGTGAACGATGAAAAGCTCCTGGGAGAAGACACCCTAGAAGTTTCAATCAAGGATGATGGGTACAAAACAGAAGTGACCAAACGAAACTTTGAAGAGTTTCTGGGAGAAAATATCGTACTCTATCTGAACTACTCGACCGGCAGCACCATGGGGCTGAAGCGGGATTTTGAAGAAGAAAAGATCCCTGTGATTCCCGCGTCTTTTCATGCCGGTAACCTTGTGGATTCAAACTACATCTTCCTTCCGATATCCTCTTACTCCAGCCAAGCCATCGGCCTGGCGGAATATGTGATCGCCAATCACAAAGGCGGCGACAAACCCAAAGTGGCCATGTTCATTCATCCATCCGCATTTGGCCGCGCGGCCACGAGTGATGTGAAGAAGGCGGTCGAAGCCGGTATGGGCATCGAACTGGTCGAAGTGGTGGAGCACGGCAAAGACCTGGACAACACCGCTATGTTGAAACGTCTTAGCGGCAAAAAGGTCCAATACATCATCAGCCAGACAGTACAGCCGCCAGTGGCCACCATGCTGAAAGGCGCCAAGAGTCTGGGCATTGCCGCCACATCTTTTGGCGAAGCCGGCAAGATCACATTCCTCTCCTGTCACTATGCCGGCGGTCCGGACTTGATCGCCCTGGCAGGCGACGATGCCGAAGGTGCCTATTGGACCACCTCGTATCGTTTGACCACGGCCAAGGGGCCGGGCACCGATGCCCAGCTGGCAATGGCCAAACGCTATGGCCGGGATGACAAACTGGCCAATTCCCAGAACTATACCAACGGCATCCAGGTGACCCAGATCGCCGTGGAAGCCATGCGGCGCGTCAAAGCCAAGGGAAAGAAAGTCTCCCGGGAAACGCTTTATGAGGAGCTTCTGGCCATGAATGGCTACAATGCCTATTACCCGCTGACCACAGTCGGTCCGGTCTCCTTTTCCAAGACTGATCGTGAAGGCGTTGACACGCTGCAGCTATACCGTGCCGAAGGGGGGATTTTCCGCGAGGTAGGGGCGCCTTTCGCCGCTGAATTCGTGGAAAAGATCAAATAGTTCGCGGCGCCAATGGCAGATGGCCCGACCGCGAAACGGTATTGCCCTGAACGAATGGGCTGACCGGATGTGGTGGAAGAGGGGGCACGGACCTCAGCGCCCCCTCTTCACACCATGCATAAGGACAACATAACCAAAAAACAACATGCACCGGCCGGCTTTGACTGGCGGAACTAGAGCAGGCGAACGTATGACCGCAGAATCAAATAACCTGTTGACCGAAGTAAACAACATCGAGGTGGTGTACAATGATATCATCCAGGTCCTTCGAGGCGTCAGCCTGAAGGTCCCCAAGGGAGAGATCGTAGCCCTGCTGGGCACCAACGGTGCCGGCAAGACCACCACCTTGCGTGCGATCAGCGGACTGCTGAAGCCTGAAAACGGTTTCATCAAAGAGGGGTACATCAAATTCAACCAACAGGACATCACCAATGTTCTGGGCACCGAGGTGGTGCGGCTCGGGGCGGTGATGGTGCCGGAAGGCCGGCGTGTTTTCAAGCACCTGACGGTGGATGAGAATATCCGGGCCGGCTCGATCACCCGCAAAGACGGGGCTTCGGCGGTGCGCACAGATCACCGGAAGATGTACGACCACTTTCCCCGGCTGGGCAAGATTACCCACCGACTGGCCGGATACTGCTCCGGCGGTGAACAGCAGATGATCGCCATCGCCAGAGCTTTGATGGCGGCACCACAGATGCTCATGTTGGATGAGCCGTCCCTGGGATTGGCGCCGTTGCTGGTGAAAGAGATATTTGAAAACATCGAGGCCATTAACAAAGAGCTGGACACCACCATTTTGGTGGTCGAGCAGAATGCCAAAATCGCCCTGCAGGTCTCCACTTATGCCTATATCATGGAGTCGGGCAAGATAGTGCTGGAAGGTGCCTCCGACGAACTGAGAGACAATCCCGATGTCAAAGAGTTCTACATGGGCATCACCCAGGGTGGCGGCCGCAAGTCGTTTAAAGAGGTCAAGTCCTACAAGCGGCGCAAGCGATGGATGTAATCGCTTCAGATCTCTTCGATTTGTTGAGTGCTAAAGGAAGAGTTTAAATAGAGTCGCCGCATTGGCGCACTGAAGTCGTTAACGTAATACGTTTTAGGGTTGATGGATTTTCAGGGAAGTTTTCAAAGCACCCATCACCCTTAAAACAAAGGTATCCTGTCACATTGTATCTTGAGTTGGATCTCTGCTTCTTTCAATTGGATGTGTTGTGGTTTCAGATGTGGGATGGAGCTAACCATTAGAAATTGGTGCAACAGGAGAATACCATGAAATACCTTGTTGGATATAACGGTGGGCCGGCGTCTAAACGCGCATTGGAACTGGCTTGCGAGCAAGCCAAAAAGACCAACGGGCTGGTCTATGTGGTCGCTTCCACGGAAGGCGGCCGCAAGGAAGAGCTGAAAGATATTGCAGCCGTTGAAGAATTTTTGCAATGGGCCAAGGACTATCTGCTCAAGGAGAAGGTCCAGTGCGAGACCATCCAGTTGGCCCGCGGTCTCTCGCCGGGAGAGGATCTGGTTAAATTTGCCGAGGAGAACGCGATTAACCGGATCTACATGGGTATCGATAAAAAATCCCGCACCCGTAAAATACTGTTGGGCTCTACGGCCCAGTACGTCATCTTAAAGGGCCCCTGCCCGGTAGTTACAACAAAATAACGTAGCAAATGCCGGAGGACTCCATATCCGGCGTTGCCACGGGCTTGCAGTAGATTTACTACGGCTGCGCCCATGGCGCCTTGGCTCTGGAGCCCTCCGGCATTTTCTACAATGGGGCATATATGAATACAGGATAGGAGGTTACCTATGGGCTTGTATGACTTCACGCTCTATGATGTCATTGTGCGAAACGCCCTGCTGCATGATAGCGATCCGGCCTGGATTGAATCCGACGACGGCACACCCGTAACGTTTGGCCAGGTGAAGGCGGCCGTTGACCGGTTGGCCGCCGCCTTGCAAAAAGCGGACTGCCGGAAAGGGGACCGCATCGGCGTCCTGGGCAAGAATTGCCTGGAGTTTTTCGTGGTTTATGGTGCGGCCGCTGCATTGGGTGCCATCGTGGTGCCGGTGAACTGGCGGCTCTCAGCCGACGAGGCGGTCTTTATCCTGAATGACGGTGCACCTCGCTGGGTGTTTGCCGACGACAGCAATTCCCAATGGACCGAAGAAGTCCGGACCAAGTTGAAAACTTCTCCTCTATTTTACAATCTTCAACAGGGCAGAGGGGGGTACGATGACCTCGCGGGTGGGGGAGGGGGAGCGGACTTCGTACCCGTCGATGTGAACGGGGACGATGGCTTTGTGATGATCCATACCGCAGCCGTTGCCGGCCAGCCGCGCGGCGCTGTACTGAGCCAGAACAATCTGCTGTGCGCCCACATGCACCTGGCCCACGCCCTTGGACTGACCACCAGCGATGTTCATCTCAATGCCCTGCCGTTGTTTCATGTGGCCGGGCTCTTCATGGTCTCTTTTGCCTTTCACGGCGGTTGCCTGAACATCAACCTGGCCAAGTTCGACGCGCCGCGCATGGTTGAATTGATCTCAGAGCACCAGGCATCGTTTACCTTCACCTTTGCACCCATGCTGAAATCCCTCCTGGATGCACAAGTCGAGGCCAAAGCGGATATCGGCTCCCTGCGGGCCGTACTGGGTCTGGATGCACCAGAGGTGATCGACCAGTATCAGAAGACATCCGGCGGCACCTTTTACTGCATGTATGGTCAGACAGAGACATCCATGCTCGCCAGTCTGGGCCGTTACAATGACGCACCAGGATCGGCCGGCCGGCCCATCATGCTGGGTGCGGTCCGGTTGATGGATGACAACGATCAACCGGTTAGCACCGGAGAGGTGGGGGAGATCGCCCTGCGCGGTCCCATGGTCTTCAAGGGATATTGGGGGCTGGAAGATGATAACCGCTATACCTTCCGCAACGGCTGGCACCATACCGGTGATCTGGGACGCATGGATGAAACCGGTTTTCTCTGGTATGCCGGCCGCAAGGCCGACAAAGAGTTGATCAAACCGGGAGGGGAAAATGTCTACCCGGCAGAGGTCGAAAAAGCGGTATTGGAGCACCCGGATGTTGAGGCCGTTGTGGTCTTCGGCGTGCCCGATCCAAAATGGAAGGAAGGCATCAAAGCAGTGTGCGTCCTCTCAGGGGGCGCCACCCTCACAGCAAAGGACCTGATCGCCTTTGTGGGGGATCGCATCGCCCGGTACAAGAAACCCCAGTATGTAGAGTTTGTTGCGGCACTGCCTGAAAAGCCGGATGGTACGGTCGACCGGGAGAAGGTGAAGGAAACTTACGGAGGCACCGCCTCCGGTTGATAGTTCAGGGTTCAAAGTTCAGAGTTCAAAGTTTGTGAAACATAGTTTCCGGTTACTGGATTGGATGCGCTACCGTATTCGTCACCCCGGCGAATAAGGCCAGCCTGCTTTATAGCCGAATATTTCAAACACCAGTGACTCACCGGGGCACAGCGGCTATTCTATAAGATTTAAATTGACCCAGATCCTCGAACTTTGAACCTTGAACTCTGAACTTTGAACTCAAGACAAAGACTCCCTTTGAGCCCGAAACACACAACCAGAAACCGGAAACCAGCAACCTACACCCCCATTAAAAATTTGATTTTTTCTGCCGCTTTGATCTAACATACATCATCCACTTCAACCATGATACAAGCGGGAGACACCATGGTCCGAACCGAGATATCCCTATTTTTGAAAAATGCACCCGGTGAGTTGGGCAAACTCTCGGCCCTGTTCGCCGATGCCGGTATTAATATCGACGCCATTACCATTCAGGACGCATCCAGTTATGTCAAAGAGCTGTTCAGGGCGCGTGGCAAGTCCCTCAAACGAATTGCTTCGGCGGCCAGCTATAATTCCATGAGCAAGGATTCGGCGGATTTCGCCCTGATCAGGGTACTGCCGGCCGATGGGACCATCAACAAAGCCATCGACCTGCTCTCCCAGAATGATTACCTTTTCGATATGATGCCGGTGGTGGTGCTGGAACTGGATAACCGTCCCGGCGAGCTCTCCAAGATCGCCAACCGGATTGGGCAGGAGGGCATCAATATCAATTATGTCTACGGCTCCGTGGCGCCGTCCGGTGGCAAATGCCTCTTTGTCTTCTGCCCTGAAGATGTTGAGCAGGCGGCCAAGATATTCCAATCAAAGACATAGCGCTTCCGTAATATTGCCGGTCTCATCAACCTGTTTCCACTCCCGCATCGGTTTGGTCAGTTGCAGCTGGGTCCAACAGCTCGATGCCGTGCATTGCAAATGTAAGGATCGGTACTAATATGAGTCCAACACTCATATTTTGACCCTTTCGCAAAGGACCCGCATATGAAAGCTTCCGATCTGTTTGTAAAAGCCTTGGAAACCGAAGAGGTGGAATTCATCTTCGGTGTACCGGGAGAGGAAAATCTGGACTTGATGGAATCGTTGCGCCAATCGAACATCAAGCTGATTCTGACACGCCACGAGCAGGCCGCAGGATTCATGGCGGCGACGTACGGACGGCTGACCGGCAAGGCCGGTGTTTGTCTGGCCACCCTGGGGCCCGGTGCGACCAATCTGGTGACAGCGGCCGCTTATGCCCAACTTGGCGCCATGCCGCTGTTGATGGTGACCGGACAGAAGCCGATCAAGAGCAGCAAGCAGGGACGTTTCCAGATTGTGGATGTGGTGCAGATGATGCACCCGTTGACCAAGTATACCCAACAGATCGCTTCCGGCGAAAACATCCCCTCCCGCATCCGTGAGGCGTTCCGGCTTATCGAGGAGGAGCGACCCGGCGCTGCGCACCTGGAATTTCCGGAAGATATTGCCGTGGAAGAGACCTCTTCGGCTGTCATTCCAAAGACGGTTGCCCGGCGCGCCATAGCGGAAGACAAGGCGGTGAGACAGGCTGTGGAGATGATAGAGCGGGCCAAGCATCCCCTTCTGCTGATCGGTGCAGGGGCCAACCGCAAATCCACATCCAACATTCTCGGCAAGTTTATCGATCAAACCGGCATTCCATTCTTCAGCACCCAGATGGGCAAAGGGGTGGTGGATGAGCGTCATCCGCTCTTTCTGGGCAATGCCGCCCTTTCGGCCGACGACTTTCTGCACCGTGCCATCGAGAGCGCGGACCTGATCATCAACGCCGGCCACGACGTGGTGGAAAAACCGCCTTTTTTCATGACCCAAGACGGGTTCAAGGTGATCCACATCAACTTTTCTTCGGCTGCCGTGGATCCGGTATACTTCCCCCAACTGGAGGTGGTGGGGGATATCGCCAACAGTATCTGGCAGATCATGGAACGGCTGACCAATCAACCCACCTGGGATTTTTCACGGTTCATGCAGATCAAAGAGCATGTGGAAGAACACCTCAAACTGTGCATCGACTCTCCGGGCTTTCCCATCTGCCCCTCCCGGCTGGTGGGAGATGTGCGCAAGGTGATGCCCTCTGATGGCATCATTGCGTTGGACAACGGCATTTACAAAATCTGGTTTGCCCGCAACTACAAGGCCCATGAACCCAATACCGTTTTGCTGGACAACGCTCTGGCCTCCATGGGAGCCGGGCTGCCGTCGGCAATGGCGGCGCGGATTGTCTACCCGAACCGCAGGGTGATGGCGATCTGCGGCGACGGGGGGTTCATGATGAACTCCCAGGAACTGGAGACCGCCGTACGACTGAAGATGAACCTGGTGATCTTGATTTTACGCGATGACGCCTACGGCATGATCAAATGGAAGCAGGCCGGCATGGGATTCGAGAACTTCGGTCTCGACTTCGGCAATCCCGATTTCGTGCGCTATGCCGAAAGCTACGGGGCTCACGGCCACCGGGTGGAGAGAGCAGAAGATCTGGTGCCCATCATGGAAACGTGTCACTCCAGCCCGGGCGTGCACCTGATCGACTGTCCCGTGGATTATTCGGATAATGACCGGATCCTGAACAAGGAGATCAAGGAGAGGAGCCGCTTGATCTGAAATCGGCCCCATCAGCGATTCTCGGACCCAATCTCCGTGTTGGCGCAAGGCGCAGAATCCTCTGAATACTGCCCGTATTCCTGCGGTTCAGCGCCTCACGCCGCCTTGATCTTGGACCCGAGAAACGCCGCTGGGCTGATTTGGCTAGTGGTTCATTATGGAAAACGTCTATTGATATAATCCCGGCTTTCGCCGGATGACGATCATTTCCAAATTGTTGGCAGGTTGACATCTAATACTAACCTTCTTCTATAAGGTGACCTCCATGACCGAAAAATTTTCTTTGCTCGTTCCCGGTGCCACGACAGACGACGGGGTACTGGACGTATTTGCACCGTGGGACAACACCAAGATCGCGGAAGTGACGGCAGCGGATGAGGCAGCCGTGGAAAAGGCATTGGAGACGGCCTACGCTTTATTCCGCAACCGGGATGGCTGGTTGCACCCGTCCAAGAGAATCGAGGTTCTCGATAAGGCTGCGACCATCATGGCCTCCCGAGCAGATGAGCTCGCCGTGGAAGCGGCGCGGGAGGGGGGCAAACCCCTGGTCGATTCCCAAATCGAAGTGGCCCGGGCCATCGATAGTGTAAAGAGCTGCATCGAAACCTTGCGAACCCATGCGGGAAAAGAAATTCCCATGAATTTAAATGCAGCCTCCACCGGGAAACTCGCCATGACCCATCATGAACCCATCGGGGTGGTGGTGGCCTTTAGCGCATTCAACCACCCCCTCAATCTCATCGTTCATCAAGTCGGTCCGGCCGTGGCCACGGGTTGCCCGGTGATTGTCAAGCCTGCCAGTGACACACCGCTGTCCTGTATGCGGTTTGTGGAAATCCTGCATCAGGCGGGTCTCCCAGAGGAGTGGTGTCAGGCCCTGGTGGTAAAAGATCTGTCGTTGGCACAAAAAATGGTTTCGGATGGACGTCTGGGATTTTTCTCTTTTATCGGCAGCGCAAAAGTCGGCTGGATGCTGCGGTCCGTGCTGGCACCGGGGACCCGTTGTGCGCTGGAACATGGTGGCATGGCGCCGGTGATCGTGGCAGCGGACGCCGACCTGGATAGCGTCGTCCCCTCTTTGGCCAAGGGCGGCTTCTACCACGCGGGCCAGGTGTGCGTATCGGTCCAGCGCATTTTCGCCCATGCCTCAATTGCGCGGGAATTGGCAGGGCGGTTGGTTGATGCGGCCAAAACCCAAAAAATTGGCGACCCCACCCTGCCGGACACCGACGTGGGGCCATTGATCCGTCACCGGGAGGTGGATCGTGTCGAAGAGTGGGTTCAGGAAGCAGTCGAGGGCGGCGCTGAATTGATGACCGGCGGACAGCGGGTTTCCGACGCATGCTACCAATGCACCGTTCTGTACGATCCGCCAGAAGATGCCAAGGTGAGCAACCTGGAAGTCTTCGGGCCGGTGATCAATGTCTACGCCTATGACAATTTGGACGACGCCATTGCCCGGGCAAATTCGCTGCCCTATGCATTTCAGGCGTCCGTTTTCACCAAAGACATCGACACGGCCATGCGCGGCTTCAATCGATTGGATGCGGCTGCCGTAATGATCAACGAGCACACTGCGTTTCGCGTCGATTGGATGCCATTTGCCGGATTGAAACACTCCGGCTACGGCATTGGCGGCATCGAGCACACCATGAAAGATATGCAGGTGGAGAAGATGATGGTGCTGAAATCAAGCGCGTTGTAGCCAGTAGGTTGTCAATGATGTGCTGATGGATATACTTCATGCTCCATATGACCTGGTAGCAAAGTGGCGGGTCGGCATTCTTCAGATTCTATTCAGGCGTCAGCATCAATTCATAGAGCTCCTCTGTGAGGTTTCGACCCCACATCCTGTGCTTCTTGCTGTCGGTCAGCTTGAATCCGGATGACGTGTAGATGTGTTTTGCGGCATCTAAAAAATCGATGGTCCAGAGAAAGACAGATCGATATCGGTGCTCCTTGCAAAATTTAATGGTCTCCTCGATTAACCGCCTTCCGACACCTAATCCTCGAAGTGTCGGGTGTAGAATGAGCCAACGCAATTGAGCCCTATTTCCAGGGCAACCGACAATCGCTACCGATCCCACGACCGCCCTATCTTTTTCGACTATCCATAATTGATCCCGTGAAGTGCGGGTATTGATGAAATCTCCGAGGGGAATGGCGACATAAGGTTCGAAGGTGTGGTCAAAGCCGTATTCTTCAGCATACAGCATTCCATGCAGATGGATGATCGATCCGATGTCGCCCGGCTTGATGGTTGTCCTGAGCGAAACATGTTGGCTGTGTTCTATGGATGTGTAGTTGCTCACAAGTTGAATGTTTGCAGAGATAGTTGCTTGTGTCAACTAAAAGGTTGACAAAAGCAACTAATTTTTACATTCTGGTCAACAAGGATACCCCGGAGGTCGATCATGCTGAAGCAGATACATGCCATTCGCAAATTCAATCGATTCTATACAAATTTTCTGGGAT
>JAAUYD010023760.1_pt1 | contig 11940 bp, 12 predicted proteins | sample 7278101 | NCBI WGS metagenome assembly JAAUYD01 (sample SAMN14350128, study PRJNA611818) | marine sediment metagenome | isolation source: surface marine sediment (0.6m) | place: French Polynesia: Moorea | collected 2018-08 | reverse complement strand
TCAATCGAGGGCACGCTGGGAATTCATACCATTGGCTGCATCTGGCTTGCCGGTTGCGCGCTGTTTGCCTTGTGGTTTTAAACGACGACGAAACTCATGCACATCAGAATCAAGAAGGGCCTGGATGTCCCGTTGGCCGGTTCACCGAAGCAGAAGATCTCTGCCGGTCCTGACGTAACCTCGGTCGCACTGCTGGGTCCCGACACTCACGATCTCAAGCCTCGGATGCTGGTACGCGAAGGCGAGCGCGTTCGATTGGGGCAGCCCCTGTACACAGACAAGGCGAATCCGGGCATCAATTTCACCTCTCCCGGCAGCGGCACCGTAACGCGAATCAATCGCGGTGAGCGACGCATACTGCAGTCCGTGGTGATCGACCTGGATGGTGACGACGCCGAAGCCTTCTCGAGCTTCGCTCCTGGCGAATTTGCGAATCTGGATGCCGAGACTGTACGCAAGACTTTGCTGACGTCAGGTCTCTGGACCGCCTTTCGAACTCGTCCCTACAGCAAGATACCCGCGGCCGAGACATCTCCACGGGCCATCTTCGTCACCGCGATGGACACCAATCCGTTGGCCCCGGACCCGGGCGTCATCATCAACGCCGACCCGGACACGTTCGTGCTCGGACTCGAACTGGTTCGGAAACTCGTCCACGGCCCGGTCTACGTCTGCACGGCCGACAACGCCAACATCGAGTGCCCGACTGACCAGCCGTTCCGCCACGCGGTCTTCCAGGGCCCGCATCCGGCCGGGCTTCCAGGTACACATATCCACTTCCTGGAGCCAGTCAGTGAGGACAAGGTCGTCTGGCACATTGGCTACCAGGACGTCATGGCCATTGCACGCCTGTTCAGCACGGGCCGCCTGCCCGTCGAGCGCATTGTCTCGATCGGTGGACCGATGATTGAACAACCGCGCCTCTTGCGAACGCGCCTCGGCGCCAATACCAGCGAGCTCGTGAGCGGTTCGCTGCGGCCGGGCGATGTGCGCGTGGTCTCCGGGTCGGTTTTGAGCGGACACCGGGCTGCGGGCTGGGCTACTTATCTCGGCCGTTACCACCAGCAGATCTCGGTGCTCCAGGAAGGCAATCCAAGAGAATTCCTGTCGTTCCTGCGACCGGGGTTTGGCAAGTTCTCATCAACGCGCGCATTCGCCGGTGGCCTCTTCGGCAAGGACTACCGCATGACGACATCGCAGAACGGTAGTCCGCGTGCGATGGTCTCGATAGGCAGCTTCGAGCGAGTAATGCCGCTCGACGTTCTGCCGACACTGCTCCTCAAGGCAATTCTCGTCAGAGACACTGACGGCGCCCGCGAACTCGGCTGTCTCGAACTCGACGAAGAAGATCTGGCGCTTTGTTCCTATGTATGCAATGGCAAGTACGAGTATGGCCCGCACTTGCGCAAGACGCTGCATGAAATCGAGGTGAACGGCTGATGAAACCTCTGCGTTCCTTCCTCGACAAGATCGAGCCACTCTTCGTCCCCGGCGGACGCTTTGAAAAACTGTACGCGCTCTACGAGGCCGTCGACACATTCTTTTACTCACCGCCCGATCTCGCGCGAGGCTCTCCGCACATACGCGACGCGCTGGACCTGAAGCGCGTCATGATCATAGTCGTCATTGCGGCCGCCCCGGCGGCGCTGATCGGCATGTGGAATACGGGCTATCAGGCTAACGTAGCGCTGCAATCGCTCGGCCTCGGCGGCATTGAAGGCTGGCGCGGCGCCTTGCTGCCAATCCTGGGTGCCGGCTACGACCCGCAGAAAGTCTGGGATTGCCTGCTGCACGGCGCGTTGTATTTCGTGCCAATTTACATCGTCACGATGGTAGTGGGCCTATCCTGGGAAATCCTGTTCGCCGGGGTTCGCAACCACGAGGTCAATGAAGGCTTTTTTGTTACGGGCTGGTTGTTCGCGTTGATCGTGCCGGCGTCGATTCCACTGTGGCAGGTCGCAGTTGGCATCACCTTCGGTGTCATAGTGAGTAAGGAAGTGTTCGGCGGCACAGGCAAGAATTTCCTGAACCCGGCGCTGGTCGCACGCGCATTTCTGTATTTCGCTTACCCGGCGCAGATCTCCGGCGATGCCGTCTGGACGCCGGTCGACGGCTTTACGGGTGCGACGGCACTTGGCGTCAGCGCCATTGAGGGCATGCAGGGACTGCTCGCGACCGGGCTGACCTGGACCCAGGCATTTGTCGGCCAGATGCAGGGCTCCATCGGTGAGACCTCGGCGGCCGCTTGCCTGGTTGGCGCCGTAATCCTCATCTACACGGGCATCGCATCCTGGCGCATCATCGTCGCCGTCTTTGCGGGACTGATTATCCCGACCCTGCTGTTCGGAGACGCCAGCAGCACCAACCCGATGTTGTCCATGCCCTGGCACTGGCACATCGTGTTGGGCGGCTTCGCCTTTGGCGCCGTGTTCATGGCAACCGATCCTGTCAGCGCCGCGCAGACGGATACGGGCAAATGGGTCTTCGGACTGCTGATCGGATTTATGACCTGGCTGATCCGTGTCATCAATCCGGCGTTTCCCGAGGGCATTATGCTCGCGATCCTGTTTGCCAATGTATTTGCCCCGGTCATCGACCACTTCGTCGTACGCGCGAACGTGAAGCGGAGGCTGAAACGTAATGTCTGACAAATTCGACCGTGACAGCATTTCCAATACGCTGATTGTCGCTATCAGCCTCAGCCTCGTATGTTCGATAATTGTGTCGAGCGCGGCACTGGTACTGAAGCCGATCCAGCAACAGAACGAAGAGCTTTTCCGGCAGCAAATCATTCTCGAAGTCGCCGGGCTCATGGAACCCGGCGCGGACGTCACCGCCTTGTTCGAAGCGATCGAAGAACGCGTTGTCGAACTCGAATCTGGCGAGTACGCAGCCGATGCCGACACCAGCGAGATGGTCGCCATTCCGAGTGAGCTCGATCTCGCCGGAATCGGCGAGCGAGCGCGCTACGTGCCGGTCTACCAGGTCATGAAGGAAGGCGAGATCGACCAGGTCATTCTGCCTGTCTATGGCAAAGGTCTTTGGTCAACGATGTATGGCTACCTGTCCGTGGCGCCCGACGGCAACGCAACGCGTGGCCTGCAGTTCTACGCCCACGGTGAGACGCCGGGCCTTGGCGACCAGATGGACAAGGAAGACTGGCGCGCGCAGTGGGACAGCAAGCAGCTTTATGGCGACAGCGATCAACCCCAGGTTCGGGTCATCAAGGGCCTCGTGCCTGACGGTGTTGACGGTGGCGAGCACATGATCGACGGCATGTCCGGGGCCACGCTCACCGGCAACGGTATCACCGGACTCCTGCAGTACTGGACAGGATCGCACGGCTTCGGCCCCTACCTGAAGAATTTTCGTGAGAGCAGCTAACGATGAGTGAAGCCCGCAAAGTCATTATCGACCCACTTGTCGACAACAACCCGATAACACTGCAGATGCTCGGCATCTGTTCGGCGCTCGCGGTGACGACATCGCTGTTACCCGCGCTGTTGATGTGCGTGGCGCTGACCAGCGTCGCTGCGCTCGCGGGCGCCGCCATCAGTGCGTTGCGTCACCGGATACCGAACAACATTCGCATCATCGTCTTCATGACGATCATCGCGTCGCTCGTCATCCTCGTTGACCAGTTACTGAAAGCCTACGCATTTGAGACCAGCAAGCAGCTGTCCGTCTTCGTCGGCCTCATCATCACCAACTGCATCGTCCTCGGTCGTGCCGAGGCGTTTGCGATGAAGAACGGTGTGGTCATGAGTTTTCTTGACGGCCTCGGCAACGGTCTTGGTTACAGCGTCATCCTGATTGCGGTCGCGACATTGCGCGAGTTGTTCGGTGCCGGAACACTGCTCGGCTACCCGGTTTTCGAGACCGTCGCCAATGGCGGCTGGTATGAGGCCAACGGCCTGATGCTTCTGCCGCCGAGCGCCTTCTTCATCATTGGCTTCCTGATCTGGGGCATTCGCACCTGGCGCAAGCAGCAGGTCGAGAAACCTGACTACCAGATTCACGAAGTGCACAGAACGGAGGTCTACTGATGGAGGCCATGGCAAGACTCTTCGTTCAGGCCGCGTTCGTCGAAAACCTGGCACTCGCATTCTTCCTCGGCATGTGCACCTTCCTCGCCGTCTCCAAGCGCGTAGAAACGGCCATAGGCCTCGGCGTCGCAGTCATCGCGATCCAGGTCATCACGGTGCCGGTCAACTACCTGATTTACAACTTCCTGCTCGCCGACGGTGCGCTGGCCTGGGCGGGACTGCCGAACGTCGACCTGAGCTTTCTTGGCCTGGTGTCCTACATTGGCGTCATCGCGGCGCTGGTGCAGATACTCGAGATGACACTCGACAAATTTTTCCCGAAGCTCTACAACGCGCTCGGCATCTTCCTGCCGCTGATTACGGTGAATTGCGCCATCCTCGGCGGCACATTGTTTATGGTCGAACGCCAGTACGATTTCGGGGAATCGGTCGTGTTCGGTCTCGGCAGCGGTGCCGGCTGGGCAATCGCGCTGATCGCGCTTGCAGGCATTCGCGAGAAACTCAAATACTCTGACGTTCCGGACGGGCTGCAGGGATTGGGAATCGCATTCATCATCGTCGGCCTCATGTCGCTGAGCTTCATGGGCTTTTCAGGTATCTAACGTGAACGCTCAATCGTCGGTAATGCTGGAAGTAATGCTGGGCGTCGGCCTTTTCACAGCCGTAGTCCTGTTGCTGGTTTTCGTCATTCTCGCCGCGCGTTCTCGTCTTGTGTCGACGGGCAACGTCACCGTCCTCGTCAACGACGAGAAAGAGCTCTCCATTCCTGTCGGGGGCAAGCTGCTACAGGGACTCGCCGACGCAGAGTTGTTTGTGCCATCGGCGTGCGGCGGAGGCGGGACCTGCGCCCAGTGCCGAGTACGCGTGCTTTCCGGTGGCGGCGCCATCCTGCCCACGGAGACATCCGTCATCAACAAGCGCGACGCCGCCGATCACTATCGGCTCGCCTGCCAGGTGGCCGTCAAGCAAAACATGACAGTTCAGGTGCCGGATGAAGTATTCGGCGTCAAGCGCTACGAAACGACTGTCGTTTCAAATCGCAATGTCGCGAGCTTCATCAAAGAACTCGTCGTGGCCCTGCCCGAGGGTGAAGAACTCGACTTTCGTGCCGGCGGCTACATCCAGATCGAGTGCCCGCCGCACGACCTCAAGTACGCGGATTTCGACATTGATGAAGAATTTCGCGACGAGTGGGACAAGTACGACCTTTGGCGATACGAGTCGCATGTCAAGAAGGCCGAAATGCGGGCCTACTCGATGGCGAGTTATCCCGACGAGCGGACTGTCATCAAGCTCAACGTGCGTATCGCGACACCGCCGCCCGGTGCCGATGATTCGATTCCGCCGGGCATCATGTCGTCGTATATCTTCAACCTGAAACCTGGCGACAAGACGGTGATCTCGGGACCGTTTGGCGAATTCTTCGCGAGGGATACCGACAACGAAATGGTCTTCATCGGCGGCGGCGCGGGCATGGCGCCAATGCGTTCTCACATCTTTGACCAGCTCAAGCGCAAGCACAGCCAGCGCAAGATGTCGTTCTGGTACGGCGCACGCAGCCTGCGCGAGATGTTCTATGCAGAAGAGTTTGACGAGCTTGCCCGGAACAACGACAACTTCGATTGGTACCTGGCGCTGTCCGAACCACAGCCGGAGGACAACTGGACAGGCCTGACAGGCTTTATTCACCAGGTACTCTATGACGAGTACCTGAGAAAGCACGAAGCACCGGAAGACTGCGAGTATTATCTATGCGGCCCACCGATGATGAATGCGGCGGTCATCAAGATGCTCGACAGCCTCGGGGTCCAGAAAGAGAATATTCTGCTGGACGACTTCGGCGGATAGTCCTCGATGCGGCGCGCCACCCTGTATTTCTTTGCCCTGCTGCTTGCAGCGTGCGGAAACGATCGATTGCCGCAGCTCGAGCTCGCCGGTACCGCGCTTGGAACGACATTCAAGGTTGCGATCGTCTCGGCGCCGGACGAATTGGACCGTGACGCACTCGAGGCAGCGATCGTAGACAAGCTAACGTCCGTGGACAATCTCGCATCAACGTGGCGTAGCGACTCGGAGTTGTCGTCAATTAACGCAAATCCGACCATCGAATGGATGCGCGTCTCGCCAGAGCTTTGCGACATGCTGGACAGTGCCCTGCAAATCAGCGCAACGACCGGCGGAGCGTTTGATGTAACTGTCGGCCCGCTCGTCAATCTCTGGGGCTTTGGCCCGAACGGGCCCGTGGACGAACCACCTGCCGACGACGCTATCGCGGCGGTCATGGCGGCGGTCGGCTATGACAAGATCGAAACGGACTGTAATGCCGGCCTGGTTCGCAAGGACGTGCCCGACCTGTACGTCGACCTGTCGGGCTGGGCCAAAGGCTATGCCGTGGATGAACTTGCCCAACTGCTCGACCGCAACGGTCTCGACAACTACCTGGTTGAAGTTGGCGGAGAAATTCGGGTCAGTGGACACAACAGCGAGAACCTGGACTGGGCCGTCGCCGTCGAGGCGCCTTCGACTTCCACACGCGTTCCGCATGCTGTCGTCCGGGTCACGAACACGAGTATTGCAACTTCGGGCGACTATCGGAATTTCTTCGAGTACGATGGTACGCAGTATTCACATACGATCGACGCACGTACGGGGCGGCCGGTCACACACAGATTGGCGGCCGTAACGGTGTTCAATCACTCGGCTGCCTACGCGGATGCAATGGCCACCGCGCTGCTCGTGCTGGGTCCGGATGACGGACCGGCGCTGGCAAACGAGCTCGACATCGCGGCCTACTTTCTCGTTCGCGATACGGCTGGTGTCCGCGAAATTACGACGTCCGGTTTCGACCCGACAGGAGCATAATGAATACGATACTGACAACGTTGTTGCTGAGCTTCATTGTGATTCTGCTCGTCATCGCGGGCATGAGTGTCGGCGTTATGAATGGCAGACGTGCCATTAGCGGCAGCTGTGGCGGCCTCAATGGCGGCGGCTGTGAACTGTGCAGCGGCAAGGGCGAATGTCGCCGCAGTCGTGCGGCCGCCCGAACGGAGGAATGACATGCCTTTGAAATCATGTCTCGTCAAAGACTACATGGCCAAATCGCTTGTCACGTTCAAGCCGGACACCAACGTGCTCGACGCTGTGCACACCCTCGTCGAACACCGCATCGCCGGCGCACCGGTAGTCAACGATCAGGGCAGCATCGTCGGCATGTTGTCGGAGTTCGACTGCATGAAGGTCGCACTGCAGGCGGGTTACCACGGCACCTATGGCGGCCCGGTCTCCGACTACATGAGTCGGGACGTCAAGACCGTCAACGCTGAAATGAGCATTGTCGATCTCGCGCAACAATTCGCCGAGAAAGGTTATCGGCGCTTCCCGGTTACGGACAAGAATCGCCTCGTCGGCCAGATCAGCCGCCGCGACGTCCTGCGCGCACTCGAGGTGCTGGCGCAAGGCTAGTCATAGCCATCGGGCGGTTTCCTGCAACAATTGCAGCGATCGCCGAAAAACAGAACGACGATCAAGTCCGCTGGCAGCGGGCTGCTCACCGGCAGACTAATCGCCGCGCGCTGTATAGCGCTTCGCGCCGTGGCGAATTACGCGTCGTCCTCGCTGACAAACCGCGCGCCCAGCGTCTTGCGGCGCAGGTAGGCATAGACATCGAGGAGGGGCAGGTCCTTCGGGCAGACGTCGGCACATGCCATCATGCCCAGGCAGCCAAATACACCGTTGTCGCCCGCCACAACCTCGAACCAGTCGGCATCGGACCGCGAATCGCGTGGATCCAGCATAAAGCGTGCAACACGATTCAGCCCTGCGCCGGCAAGAAACTCCTCATCCAGGTTGGCAACGCCGCAAGATGCAACGCAGCAGCCACACTCAATACACCGATCGTTTTCGTAAATCGCGTCAGCGAGATCGTCGCTCATGCGAGCTTCCGTTGCGTCGGGGTCGAACGGCTGCTGTTCGTGTATCCATGCTTCCGTGCGCTCCGCCATTTCGCGGAACCAGGTACCTGTATCGACTGACAGGTCACCGACCAGCTTGAACGCCGGCAACGGATAGAGCTGAATCCTCTCGGGCAGATCGCCGGTCAGGGTGCGGCACGCCAGCGCCGGTCGGCCATTGACCATCATGCCGCAGGAGCCGCAAATCGCGGAGCGGCAGGCGAAATCGAACTGCAATCCCGGGTCGAATTTCTCGCGGATCTGGTTCAACGCGATGTACAAGGTCATGAACGGCGTTTCGTGCAGTTCAAAGGTGTCGGTGTGCGGTTCGGAATCCGGGTCTTGCGGGTTGTAGCGGAATATCTCGAAAGTCAGTTTGCGCGCGTCCTGGCTCATGTCTTTACCCCGTCACCGTACGCCAGGCATCGCGATCGAGCCGGCTACCCATGTCTTCAGCGGTCTCCAGCCTGCCATGACCACGTTGCGCATCGAGGACCCGCGTATTGTGCGCCTCGAGCGATTCGGTCATTTCGATGCGTTCGTCGGCACCGTATCCACGGTATCCGGGTGGCAGGTCAATAAGTCCTGTCGGCTCGTAGGTGAAATCAGGTTGCCCCGCATTGAGCTCCCAGCGCACAAGCGTGCGATTTAGCCAATCGCGATCATTACGCAACGGGTAATCGGTTCGGAAATGCGCACCACGGCTCTCCGTGCGTGCCAGCGCACCTCGGGCAACTGTCATTGCAAGTCGCAACATGCCTTTGAGCCGCAGCGCAAACGCAAGCTCGGGATTCACGCCGGGGTCCTTGCAGCGCAGGACCGCGCGATCGCAGTCCTCCAGCAGCTGACCGAGATCCTCGACGGCCGCCGCAAGTTCGTCGCCGGTCCTGAAGATGCCGACCTTTTGCATCATGACATCGCCCATTGCGTCGCGGATATCGTAGATGCTGCGCCCGTCGCCGGTTCGAGCGAGCCACTCGGCCGCACGTGCTTCGGCGGCGGACAGGGCGTCAAATCCAATGCCGGTGTCAGCTCGCAATTCGACGCCGTCGGCGTACTCGGCGACACTGCGGCCGACCAGCCGGCCCGTGACGATGGTCTCGGAAAGACTGTTGCCACCCAGTCGATTGAATCCATGCATGTCCCAACACGCGGCTTCACCGACGGCGAACAACCCGGCAAGCCCGTAGGCCTGGCCGTCCTTGTTCACCCGCACACCGCCCATTGAGTAGTGTTGCGTCGGCCGTACCGGGATCAGTTCCTTGGCCGGGTTGCGGCCGACGAAGTCGCGGCAGATATCCCAGACTTCGAGCAGCTTGGTCTTGAGGTGCTCCTCGCCAAGATGCCGGATATCCAGCCATAAGTGCGGACCATACGGCGAATCGACACCGTCACCATCGCGCATAGCCTGCGCCATGTGCCGCGAGACGACGTCACGACTGGCCAGCTCCTGTTTCTCGGGTTCGGCTTTGACCATGAAGCGCTCGAGGTTTCGATCCAGCAGGTAGCCACCGTCACCGCGGCAGCCTTCCGTTACGAGAATGCCGCTCGGCACGAGCGTCGTCGGGTGGAATTGTACGGCTTCCATGTTGCCCAGTGGTACGACACCCGTATCGAGCGCGATGGACGCGCCCATGCCTTCATTGATCGTCGCGTTGCTCGTGTACTGCCCGTAGATACGGCCATAGCCGCCCGTTGCAATAACCGTCGCTTTCGCGAGAACAACGAAATGATCCCCTGTCCGCAAACAGCGAACCACCGCACCCAGACAGCGGCTGCCGTCATGCACAAGTGCGACGGCTTCGGTTCGATCGCGCACCGCAATCCCGAGCCTGACAACTTCACTATCGACGGCGTAGAGTGCGGCGTGGCCTGTGCCGGCTGCCGCGTAACAGGCACGCCACTTGGCGGTACCGCCGAAGTCGCGATGCGTAATCAGACCATCATTTTCGAGGGCCTCGTCAACTTCGACTTCTTCACCCTTGATGAAATAGTGGTTCTTTCCGCCACGCACGCGAGTCCACGGCACGCCGTAGTGCGCAAGTTCGCGTACCGCGACGACGGCCTCTTTCGCGAAAATGTTCGCGACTTCCTGGTCGGCGCCCCAGTCGCTGCCACGCACGGTATCGAGAAAATGCACAAGCGGGCTGTCGCCATCGGCTTTGGCACAGTTTGCGAGGGCCGCCTGCATGCCGCCCTGGGCCGCACAGCTGTGACTGCGTCGCGGTGGCACGAGCGACAGTATCAGTGTGTCATGACCCGCGGCGGCGGCTTCGATCGCACAACGTTCACCGGCGAGACCACCGCCAATGACGAGTACCTCGGTTGTCTCGAGACGGCCGCTCATGCGGCACCTCCCTCGAGCAGGAACGCGAGCGGCGGATCGACCCAGCCCGCCAGCACGAACAGCGTCAGCGCGCCGACAACGAGAATCAGCCAGAAGATCACCTGCTCAATGCGATGCATTGCAGTACGTGACAGCCAAAGGTCCGCGCCCCATTTGATTGCCAGTCGATACAGACCGACGCTGGCATGAAACTCCACGCACAGCAGCAAAACTGCGTACGGCAGCCAGAGACCGGCCGCGACACGCCCGGTCGACGAGACCGCTTCAATGCCGACGATGTCGCCGAACAGTGGCGTAAATATGTCGATGCCGATAAGAATCAGGTGAAAACTGCCAAGGACGAGGATGATGAAGCCGGTGCGCACCTGCCAGACCCAGAGCATCGACTCCACGTGCGGACGAAACGGTGAATGCTCGGTACGAGTCGGCACACGTTCGCGGCCGGAGTTTCGCAGGCCTTTTGCCAACGCCTGAAGACGTCGACGCTCCTCGAGTTGCGCTGGAATCTTACGCGCCGCATAGACGGCGTGGATGACAAACAACGCGAAGATCGCGAGCACAGTCGGCTGCGCAATGTAATAGTCCTCGAGCACTGTTGCGAGCCAGTCGAAGCCGCGCTCGCCAGTCAGAATTGAGCCGACGAGTACAACGTGTCCCCACATGAACAATGCGAGCAGCAAGCCACTGCCGCCACTGATCACTTCGTATCGGAGCTGTCGTCTTGCCGGATTTGCAACAAGCCTGTTCATTCCGGATTCAGCACGGACAGGACGTCCGGGTTCTCCTCTTCTTCTGCCAGCACTACGTGGCAGGTTTCACAGTCATTGGAAACCTGGTCGCGATCCGCGGTGCGCATGCTGCGTTTGTGGCAGCGCAGGCAGCCATCCGATTGTTCGTGACCAATGTGATTGGGGTAAACGTCCCACCAGACTTCCATGCCCGGGAACACGTTGACCGAGTAAATGTCACCGAGCGTCGTAGCTGCCGCGTCAACGAGTGCCGCCTGATCGCGTGCAACGTCCGGGTAATGCTCCGTGTAAAATGCGCGCATTGCGTCAGCAATACCGATCCGCGCCGCCTCGTGGGACTCGTACTTCTCCTGGATGATGCGCATCGACTCGCGTTTGACGAACGGCAGCGAACGGTCGATGCGCCCGTCGGCGATTGCATTGTCAACGGCGGGACCCGGGGATTCGTAGATGTGCGACGGTCGGTTGTGACAGTCCACGCAGTCCATTTCGCGCCAGACTCCCTCGTCCTCCGGCGCCTTGCGGTCCTTGTAGGTTACCGGCTCAGCTTCGCCGTTCGTGAACTGAATCTCGTAGATAGCTTCGCGCGTCTCATCGGAGCGGTAGCGAATGCTGACGCCGGGATCCACATGCCAGTGAATACCGTGCGCACCATCGGCTCGCGTTCCGCCGACCTTGAGCAGGATGGCCGAAGTCAGCTCGGTATTCTGCTCATCCTCCTCGAAATGCGTGATGACGCGTAGCTTGTCGCCAACAAACTTCGTCGGCCAGTGACACTGCTCGCAGGTATCACGCGCCGGTCGCAGATCATGCAGGGGCGTCGGCACCGGCTTCGGGTACAGGTC
>JAAUYD010008658.1_pt1 | contig 11941 bp, 9 predicted proteins | sample 7278101 | NCBI WGS metagenome assembly JAAUYD01 (sample SAMN14350128, study PRJNA611818) | marine sediment metagenome | isolation source: surface marine sediment (0.6m) | place: French Polynesia: Moorea | collected 2018-08 | reverse complement strand
GTCCTCAGATTACGGCGGGCCCGCCTTACGTTTGCGGGCGCCCTCGGCTCACGCGGTTCTTCTTCGCTTCATTTGAGGCCCGCCTCCAACTTGCGGGCGCCACCCCCGAAAACGCGAAGGCGTGGCGTCGCGGGCCGTGCGTGGGGCGGTGGCACGCACGATCCTTCGCGAATGGAGGGGCTCGCCGCGGCCTTTGGCCGCGTCTCGGGTGCTGATTTCATCGACGGGGGGGGGTGGGCTCCAGGGTGTATCGTCTCGGGGAGACGATGAGGGGAGTTCCATGGCGCTCGCCGAGGTGTTCGGGCGGAAGATCTACTACGAGCTGCACGAGGCGACGGGGGAGGCTTCGGGGCCGCCGCTGATGCTCGTGACGGGCATGGCGGGGACGTGCGCGGGATGGCACGCGCTGCAGCTGCCCGAGTTCGTGCAGAGCCGAGACGTCTTGATCTTCGATCATCGGGGCGTGGGCGAGAGCGAAGATCCGGGCGAGGCGTTCTCGACGGCCGACCTCGCGGCCGACGCGGGGGCCCTCTTGCGGGCGCTCGGCCTCGGGCCGGTCGACGTGCTCGGCACGTTCATGGGCGGGATGGTCGCGCAGGAGCTCGCGATCACCGACCCCGAGCTCGTGCGCAAGCTCGTGCTCGTCGGCACCTACGCCAGGCCCGACGCGAAGCGGCGCATCCTGCTCAAGCACTGGGCGCACATGATGCGCGACGGCGTGCCCTTCTCGTCGATGGTCTACCAGCGCATGCTCTGGACCATGCAGGACGAGACCCTCGAGGAGGACGACCTGGTCAAGTCGATGACCCGGCCGCCCGAGCCGGTGGACATCCCGTTCAGCGAAGACCTGATCATCCGACAGTTCGAGGCCAGCATCGCCCACGACGCGGCGGACCGGCTGGGCGACCTGCCCCACTCGACCATGATCATCTGCGGCCGCCACGATCAGCTGACGCCGCCCAAGTTCCACCGCGAGCTGGCCGACCTGATCCCCGACTCACAGCTGGTGACCCTGAGCTACGGCGCTCACGTCGTGATGGCCGAGAGCGCCGAGCGCTTCAACCACGTGGTGCTCCAGTTCCTCGACGACGAGCGCTGAGCGCTAGCGCAGGGTCTTGAACGAGAGCGCCGGCAGCGCATCCGCGTAGAGCGGCTCGGTCTCCACCCGGCTGCGCAGGATGCGCGCGTCGAAGGCCGTGTCGCTCGCGACCAGCACCCGGTTGTCGAACTCGTCGATGCCGATCGACACGACGTGCGCGAAGCGATCGCCCAGCGCGCGCGCCACCTCGGGCGCCTCGTCGAGGGTGTTGGTCACGAGCACGCCGCCCGGCTTCAGCCGCTTCGCCGCCAGCACGTGCCCCGGGTCGGGGATCCAGTCGGGCTTGTGCACGTCGTCGCCGCGCCCGATGAAGACGTCCTCGAAGATCGCGTCGAAGCGGCGGCGCTCGCGCTCCAGCACCGCGAGCGCGTCGTCGACGATCACCTCGAGGCCGAGCTCGTCGAGGTCGAACTCGGCCCGCGCCACGTCGACCACGTCGCGGTCGAGCTCGACGGCCACGATCTCGGCGCGCGGCGCGAGCAGCCGCAGCTGGCGCGCGACGCTGCCGCCGCCCAGCCCGAGCACGAGCAGGCGCTGCCGCTCGCTCTTCGGGCGCAGCAGCAGCGGCGCGCCGATCGCGTCCCAGACCGAGCCGGTCGACGCGTCACCCGGGCGGTACAGGCTCGCGAACGTCTCGTCGACGATCAGCTCGCGGCCGTAGCGGCTCTCCTGCACGCGCACTCTCGGCGCCTTGCCCACCCCTGCTCTCTCCTGCCTCATCGCGCGCCGCTAGACTGCCGCCATGCGCGCCCAGGTCCACGCCTCACGGAGCCGCGAGCCATGAGCGCCCCGCTCTTCGCCGCCCCCACCGATCACGTCGTCCGCGTCGCGCTCCCCGTGCCGCTGCCGAACGCGTTCGACTACGCGGTGCCCGGCGAGCTCGCCGGCACCGCCCTGCCCGGCGTGCGCGTGCTCGTGCCCTTCGCGGGCCGCGAGCTCGCGGGGCTCGTGGTCGGCGCGTCGACGGCAGATGGGCTCGACGCCGTGGTCGCCGGCGCGGAGCATACCCCTCGGCCCGGCGAAGCGAAGCAGCAGCTCCACAGCGTGAAGCGGGTGCTCGACGACGAGCCCGTCATCTCGCGCAGCCTGATGCAGATCATCGTCGACGCGGCCGACGAGGCGTTCTGCCCGGTCGGGATCGCCCTCTTCTCCGCGCTGCCGGCCGGCAGCGCGCCGAAGCCGGTCGAGGTGGTCGAGGCCACGCCGCTCGGGCGGCAGGCCGCGACCGCCGGCGCCGTGCGCGGCGAGGTCGGCGAGCTGCTCGCGCGCATCGTCGAAGACGGCGCGGCCTCGCCTCGCGCCCTGGCTCGCCAGGGCGGCCCGGCCGTGCTCGACACCCTGATCCGCGACGGGCTCGCGCGCCGCGTCCGCCGGCTCGCGAAGCCGAGCGCGCGCGAGGCCACCCTGCGCTTCTTCCAGCCCGCCCCCGACGTCGACGTCGAAGAGCTCTGCGCCACCGTGCTCGCTCGCGCCCCCAAGCAGGCGACGGTGCTGCGGAGACTCGCCGAGCGCGGCGCCCAGTCGACCCGTGATCTCGACCCGAAGGAGCAGGCCGCGGTGCGCGCGCTCGAGGAGCGCGGCTTCGTGACGAGCGAGGTGCGCAAGGTGCCGCGCAACGTGCTCGGGGCCGCGATCGAGCGCGACGCGGCGCCCGACCTGACGCCCGAGCAGCTCGCCGCCCTCGAGCCGGTCTGCCGCGACGTGCGCGAGCACCGCTACGCGCAGTACCTGCTGCACGGCGTGACGGGCAGCGGCAAGACCGAGGTGTACCTGCACGCCGTCGAAGAGGCGCTGGCCGCGGGTCGCCAGGCCCTCGTGCTCGTGCCCGAGATCTCGCTCACCCATCAGATCGTCGCGCGCCTGCGCGCGCGCTTCGGCGACGGGCTCGCGGTGCTGCACAGCGGGCTGCGCCCCGGCGAGCGGCTCGAGCAGTGGGAGCGGCTACGCGCCGGCGACACCCCGATCGCCGTCGGCGCGCGCAGCGCGCTCTTCGCGCCGCTCGAGAAGCTCGGCGTGATCGTGATCGACGAGGAGCACGACGGCGCGTACAAGAACGAAGAGGGCTTTCGCTATCACGCGCGCTCGCTCGCCGAGCGCCGCGCACGCGCGGCGGGCTGCCCGCTGATCCTCGGCTCGGCCACGCCTGCGCTCGAGACGCGGCATCGCGCCGAGCGCGGCGAGATCGAGCGCCTGCGCCTCGAGCGGCGCATCGGCGGCCGACCGCTGCCCGCGGTCGAGATCGTCGACCTGAACGAGGAGCGCAAGCGCGGCCGGCGCGGCGCCAAGCTGATCGTCACCCGCCCGCTCGAGCGCGCCCTGCGCGAGACCCTCGCCGAGGGCGGGCAGGCGATCCTCTTCCTCAACCGCCGCGGGTTCTCGACCCAGATCTTCTGCTTCGACTGCGGCTTCGCCGAGCGCTGTCCCCACTGCGACGTGGCGCTCGTGTACCACGCGCCCGAGCAGCTGCTGCGCTGTCACTACTGCGAGCACCAGAAGCCGACACCCGATCGCTGCGGTGGCTGCGGGCAGCCCGATACCGCGCTGCTCGGCGTCGGCACCCAGCGCCTCGAGGAGGAGATTCGCGCGCTGCTGCCCGAGGCGAAGGTCGCGCGCCTCGACCGCGACGTCGCGCAGAAGCGCGGCGCGCTCGAGCGCACCCTCGGCGAGCTGCGCGACGGCCACCTCGACGTGCTGATCGGCACGCAGATGGTGGCGAAGGGGCACGACTTTCCGGGCGTGCGGCTGGTCGGCGTCGTGGCGGCCGACCTCGGGCTGCACATGCCCGACTTCCGCGCGGCCGAGCGCACCTTCCAGCTGCTGACCCAGGTCGCCGGCCGCGCGGGCCGCGCCGGCGCGCCCGGCCGGGTGCTGCTGCAGACCTTCGTGCCCGACCACTACGCGATCGCCCCGGTCGTGACCCACGACTACGAGCGCTTCTACCGCGAAGAGGTCGGCTACCGCGCCGGCCTCGGCTACCCGCCCTTCGGCTCGCTGGCCCAGGTGCTGCTGACGGGCGAGGACGACGACGCCACGCGCCGCGCCGGCGAGGCGCTGGTCGCCGACGTGGGCGAGGTGCCGGGGGTCGACGTCATCGGCCCGGCCGCCGCGCCGCTCGCCCGCCTGCGCGGGCGCTTTCGCTACTACGTCGTCGCGAAGGGCGCGAGCGACGACGCGGTGCGCACGGCGTGCACGCGCCTCGCTGCCGGCCTCGCCCGGCTGCCGCGCGAGATCGCCGGCTCGCTGGACGCTGCCCCGGTGCAGATGCTATAACGCCGAAACCGGCGAAAGATCGGGGGGTTAGCGCACCAAACGAGGCGGTGCGCCGGGTCGCCGGATCCCCCGCCCACGACACGCATCGAAGCAACGCGGCGATGCGCCGGCCCCGCACCGAGGGGCCCGGCGCACGCAGCACCCGAGACGACCACGGCCCGAGGCCGCACGAGGCGAGACATGGCCCTTCGCGAAGTCCTGCAGTTTCCCGATCCCCGCCTGAAGCAGGTGTCGAAGCCCGTCGAGGAGATCACGGACGAGATCCGCGAGCTCGCCCGCGACATGTGCGACGTGATGTACGACGAGCCCGGCATCGGGCTCGCGGCGCCGCAGGTCGGCGCGTCGATCCGCATGTTCGTGATCGACACCGAGTGGACCGAGGAGGAGGGCTCGAAGAACCCGACGGTGCTGATCAACCCCGAGTTCATCCGCACCGAGGGCAAGATCACCTGGGAGGAGGGCTGCCTGTCGGTGCCCGACTTCACGGCCGATGTCGAGCGCGCGGCCGAGGTCACGATCAAGGCCCTCGACCTCGACGGCAAGGAGTTCACCGAGGAGTGCACCGGGCTGCGCGCCGTCTGCATGCAGCACGAGTACGACCACCTCGACGGCAAGCTCTTCATCGATCGCATCAGCTTCCTGAAGCGCAGCCGCTACATCAAGAAGCGCAAGAAGCAGCTGCGTGAAGAAGAGGCGGACTAGCCCTGCCGCCCCCCTCCTCACCCGCCCTGCGCATCGTCTTCCTCGGCACGCCCGACATCGCCCTGCCCAGCCTCGACGCCATCCTCGACAGCCGCCACGACGTGGTGTGCGTGGTGAGCCAGCCCGACCGCCAGCGCGGGCGCGGCCGCAAGACCTCGCCCTCCCCCGTCTCGGCGCGTGCGCTCGAGGCCGGCCTGCCGCTGCTGCGGCCCGAGAAGGTCGGCGCGCCCGAGTGCATCGAGGCGCTGGGCGGCCACGCGCCCGACGTCGGCGTCGTCGTCGCGTTCGGCCAGTTCATCCCGAAGTCGGTGCGCGAGCTGCCGGCCAGGGGCTTCATGATCAACGCCCACGCGAGCCTGCTGCCCCGTCATCGCGGCGCGTCGCCGATCGCCCAGTCGATCCTCGATGGCGACGCCGAGACCGGCATCTCGGTGATGCGCGTCGATCGCGAGATGGACGCCGGGCCCGTCGCCCTCGCGCGCCGCACGCCGATCGACCCGATGGAGAACACCGCCGAGCTGACCGAGCGCCTCGGCCAGATGGCCGGCGAGGCGCTCGTCGAGGCGCTCGACCGGATCGCCGAGGACCGCGTCGAGTGGACGCCGCAGGACGCCTCGCAGGCGACGCTGGCGCCGAAGCTCCAGAAGGCCGACGGGCGGATCGACTGGCGGCGGCCCGCGACCGAGCTCGTGCGCCACGTGCACGGCATGGCCCCGCGGCCCGGCGCGTTCGGCACCCTCGTCGACGGCGAGCAGGCACAGACCCTGCGCGTGCTGCGCGCGCGCGTCGCCGACCCGGCCGAGGCGCCGGGCGACGACGCCGCGCCGGGCACGCTGGCCCGCGGCGATGGCCCCGACGCGCCCGCGCTCGTGATCGCCACCGGCGAGGGCTGGCTCGTGCCGCTCGAGGTGCAACGCGAGGGCAAGCGGGCGATGCCGATCGCCGACTTCCTGCGCGGCCACGCCCTCGGCGACGGCGCGCGCTTCGACGCCACACCGGCGCAAGAGACGGGGACCGACCGATGAGCGGACGCAAGCCCGGCGGTCGACACCAGCGCACCGGCCCGGCCCCCGGCGCCGCCACCGGCCGCAAGGCCGGCTCGCCCACCCAGTCGCGGCTCGTCGCCGTGCGCGTGCTCGAGCGCGTCGAGCGCGTGCGCGCCTACGCCGACCTCGCCCTCAACCAGGCCCTGGCGCAGAGCAACCTGCCCGCCGCCGACCGCGCGCTCGCCACCGAGATCGTCTACGGCACCCTGCGCTGGCGCGGCCGCATCGACTGGGTGCTGCAGCAGGCCGTCGACCGCAAGCTCGCCGACCTCGAGCCGCTGGTGGTCACCGCGCTTCGCGCCGGCGCGTACCAGATCCTCTTCATGGATCGCGTGCCGGTCACCGCGGCGGTCGACGAGGCGGTGCGCTGCGTGCGCGCGCTGCACGCCGAGCGCGCGACCGGCCTCGTGAACGCCGTGCTGCGCCGCGTGGCGCGCGAGCACGAGAGCTGGGTGCTCCCCACCCTCGAGGACGACCCGGTGGCGCACGTGCGCGACGCGCGCTCGATGCCCGAGTGGCTGGCCGAGCGGCTGGTGCGCGACTGGGGCGCCGACGAGGCCGCCGCGTTCGCCGAGGCGTGCAACCATCCGCCGCCGCTCACGGTGCGCGTCAACGCGGCGCGCCACGAGCGCGGCGCGCTGCTCGCGCAGCTGCGCGAGCGTCACCCCGACGCCGCGCCCTGCGTGCGCGCGCCCTTCGGCGTCGTGCTCGCGCGCAAGGGCGACCCGCGCCGCGACCCGGGCTTCGTCGCCGGCGACTTCACCGTGCAGGACGAGGCGTCGCAGCTCGTGATCGAGATGCTCGACGCGGCGCCGGACGACCACGTGCTCGACGTCTGTGCCGCGCCCGGCACGAAGGCCACCGGCATCGCCGAGCGCCTCGGCCCCGACGGCCGGGTGCTCGCCCTCGACCGCCATCCCGAGCGCCTCAAGCTCGTCGCCCGCGACTGCCGTCGCCTCGGGCTCGCCGGCCTGCGCACGATCGCGCGCGACGCGACGCGCCCGCTCGGCGACCTGCCCTCGACCCGCGACGCCGAGCGCAGCGCGAGCGAGCAGCCCTTCGATCGCGTGCTGGTCGACGCGCCGTGCTCGGGCATCGGCAGCCTGCGGCGCAACCCCGACGCGCGGTGGCGCATCGAGCCCGACGACCCGGCGCGGCTCGCCGTGGTGCAGGGGCGCATCCTCGACCAGGCGATCGACGTATTGAGGCCGGGCGGAGCGCTCGTCTACAGTACGTGCACGGTGCTCCACGAGGAGAACGAGGACGTGGTCGACGCGTTCCTCGAGCGACACGCGGATTGCCGGCTGGCTTCGCCGGACGAGCTGCCCGAGAGCGTGCGCCCCTGGGTCGACGAGCGCGGGCGGCTGCACACCCGGCCCCATCGCCACGACGCCGACGGCTTCTTCGCCGCGCGCATCGTGAAGCAGCCGTGAGCCGCGTGATGACAGCCGTGAGCGGCGTGATGAGAGCCGTGAGCCGCGTGATGAGAGCCGTGACGAGAGCTTCGGGGGGATACGACAGATGAGCGCACCCATGAGCGTGCAGATCGCGCCCTCGATCCTCGCTTCGAAGATCGCCGAGCTCGGCGATCAGGTGCGGCGGGTGACCGACGCCGGCGCCGACCTGATCCACGTCGACGTGATGGACGGGCGCTTCGTCCCCAACATCACGATCGGCCCCTTCGTCGTCGAGGCGATCAAGCCCGCCACCCACCTGCCCCTCGACGTGCACCTGATGATCGTCGAGCCCGAGAAGTTCGTGCCCGACTTCGTCTCGGCCGGCGCCGACATCGTCGGCGTGCACGCCGAGGCGTGTCCGCACCTGCACCGCAACGTGGCGCAGATCAAGGAGCTCGGTGCGAAGGCGTGCGTCGTGCTCAACCCCGCGACGCCCGAGGCGATGATCCGTGACGTCATCGGCGACGTCGATCAGGTGCTGCTGATGACGGTGAACCCCGGCTTCGGCGGCCAGTCGTACATCGCGGCGGTCGAGCGCAAGCTCGAGGTGGTGCGCGGCTGGATCGACGCGAGCGGCCGGCAGGTGAGCCTGCAGGTCGACGGCGGCATCAAGCCGGGCACGATCGGCCCCGCAGCCCGGGCCGGCGCGCGCAACTTCGTCGCCGGCACCGCGGTGTTCGGGCAGCCCGACTTCAAGCAGGCGATCGACGCCCTGCGCGCCGAGGCCGAGGCCGCGATCGGCTGAGCAGAGCTCGCACCCGCAGCCCGTTCGACGGCCTCTTCACCTCATACCCGCAGCCGGATCAGCAGCGCGGGCAGCAGCACGAGGTCGGCGAGCAGGCACGACGCCATCGTGAAGGCGGCGAGCCCGCCGAACTCGGTCAGCGTCGCGAAGCGGCTCGCCATCACGATGCCGAACCCGAGCACGAGCATCAGCGACGTGATCGCGATCGGCCGCCCGACGTGCCGCGTCGCCGCGCGCGCCGCCGCCTCGGGCCCCTCGCCCGCGCGCCGCTCGCGCCCGTAGCGCACCATGAAGTGCACGCTGTCGTCGATGGCGATGCCGAGCGCCATGCTGCCGACCAGGCTCGTCGGCAGCGAGAGCGAGGCGGCGCCCGCCCCCATCAGCCCGTAGAACGCGATCAGCGGCACGACGTTGGGCACCATCGTCGCCAGGCCGAGCCGCAGCGAGCCGAGCGAGATCGAGACGAGCCCCGCGATCGCGAGCGTCGCGAGCAGCACGCCGAGCGGCTGGCTGCGCGCGAGCCCGTCGGCCCCCCGCGCGAGGATCAGCGCCTTGCCCGTCAGCTCGGCCCGGGCATCGCGCGCCAGGGGATGCGCGGCGATCGCGTCGTCGAGGCGGCCGGCGAGCTCGAGCAGCGCGCTCGAGCCGACGAGCCCCGTGCGCACGACGACGTTGGCGCGCCCGTGATCGAGGGTGAGCAGCCGCGACGTCTCCTCCCTCGGCATCATGAAGAGCAGCTCGCTCGCACCGGCGCGAGTCTCGGGGATGCGCTCGGCCGCGGGGTCGTCGCCCGCGAACGCGCGGTTGAGCGGACCCATCGAGTCGAGCACCGAGATCGTGCGCCCCACCCCCGTCACGTCGTCGAGCGCCGACTGCAGCGCGGCGATCGACTCGAGGAGCGCCGGCTCGCGCAGCGCCCCAGGCGCGCCCCCGTCGACGGTCACGTAGAGCGGCACGGCCCCGGCGAGGCGCTCGTTCACCGCCTCGAAGTCGACCCGCACGGGGTGCTCGCGCGAGAAGTTCGAGAGCTGATCGGTGTCGATCTCGATGCCCGGGATCAGCGCGACCGACACGAGCAGCACGGCGGTCGAGACGCCGAGCACCGTGCCCGCCCGCCGTCGAACCCGGCCTGCGAGCCCGAGCAGCGCCGCGTCGAGGCGCGGCGTCGCGTCACCGGTGACCGACCCGCGCACGCCGCCGAGCGAGAGCAGCGCGGGGATCGCCGTCAGTGAGAGCAGGGTCGCGGCGAGGATCCCGAGCGCCGCGAAGCCGCCGAAGCGGCGCACGGCCGGGACGTCCGAGATCATCAGGGCCGCGAAGCCGATCACCGTGGTGACGCACGCGATGAGCGACGGCAGTCGCACCTCGGCGAGGGCCGCCCGGGCCGCGGCGGCCGGGTCGGGCTCGCGCGCGTGCTCCTCCTGGTAGCGCGCGATCACGTGGACGCCGTAGACGCTCGCGACCGCGAGCAGCATCGGCGCGAGCAGCGCGGTGATGAGGTCGAGCGCGTGGCCTGCCGCCACGAGCGCGGCGTGCGTCCACAGCACCGCCAGCGCCGCGACGCCGAGCGGCAGCGCCGCCGCGCGTGCGCCGCCGAAGGACGCGCGTGCGCCGCCGAAGGAGAGGAAGAGCACGCCCGCCATCGCGAGCGCCACCAGCGGGCCGAGGCGCAGCAGGTCCGAGACGATCCCCTCGTAGACCGCGACCTTCACGTGGGGCCGGCCGGCGACGTGGAAGCCCCGGGTCGCCCCGAGCTCCTCTTCGAGCACGGCGACGATCGCGGCATCGAAGCGACCTTCGATGAAGGCGCCGTCGTCCATCTCGCGAAAGCGGACGTTCAGCGCGGCGGTGCGCGCGTCGTCGGAGAGCAGGATGCGGCGGTAGACCGGGTCTTCGAGCGCCAGCCGTTCGAGGCGCTCGAGCTCGAGCGTGTCGTCGGGCAGCGTCTCGATGAAGGGCTCGATGTCGACGCGATCGAGCTCGGCGTTCCACGCATAGCGGGTCGCATCCATCAGGTGCGAGACCGAGCGGACGGCCTCCATGCGCGCGAGCTGATCGCCGGCACGCTCGAGGGCCGCGAGACACGGCGTCGTGAACACCGCGTCGCAGACCACTGCGACGACGTACACCTCGTCGTCGCCGAAGTCGGTCACCGCGCGCGCATGCGAGGCGCGCGCCGGATCGCCCAGGGGCAGCAGCGGGTCGGTGCTCGGATCGATGCGCAGCCGCAGGGTCGGCGGCGAGGGCCCGACGAGGACGGCGGCCGCCGCGATGCTCGCCGCCGCAATGCCGGCGAGCACCACACCGCGGCGGCGCACGATCGCGGCCGGCGCGAGCGCAGGCCCGAGCAGCAGGAGCGAGAGCACGACCGCGGCCACCCAGGGGTTCATCCAGCTCCTCGCTCCGCCTCGTGCAGGCCGCTCGGGGCCACGATCGGCTTCGGCCGGCCAGCGCCGGGTCGGGTCGCTCGCGCGAATTCGTGCAGATTCTACGCTGCGCGGCGCTCGTCGCGGCTCACGCCCTCAGTGGCGCCTGGCGCCTGCTGATCGAGTCTGGCGGCCGCATCGTCGCCCACCCGACGGCCCTCCCCGAATGGCCCCGTACAGCTTGAGAACGGGGGCTTTCGGCGTCATACTCCGCCGCCAGTCGGGGCGTGGCGCAGTTTGGTAGCGCGCTTCGTTCGGGACGAAGAGGTCGCTGGTTCAAATCCAGTCGCCCCGACCATTCCCTCCTCCCATCCCTGCATCGTCTCCAGCACGCGCCCAGCTCGCCCGCCTACGCACCTGACAGGCGGCGGCGCGCCGGCCCTCCGCTGCGTGGAGCCACCGGGTCGTCGAGCCCGTCGCCCCCGGGCGTGCCGGTTCGGACGAAGTTTTTTTCGCACCTCCCGAGGCGCACATGGGTGCGTCGATCGGGCGCATCGGCCTGCGAACGAGGCCTTCGATGCGGCGCACTTCGGCCGATCGTTCGAACAGGCAACTTCGCCGCCGGCGCCGCTGATATCGCATGACAATCGCGCGCCGCTGCGTTCGCCCGGCGTCGGGCACGAAGCGCATCGGCAGACGCCGGCGCATGCAACTCCTGCGCAACGACGAAGGCAGGCCATCGACACCTGATTGTGTCAGAAGGTCGAACGCTCCGTTGACAGTGAATGGGGCCGATGCCAGCATCGTTCGTGCGTGGCGTCACGTAGCCGTCGAAACTCGATGATGAAGACATCACGAGACGAGGCGGCGACGCGAACGCATGCGCGCCTACAGCGCGGACGAGCCGGCCTCCCTCTGGTCCATCGCCCGTGCTCCGACGGCTCGGGCCTCGAAGCCCGAGCGGAGAGCACATGTCCTTCGAGGAAATGGCGTGGCAGCTGGCCGAGGTCTTTCACGAGCTCGACAACGACCAGATCAACGAGATGCTCGCGCGCAACGTGCCCGTGGACGCGCTCGGCTTCATCAGCGAGTACGCGAACCACTTCGGCCAGACGGCCCAGCTCGAGGACGAGACGCGCGAGCGCCTGCCGAACCTCATGCTGATGGGCTATCTCCTGCGCGTCGTCGAGGAGCGCCTCGACCCCCAGCGCCGCGAGATCTGAGCCCAGCGCGCTCGCACTCGATCCGCAGGGACG
>JAAUYD010061980.1_pt1 | contig 11943 bp, 17 predicted proteins | sample 7278101 | NCBI WGS metagenome assembly JAAUYD01 (sample SAMN14350128, study PRJNA611818) | marine sediment metagenome | isolation source: surface marine sediment (0.6m) | place: French Polynesia: Moorea | collected 2018-08 | reverse complement strand
TCCAAGGAACTTTTCCCGATTGAAATCTCCGGTACGGCTGTTGGGGCGATCAATTTATTTCCATTCGCTGGCGGGGCTTTTTTTCAGGTCCTCATCGGCGCTGTGCTCACAACTCAGAGTGTGGGTCAGGGACAATATACAGCCGCAGGTTTTCGAAACATGTTTTTGATTTGTCTGGCAGGTGCCGTGCTGTCTCTGGCAGCCGCACTGATGGTAAAAGAAACCCTTCATCACGCAGAAGATTCCCAATGAGTGACATCAAGGAAATTTCAATTGAAGCTTTGATCAACCGTTACGAGGTACTCCTACTGGATGCCTATGGTGTCCTGGTCCATTCATCGGGGCCACTTGCGGGTGCAGTCGAGCTGATCTCGAAACTCAATCAGGCCGCAAAACCCTATTACATATTGACCAATGACGCCTCCAGGTTACCGACAACGACCGCTTCACAATTTCTAAACATGGGCCTGGCCATCGAAGCCGATAGGATCGTCACTTCCGGAACCCTACTAAAGGACTACTTTATTAAAAACCGGCTGACAGGTTTACGTTGCATTGTGCTCGGTCCTGAGGACAGCGTGCGTTATGTGAAGTGGTCTGGCGGAGAGGTGGTGCCTCCAGGAGAAGATTTTGAGGTCCTGGTAATCGGGGATGAAGCGGGCTTTCCTTTCATTGAAACGGTGGATATCGTATTGTCGGGTTTGATTCAAAAACTCGATAACGAAGATGACGTTCACCTGGTATTGCCCAACCCTGATCTGATTTATCCTAAATCCGAACAGGGTTTTGGCATAACTTGTGGCAGTATAGCCCTGATCCTCGAAGCGGCCTTGCATCAGCGATATCCCGCACGAAATAATTTGCAATTTAACAGGCTCGGCAAACCGCATGCCGCCATCTTTGAAGAGGCTTTACGACGCAGCGGTACTCGAGATATGGTTATGATCGGTGACCAGATTGAAACCGACATTAAGGGTGCCCATGCCTTTGGCATCGACTCCGTGCTGGTTGGCAGCGGCATTACCAACAGGGAGGCACTTGTCACCGGTGATCGTCTTTTACCGACATACGTCTTGCCGTCTATCCGGTAGGCTCTTCTGGATTGCCTGTCCGGCAAATTTCAGAAAGCGATTGAAATCGCAAACATATTTAATCGTGCATAACGATAAAATCGGGTTGATTCGAAAAAAGGAGGGTCAATTTGCCCGGAGAAAATACTGACATCCAAAAAATGGTGCGATCTGGTTCCTATGATAGAGCGACGATACGACAATTGGGCTGCCGCATATTAATGATATATTTCCTAATATCGATGGGATGCAGCCTGAAGACCGTTGATACGAGTGAAACCGGTGACAAGATGGCGACAAATAGCAAGGTGTTGATTGCAACCCAAAGAAGCCGGTTTAAGGGTGAGGTGGTTACTGAAATCAAGAAAGTTCTGGATGATAAAGTAAAGTATATTAAGGTGGTCGATGTAAAATGGCTTCCGAATGAGTCTGTTGATAACTACCGCGCCATTGTCATTCTGAATGCCTGCATGGCCGGCCGGCCGGACCCAAGGGTCGAAAGTTTTATCGATATTATTCAAAACAAGAACAAGTTGGTGGTGCTTACAACCGGCCGGCTGGATTCCTGGAAACCGTCGTCGTCGGAGGTAGATGCCATCACATCGGCTTCCACCATGTCTGATTCAGCCGTGGTAGCCCGTACGATTGCCGACAAGGTATTGGCTATCATGAATGGCTTTGCTAAATAACAGGCGCTTAAAGTAACAGTATCAAGGAGGAGGCTCATCCGGCTGCGACGTGATAAGCCGGGCGGCAAAGAGGCATGCAGAACCTATTTGAGCATATACGCGAGGCCTGTAAAGACGTTGCTGCCAATGCCACCTGGGTTGCCATTAACTACGATCGTATTCCAGTCTACGCCGATTCCTTGCCAGTGGTTACAGCCGTTCAGCCCGAACTGGATCCCGGGTGCCATTATCTAGACAAAGAAGAAAAGACAGTTGCATTTTTAATAACCCTGGACGCCATCAATTTCGGCTCCGGATATTTTCCCCAACTGCAGAAACGACCGGGAATGTCGGGGTATTTTTCAATTGCATCTTCGCTGAATGATGTATACAAACACCATGGAGGCCTTTCGGCAGCAGATTTAGACCGAATCACATTGAATAGATGTATCCACATCTTCGGGCAGAATCCCGCAAATCAGGTCATCCGGGAATTGATGCAGCATTTTACCAGGGCCCTAAATGATCTGGGGCGATACCTACTCGACAGTTTTAATGGAAGTTTTACCAACCTGGTGGAGGCCGCAGCATCATCGGCGGCACGTCTCGTACGGTTGCTTAAAAAAATGCCCTATTTTAACGATGTCAGTCTTTACAAAGGCATTGAAGTTCCCTTCTTCAAACGCGCACAGATTACTGCAGCGGATCTGTCCATCGCCTTTAAGGGACAAAGATGGGGAACTTTCAAGGATTTGGATCAACTGACGATCTTTGCCGACAATCTTGTGCCCCACGTATTGCGGATGGATGGCATTTTAAAGTATGAGGAATCGCTTCTAGATCGGATCAGGAAGGGAAGTTTGATTTCGGCAGGATCGGAAGAAGAAGTTGAGATCCGAGCCTGCGCCCTTCATGCCGTAGAGATCATTAAAAATGAAATTCTTGCTAAAGGCCAAATTATCCATTCATCGGATCTCGATAGCTTTCTCTGGAACCGGGGTCAGCAATACCATTACAAGGCTGTTGCCCGGCACCGAACCCGATGTGTTTTCTACTAGATCGATAGAGGGTTTATTTTGACAACCTTTTGTAAAATTTTGATGGCGCCAGCAATTTATTATTTGGTACTTGTTCCTAAACTGAACCGCCCAACCTTGATTGTAATTTGTTTGCAGTATATCTGAACCATAGGGGGCTTAACGATGAACTATTCTTGGAAATTTCCCTACCCATCCCAAAGGATGCCGGTTTTTGCCGGCAACGTGGTCGCCACCTCCCAGCCGCTGGCTGCCCAGGCCGGCTTACGGATGCTACTCAACGGCGGTAATGCTGTTGATGCCACCCTGGCCACCGCCATGGCGTTGACGGTTGTTGAACCCACCAGCAACGGAATCGGCAGCGATGCCTTTGCTCTAATATGGGACGGGCAGATACTTCACGGATTGAACGGCTCCGGCCGGTCCCCCCGGGCATGGTCGCTGGAACGCTTTGCAGAATTGGAGGAAATGCCTGCATACGGATGGGATGCGGTAACGGTCCCCGGGGCAGTCGATGTCTGGCACCAGGTATCCGAGCGGTTCGGCAAATTACCCTTCGCTGATCTGTTTGTTCCCGCTATTGAATATGCCCGAAACGGCTTTGCCGTTTCTCCGATAACAGCCGAGCGCTGGGCGGATGCCGCCGAGATCTATCAATCTTTTCCTGACTTTTGCAGCACGTTTCTGCCGGCGGGCCGAGCTCCCTATTCCGGTGAATGGTTTCGCTGCCCCGACCAGGCCCGAACGCTGGAGGCAATCGCCGAAAGTAATGGCGAATCCTTCTATCGTGGGGACCTGGCCCAAAAAATCGTCGATTGCGCCCAATCCAGTGGCGGTGCCATGACCCTTGAAGATCTCGCCGATCATCGCTCGGATTGGGTTCAACCCATTTCGATTGAATACCAGGGTATTCATCTTCATGAGATACCGCCGAACGGCCAGGGGCTTGCCGCCCTTATCGCCATGGGAATTCTGCGCGAATATGATATGTCACGCTACCCCGTAGATAGTGCCGATAGCATTCATTTACAGGTCGAAGCCATGAAAATCGCTTTTGCCGAAGCATACCGGCATATAGCCGACAGCAGCTTCATGGAGATCTCTTCGATGAATTTTTTAACCCCAGCATTTTTGAGCAGTAGGGCGAATAAAATCTCCATGAAGCAGGCTGCTTATCCAAAATCGGAGATCCCCACAGACCGCGGAACTGTTTACTTAACGGCGGCGGATGAAACCGGTATGATGGTTTCATTCATTCAGTCAAACTATCTGGGCTTCGGATCGGGCATTGTCATTCCGGGAACCGGTATCAGTATGCAAAACCGCGGCCTCGGCTTTGTGCTCACCCCAGGCCACCCGAATTGTGTCGCCGGTGGCAAACGGCCGTATCACACTATAATACCGGGCTTTGTCACCCGTGATAATCAGCCCCTGATAAGTTTTGGGGTCATGGGTGGCAGCATGCAACCCCAGGGACACGTGCAGATGATGGTACGCATATTCGGCTATGGGCAAAATCCCCAGGCTGCCTGCGACGCACCTCGCTGGCATGTCGATGAAAACTTCAACCTCGCGCTGGAAGCCGGGTTTTCATCCCGGGTTGTCGAAGAACTGGTACAACGTGGTCACCGCATTATTAAAAATCCACCGACACATCTGTTTGGCGGTGCCCAAGTCATTCATTGTCTGGAAAAAGGGTACTGCGCGGCATCCGATCTGAGAAAAGACGGTCAGGCAGTAGGATACTGAAAATGATGTCTGACCAAATGCAAACTCGGCGGGTTATATGACATCCAATAGCGATATCGGCCATAGAAATATCGCAATCTATGATCCTGAGAGAAAAGGCATATTCATTCACCACGATCAGCTGAAGGAAAGCCCTTTTGGGATTGGTGATAGATTTTCAGTTCGCAAGGGTAAACGGGAGTTGTTCGCTCTAACCATCGTAAAAGACGATACTGGCCCAATTTTTTACGATAAAAAGGGTATATTCGTCGAACGAACGCGTAAAATAGATATTTTACTCGGTGGAATTTTTTTAGAATACGTAATTTATATCGAGCCTGAAATCCCGGATACAATCAAAATAAAAGCGCTCGAAATTGTGCTAGATAAAAGCCAGAAATGGTTTTGAGGATATCTTAATATACATGATTCAGGAAAATAACACGGAGGACCAGGCAGAAAGTGATGAAATTTGAATCGGGGGGAATCAGATGACCAAGGAAATCTTGGAGAAGATGAAAAAAGGAGTGTATTATCCCGGAAATTATCTGGGCAAAAAGCAGGAATTAAAGAGCTTGGTTGATGAAGGCTATCTTCACCGGATGGACGGCTCCTTTATATGCGGACCGGACAGTGAACCGAACTATTGCCTGACAGAAAAAGGGGTAGTTCAGAAAAAAAGAAAAATCAGGTAAGCCATCAGCGTCGAAATAGGCTTAAGCAGGACGACCTTTTACGGGTTTTTGAAGGAAAATCATATCGTATATCCGGGCATCACATATTGAAAAGGAAAAGCCGGATAGATTCTTTTTACAATGAAATTTATACAAGATCCCACCGAGAGAACCACTGCGGTTACGGATATCATTTTGGCGCTCACAGCCCTGGGAGGTATCGGCTATCTGAGATGGCCCCGATTTCTTATCGAAATGCTATGGAAAATCAATATCTGGTCAGCTGCTATCGGTTTGATCGGCATCGCCGCGGCTCTGGGCGCAGTGGCACATGGGATCGTATTATCCAGGATGCTTCATCAGCGTATTTGGCTGGTGCTGAATATGGCCCTGGGTCTGGCAGTGTCACTTTTTGCCGTTGGGGTCGTCTATGATCTGTGGGGCTTTGAAATTTCCCGGGCGACACTGCCGGTAATGCTGATGGTCGGTCTGGGATTTTTTCTCATGACAATGCTTTATCCCGGTATTTTTTTTCTATTCATTGTTTATGAAGCAGTGGTATTGGTTTTTGCACTGGGTGCCTATGTTCACCTGACGGTTCAGGCGGCCTTGCCGGGCGCCTGTCTGATGACGGCCGGAATTTTTGTCAGTATTGTTGCTGCCGGATGTCAGGCCAAAAAATCACTTGCTTGGACATTCATCTGGCAATTTGACCACAATGGAATCTATCACCTGATACAGGTGGTCGGACTAATACTTTTAATCACTGGCCTCCGCTGGTCAGTGGTTTAAGAAATTTTATTTTTAAATCTAACTGGAACCATGGGATTCAGTATGCCAGGCAGGAATAAATTACTGACTCAACTCGAAATGATCATTGATCAGTTATTGGCTGAATTACGGCCGCTAAACTTTACGGCACCCGTAAGCCATGTTTACAATCCGCTGGAATATGCCCGTGCTCCTTATTCCGAATATTTAAGGCGCTATGCAACATCGCCAAAAGAAATAGTTTTGATCGGCATGAATCCCGGGCCCTGGGGAATGGCTCAAACCGGCATACCTTTCGGTGAGGTGACGGCGGTCAGAGATTGGTTGAATATCGTTGGTTTCATCGGGGCACCCCCGAAATCGCACCCGAAAAGGCCTGTTTCGGGCCTTAAATGCAGTCGCAGTGAAGTCAGTGGCAGGCGATTGTGGGGATGGGCCCAAAAATCGTTTAGAACGCCAACTAATTTCTTCTCACGTTTTTTTGTTGCCAATTATTGCCCTCTCATGTTTATGGAGGCCGGTGGTCGCAACCGTACCCCTAACCAATTGCGCGTCGTGGAACGCAAGCCTCTGCTGGAAGTCTGCGATCGCGCACTGCGCCGTACCATCAAACAGTTATCCCCTCGATATGTTATCGGCGTGGGACAGTTTGCGGAAGAACGCGCCCGGGTCGCGCTATCCGGTTTGGACATGACCCTTGGACGGATCACCCATCCAAGTCCGGCCAATCCAAAAGCAAACCGGGGATGGGAAACCATAATTGAGAAAGAATTGGCCTCATTGGGCATTGAATTGTGAGAAGGTGGAATGCGGAATGCGGAAAAAATTGATAGGAAGTAATGCATGCTAAATAAATTTATTGGGACACATCCTTTAAAACCAATATTTCATCATTCCAATGTTCCATCATTCCATCTACAAACTATTCAGAATGCTGTTAAAGAAACAACATATTTACAATGAGCTGTAGAATTTCTGCGACATTTATTTACCGCCTTTTCATTCTATTCATGGTCTTGCTGAATGCATGTGCCGACAGCCATCAATTGGACCGGAGTCTCCCTGTAGACGAGGAGGCTCAGGCGCAACGAATAACGGCAGCACACCGTGAAAAAGTGGAATCGCTACAAATTGATTTGGCAGCGCTCACCCATCAATCCGAGTTGCCGGAAGCCAGACGGGTGGCCGAGACTGCCGTTATGTATTCGATTCAACTAGCGGACCGTTACCGTTTGGTTCGACCGCCGATTTTACACAATGTGCTTATCCGGATCGGACTGAAAGATCGCGGCCTATGCTACCATTGGACCGAAGACCTTATTAAGCGCCTACAATCGCTGGAATTGAAAAACTATCAGCTCCACTGGGGGGTGGCGCACCGCGGTAGTGAACTGCGAGAGCACAACAGTGTCGTTATCACCGCCAACGGACAGGCTTTTGATCGAGGCATCGTCCTGGACCCTTGGAGAAATTCTGGAGATCTTTATTGGTCAGCGGTCGAAACCGATCGGTATCCATGGCAAGAGCTGCCCCCATCGGAATGGTAAAAGAAATGCAGATTTCGGGATACTGGATTTACGAAGATTCAATTTTATTTTATCTACGAGAGCCGGAATCTTCGACCAGCATCAAGCATCCAGGATCCAGCATCGCTTTGCTTCACCACTACGATATGCCTCTGATCGACTCGTCGACTTGAGAGGGGAAGCTTTCGACCAATTATAAATTATATAAAGGACGCTCATGGATATATTCAAGTTGGTAAAAGCAGCCCAAAAACGCCTTGAAGGGCATGCCCATATAACCCCCATCATGACTTCTCGGACTTTGAATCAATTTGCCGGTGCGGATATTTTTTTAAAATGTGAAAATTTTCAGCGAATGGGGGCTTTCAAATTTCGCGGGGCATACAATGCCATGTCCAGCCTGACGAACGACCAAAAAAAGCAAGGCGTCATCACCCATTCGTCCGGCAATCATGCCCAGGCGGTTGCCTTGGTAGGTCGGATGTTGGGAATCAAAACCGTGGTCGTGATGCCGGATGATGCACCAATCATCAAACGGAATGCCACCGAAGCCTACGGTGCTTCGGTGATCGGATATGATCCCGGTGAAACCACCCGCGAAATAATCTCACAAGATCTGGCAATCCAGCACGGCTATACCCTGGTTCCGCCCTATGATCATTTAGACATCGTTGCCGGCCAGGGAACCGCCGCCCTGGAATTGCTCGACGAACTAAAATCCCTGGACATGTTGGTGGTGCCCTGCGGAGGTGGTGGGTTGTTGAGTGGGAGTGCCGTTGCCGCACGGACAATATCGCCGAATTGCCGGGTTATCGGAATCGAGCCAGAGTGCGCCGATGATGCCACCAAATCATTTCGCACGGGTCAATTGCATACAGTATCAAACCCACCGACCATTGCCGACGGAACTCGAACACCGTCTCTGGGAAAAGTCACCTTTCCCCTGGTGTTGGAATATGTCGATGATATGCAAACAGTCTCGGAAGATAACATCATGGAGGCCGTCAGGTTTTTGTTTTACCGCATGAAACTGGTGGTGGAGCCATCGGGAGCGCTTGGTGTGGCAGCTCTTTTGGGTCAGCAGATACAGGCTTGCGGCCGGGTCGGCGTTATCCTCAGCGGCGGCAATATAGATGGTGTGACCATGCAGACCATATTGAAATCATAGCTGATTGAAATTGCCCTCCTGCGAAATCCTGAAGCTTTACCATCCTGCGTTTAATACCAAACCCGGCATTATATTCCGGACCATTGACTTAAAAGCAGCAGTGCATATTTTGAATCACCAATCAACAATCTAAAAAATACAACGGAGGGAATCATGAGCTTGCAGGAAAAACTCGATGCCTACAAACAAGGCATGGTCAAAAAGGCGCCCAAGGAAGCCCTCGAAATTATGCATAGAGCCGCAGAGGATTTGCGCAATTCTAATATTTTGGATGGGGTTATAAAAGTCGGTGTGGCTGCACCGGATTTTGCATTGCAAAACACTGCCGAAAAACGCGTTCAGCTTAGAGATCTTCTTGCTGATGGTCCTTTAGTTCTCAGCTTTTATCGTGGCAAATGGTGACCATACTGCAATTTGGAGCTGGAAGCTCTTGAAGCAGTTTTGCCGGCCATAAAATCAGCCGGCGCCGCCTTTGTGGCAGTTTCACCTCAGCAAACAAAATTCAACCGTGAGTTTATGGAACAGAAAAAATTTACCTTTGATCTGTTGAGCGATCCGGGAAATCGAACAGCCAAAGCATATGGTCTTCTCTATGAGTTGCCGGAAGATTTACGCAAAATTTATCTTCAATTTGGCATTGATGTGCCCAAACATAACGGTGATGACTCCTGGACATTACCCTTGCCGGCCAGATATATCATTGACCGGGAGGGGATTGTCAGGTATGCAGAAGTAAATGTGGACTACACCGTGCGGCCCGAACCTGAAAGCACACTCGCCGCGCTTAATGAGTTGTAACGGTCATTTCTGAAAGGGTCGATGAAAATCTATACAGGCACCGGTGATCGGGGTAAAACCAGTCTATTTAGCGGTCAGCGTATCTCAAAGGCAAACGCTAGAATTGAAGCCTATGGAGATATGGATGAACTAAATTCGATCATCGGTGCTCTGGCTGCAAACCTCGGCTCGGCACATTCAAATCTTGTTGCGGACTTGCAGCAAATCCAATCAGACCTTTTTACTATCAGCGCACTTCTGGCGACGACCCCGGACTCGTCCTCTATGGATACCATTGCCAGCATAGAAACCGAGCACATCGAATTTCTTGAAAAATCCATCGACGGCATGGAACAAACGCTGCCCGATCTCAAGGGCTTCATTCTGCCTGGTGGTCACTCCACTGCTGCATGGGCCCATATTGCCCGTACGGTATGCCGCAGAACGGAACGACGTATGGTAGGCTTTTTGGACGCATCGCATAAAATGCATGCGCCTGATTCATATCACCGGGCTTTGATTTACATCAACCGATTATCGGATTATTTTTTCGTTTTAGCCCGTTATTGCAATCATTTATTTGATACGCCTGATAAACTATGGAAAAAATAAGGTAAAGGTAACGGTCATCAGTGGAAATCAGGACCGAAAATTACGCATCTGAATTGATCGGGCGTCGATGGCTGTCCCAGAAATCATTTGAGATAATCCTGAAAAAGCCGAAATCTTTTGGATACCTTCCCGGCCAATGGCTTCGCCTTGTTCACCAGGGCATTGAGAGAGACTATTCCCTGGTATCCGCGCCTGCCGACCCGAATCTCGCTCTTTGCATTCGACATATAAAGAACGGGATCCTGTCCCCTGCATTGAAAAGTGTCCCCATCGGTTCACGCTTAAACTTCAACGGTCCCCATGGCTACTTTACCTTCAAGCCTTCAGCCCGACAGGCGATATTTGTAGCCACCGGAACCGGATTGGCACCGTTTGTCTCGATGGCACGTTCGGGTGTGACCGGCTTTTCTTTGCTTCATGGGGTTAGTGCTGCATCTGATATTTATTATGCTTCCGAACTTAAATCTGCTGCAAGGCTGTATGTCGCCTGTGTGTCAGAAACGGATACCTTATCTGACAATCATTTCCAGGGCCGCGTTACAGATTATCTGCAAGAAAATTTGAGGCCAGGGTCATACGATTTTTATCTGTGCGGCCGTCGCGAGATGATCCGGGATGTCACCTTTTTGGTAGATGAAAAATTTCCGGGATCTCTAATATTTACGGAAATTTTTTATTAGGAGAGAACTCATGAAATTTGAGGCGATTCCAAGAGAAACGGTGTTGCTAGACCCCAACAATGACATGGCCCGCAAAGATATCCCGAACGAAATCCGCAAGGATCCACTCACCGGTAGAACATCCCGTGTCTGCCATTTTAGAGAACTCAAATGGGAAAAACCCGATATTGATAAATTGATTGCCGGCACCGACAACTGGTGTCCTTTTTGCCCTGATAGAGTGCTCAAAGTTACCCCCTGCTTTCCGCCGGAAATCGTGCCCGAGGGCCGCATGACCCTGGGCGACAAAATATTGTTCCCCAACATCGCCCCATACGACAGGCTGAGTGCCGTTGCCACCTTGGGCAGTCGTCACTACGTTCCCATGACGGAGATGGAGCCGGAACAGATTGTCGACGGATTTCGACTGGCGCTGAAATATTTCCGCCACCTTCACCGGATGAAACATCCTGAATCGGTTTACCATCTGGTCAGCTGGAATTATATGCCAGCCTCGGGAAGTTCAATTATTCACCCCCACCTGCAAGTTTTTACCAGCTCCTATGCACCCAATCGGTTGCGGGAAGAACTCCAAGCCGCGAAAACATACATGAAAGCAAAAGGAACCAACTACTGGGATGATCTGGTGCAGTACGAACGAGAAAAGGGGGATCGTTATTTGGGTCAAATCGGCCGCACAGCCTGGTTGAGCGTTTTTGCCCCCTTGGGTGCCGTTGGAGATGCAGTCGCCGTAGTGGCGGACGTCCGATCCACTCTTGATCTTACCGACAATGATCTCAACGATTTGGCATCAGGACTCACGAAATTAATGGCCGCTTATGATAAGATGGGAATTTATAACTTTAATATGAGCTTTTTTCCAGGTTCGAAAGAAGATCGATACGCATGTTTTCATTTGGTATTCTCACCCCGCATTTATTTTAATCCTGCCATAGGCACCCCCGACGTCGCAGCCTTGGGACGTTTGTTCGGTGAGAGCGTTTGCATGTCGTTTCCGGAAGACATCAATCGCATGCTGAAACCGGAATTTGAGAGATGCTAGATAGTGCCCGTCCATACATGTCTTTTATCAGTGACGGGCACCTTTTGGTGTTTCCAATCCAGAAATGTGGATTTTTGCCCAAGGTCAAGGAAATCAAGCGTTTGCGCGGAGGCATAGGTCACTACGCCGCACAAGCAAGGGCGCAGATTGACGCTGAGATTGGAAAAAAGTCCATTTATGGATGAAAACT
>JAAUYD010032393.1_pt1 | contig 11943 bp, 7 predicted proteins | sample 7278101 | NCBI WGS metagenome assembly JAAUYD01 (sample SAMN14350128, study PRJNA611818) | marine sediment metagenome | isolation source: surface marine sediment (0.6m) | place: French Polynesia: Moorea | collected 2018-08 | reverse complement strand
CGGCGTGAAGGACATCATCCTCCCGGGCGAGATGAAGTCGCTCCTGAACCAGGTCGTGGAGGCGGAGAAGCAGGCCCAGGCCAACCTGATCCGCCGCCGCGAGGAGACGGCGGCGACCCGTTCGCTGCACAACACGGCCAAGATGCTCGAGCGCAGCCCGACCCTGCTCCGCCTGAAGGAGCTGGAGGCGCTCGAGAAGGTCACGGAGCGCATCGACACCCTCACGGTGTACGGCGGCCTCGACGGCGTCCTGCACCAGCTCGTCAAGCTCCAGGGCCGCGACTAGACCAGCACAGCCATTCGTGCGGTCGGCCCGGCGTCCCGAGGTGACTCGGGGCGTCGGGCCATGGTCCCGTTACCTCGGGGGGCGGACTCGCCGGCCGGTCCGGTGCGGGCGGCCTCGTCTCCGAGTCGGGGGCCTGGCGACCTTCCGGTGCGGCGGGGTTGGAGAATGGCCCCACGGTGGCAGCAAGCCGTCCACGCATCGACACGCGATCGATGCGAAGATGGGACTCCCACGCAGAGCCCATGCACCACCCCAGCATTCTTGCGGCATCATGAAGGTGAGGAGGCGCCGATGCCGAAGGACATCATCATCCTGGTGGACGGCACCGGAAACGAGCCCGGAGACGAGGGCAAGCCGGACGAGGACGTGACGAACGTCTTCTTGATGGCGGATCGAATCCTGCAGTCCATCCCGGGCCAGCAGGAGGTCTCCTACCTGAAGGGCATCGCCACGAGCCGGCTGTACTTCGTGGACAAGATCTCCTTCGCCATGGGACTCGGCTGGAACCGGCGCAAGCGAAAGGCCCGCCGCATCGTCCGCAAGGCCTACCAACGGGGCGACCGCGTGTTCTTGATCGGCTTCAGCCGGGGAGCGGCGATCGTGCGGGACCTCTCCAACGATCTCGAGGATGCTGGAATCCCGACCTTTGCGCTCGTGCTCTGGGACACGGTCGCCGCCTTCGGACTCCCGACCGAGGTTTTCGGCATCTCCCAGCAGGTGAACGTCGGCAAGAACCTCGCGATCCCTTCTTCCGTCCGGCACGTCCACCACCTGCTCGCGCTCGACGAGGTTCGAGAACCGTTCACGCCGAGCTTGTGCCGGGAACGCGAGGGCCTCGAGCTCGACGAGCTCTGGTTCCCCGGCGACCACCTGGATGTGGGTGGGGGGCGCCACGAACGGGCGCTCGCCGACCTCTCGTTGAAGTGGGCCATCGATCGGTTGAGCCGGTACGACCTGAAGTTCAGAGCGGCCGCGATCGATGCGGTCGACGATGCGCCGCTCTCGGGAGCCGATGTCCACCGCGCCGAGAAGCCGACGCGCGAGAAGATCCGCTCCGTGACTCGCGTGGGACCCGACGGGCGCGCCGTGCGGGCCCGGCTTCACCCTCTCGTCCCACGGCTCCTCGAAGCGCAGCCTCCCTACGCACCCCAGAACCTCGAGATTCCGCTCACGGAGCACTACGACCTCGACACCTGACGAGCGCGGATGGACGCGAAGGGAACGCAGCAACCCGGCTTCTGGATGCAGGACCCGGCTCCGCGAGGAGCTGAGACATCGATGACGGAGAGAGTGCCATGACGATCGAGTTGCGGCTTCCCGGCGTGCGGCAGGAGGCGGAGCCCCAGGCCGAATCCGACTTCGACGATCTGGTGCGACGGACGATCCTCTCGAGCCATACGGTCTCTCCCACCCGCGGGGCTCTCGACTCGGCGGTCGCCGAGGCGAACCCCGACGACGTGCTGGAGCTCCACTGGGAAGGTGACATCGTCGAGCTCGTGCGGGTGGGCGACGTCGAGTCCCGGTACCCCCAGGCGCGCCGGAGCGACGACGGGCGTCTCGAGATCCCCACGACCCGGGCCTTATCCACGGCGCGCGGATCTCGGTTCCTGAACCTGAAGTCCATCTTCCACATCCGCCTGGACCTCAAGGAGGCCCTGATCGAGGAGGCCACGGGTGCGGTCGTCCGGTACACCGTGCCCAAGGCCATCGCGGCGCTCGAAGAGAGATTCCAGGCGAAGCCGGGCCTGTTCCGCGTGAAGGCCGACGGGGACCTCGAGGACGAGCCCGTCACGGGGCTCCGTGCCCAGGACGGACCGATCCTGGTCATGCTGCACGGCACCTTCAGCAGCCACGAGGGCAGCTTCAGCGACCTCTTCGGAGCCGCAGGAAAGGCGGCGACCCAGGAGTGGCGGGACCTTCACGCGGCCTATCCGAATCGGGTTCTCAGCCTCCAGCACCGCACGGTGTCCGTGAGTCCGGCCTCCAACCTGCGAGACATGGTTCGCCGCCTGCCGAAGGGCGCCACGGTCGACCTGCTGAGCTACTCCCGCGGCGGGATCATCGGGGACCTCCTCAGCCGCCACCCGTGGAGCGAGGGCGATCTCGACGCCTTCTTCGAGTTCCCTCCCTACAAGGAGATCCGCCGCGATCTCACCCGGCTCTCGTCCCTGCTGGCCCAGAAGGAGCTCCGGGTGCGACGCTTCGTTCGGGTCGCGTCACCCGCGGCGGGAACGCTGCTGGCATCGGAACGACTCGACACCTACCTCAACGTGATCCTGAGCCTGCTGGCCAAGCTGGGCGGCCCCGGGGGCGAGTTCGTCAAGCTGCTGGCGACGCAGATCGTCTCGACCCGCACGAAGGCCGACCTGCTTCCCGGACTCGAGTCGATGATGCCGCACAAGGATCGCGGCTTCGTCCCCTTCCTGAACCAGCTCCCGGAGGATGAAGGGCGCGACGAAGCCCTGGCCGTCATCGCGGGGGACGTAAGGGGCGGAGGCCTGTTCGACCGCATCAAGGACTTCTTCTCCCACCTCTACTACCGCGAACCCAACGATTTCGTCGTGGACAGCCGCTCGATGTTCCGCGGCGTTCCGCGAACGAAGTCCGTGGGGTTCTATTTCCGCTCTCCGAACGCCACCCACTTCTCCTACTTCGGCCAGGCCGAGACGCGGTCGCGCATGGCCGAGTGGTTGATCGACCAGAGCGAAGATCGGTACGTCGACCTGGTCCACGGCCAGGACTACGGCGGCATCCGCGGCGCCCCTCGTGCCGTCCGCAAGCTCAAGGCCGTCGAAGACATCCGCGCCGATGCCCGACCTGGCGAAGCCCTCGTCTATCTCCTCCCCGGCATCATGGGCACCCACCTCGCGATCAAGGAGGGCGCCGACGTCGATCGCTATTGGATCAACGTCGCGAGACTCCTCTTCGGCGGCATGCGCAAGCTGCACATGGACCAGCAGGGTGTCGTCCCGGATGGTCTGCTGGAGAGCTACTACGGCGATCTCTACGACCGCCTGGGCCGTGAGAACACGGTCATCCACTTCGGGTTCGACTGGCGAAAGCCGATCGCCGAATCGGCCCGGTTGCTTCGCGACTCGATTCAGCTCGATCTCGACGATCAGGCCCATCCGAATCGGCCGGTTCGCATCATCGCGCACTCCATGGGCGGCCTGGTCGCCCGCACCTTCGTGGCGGAGAACCCGCGGCTCTGGAAGCGCATGACGGAGCGCGGCGGTCGCCTGATCATGATGGGCACCCCGAACTTCGGCTCCTACGCGCCGGCGCAGGTGTTCACCCAGAACCACCGGCTGCTGAAGCTCGTGGCGGGCGTCACGATCGGGGATCTCGACGAGCTGACGGAGCTCGTTCGCACCTTTCCCGGCCTCGTCGAGATGCTCCCCAAGCGCGGAGACCGTGACCTGCTCACGCCCGCGGCGTGGGAGGGTTTCGGGTCGCTCCGGCCCGGTGACGCCATCCTCGACGGGGCGCGCAAGTTCCGGGAGCGCCTGGATACCACGGCGATCGACCCGGACCACATGGTCTATGTCGCGGGGCACTCCGAGGAGACCCCGGCCAGCATGGAGCGAAGCGGATCGGAGGTCCGCTTCCGCTACACGGGCCGAGGTGACGGCACGGTGCCGTGGGACCTCGGCATCCTCCCCGGCGTCCAGACCTACTACGTCGATGCGGGCCACGACAAGATCCCGGGCCACACCAAGTCCTTCGACGGCTTCGCCGATCTGCTCTCCGATGGAGAGACCTCCAAGCTCGAGACCCAGCCGCCGACGGTGAGTCGCGGGGGCAAGGAGGAACTCTTCGAGTCCCGGCGCAGCCTCGACCAGGAGGAGATCCGCTACTTCCCCAACGAGGAGGATCTCGTCGACGCCATCTGCGATCTGCCGGAGGAGTTCGACGACGAGCCCGAATTCCCCCTCGATCTCCGCGTCGTCAATGGCAACGTGAAGGAGGCGCGCCATCGCGTGCTCGTGGGCCACTACACGGGCGATCCGATCGTCCATGCCGAGGGAGTCATCGACCGACGACTCGGGGGCCGCATGTCGCGGGATCTCCAGCTCGATCGCTACCCGGGCCCCTTGGAGAGCGCACGGGTGTACGGAGCTCACGACGGGTTTCCGGGTGCACTGGTCGTGGGCCTCGGGCATCCCGGGCACCTGCGCCGCACCTCCCTCGAGCGTTCGCTGACCGCAGCCTTCCTCGAGCTCGCCGTGTCCGATCTCCCGGCCGAGGACGAGCCCGTCCGCGTCATCGAGGTCAGCAGCCTGCTGATCGGAACCTACGGCGGCTCACGCGTCAGCATCGAGGACTCCGTGTCCGCGCTCGTCGAGGCGGCGCTGGAAGCGAACGCGCGGCTGGAGAATCAGCACCTCGCCGATCGCGTTCAGATCGGACGCATCGAGATCGTCGAGCTCTACCGTGACATCGCGACCGACGCGGGCCATGCCATTCGCCGAGTCGCGGAGAGGAAGCGGGGCTGGGTCCGGGCCGCTCCCACGATCGAGGTGAAGGAAGGTGCGCGCCGAAGCCGCCCGCACTCTCCCTACAACACGGGATGGAGTCGCAGACTCCGGATCGCAACCACCGACACGGGTCTCGAGTTCGAAGCGACCACCGATCTGGCCCGGTTGCTACCGCTCCCGAGATCGATCCAGTGGTCGCACGTCGACGGAATGCTCGAGAAGGCGATGAGCGGGGACACGGAGGCCCCCTCGACCCTGTTCCAGTACCTGATGCCCATCGACCTCGTCGAAGCGGCAGGGGATTCGCCGGACACGATCGTCGAGCTCGACTCCCAGTCGGCCCGGATCCCGTGGGAGCTTCTCGATCCTCCGTCCGAGGGCGGTTCGCTGGCGCCGCTGGGCGTTCGCGTCGGCATGCTCCGAACCCTCGTGACCACGAACCCGCGCTCCAAGCCGCGGCGCGCCTCTCGCCAACGAGCGCTCGTGGTTGGAGAGCCGGCCGATGTCGAGCCCGCCCTGCCCGGTGCCGTCGAGGAGGCCGAGCGGGTGGCGGACCTGCTCCGCGAGCGGGACATCGACGTGGGCGAGCCGCTCATCCAGAAGAGCGCAGACGAGATCTTCAGCGCCTTCTATCGCGAGGAGTACGACATCATCCACATCGCTGCGCACGGCGTCTACGAAGAGGATGACGCCGAGTGCGCGGTCGAGGACCACTGCGAGGCGTGCGTCCGGTCGGGGGTCTTCCTTGCCGATAGGCGTCTCCTGACGGCATCGGAGTTCGAGAATCTCCGAGCGGTCCCCTCGATCGTCTTCCTGAACTGCTGCCACCTGGGAAGGACGGCGACCGGGGAGATCGCCCCTCCCAAGCTTCGCGATCCCAACCGGCTCGCGGCGAGCCTCGCCGAGCACCTCGTCCAGATGGGAGTCGCGGTCGTCGTGGTGGCAGGCTGGGCCGTCGAAGACCAGTCGGCGAGAGGTTTTGCGGAGTGCCTGTACCGCCAGCTCCTCGACGGAGCCACCCTTCAGGACGCCGTGCGCACCGCGCGCGAGCTCGCCTATCAGGACCGCGCGGACGGCGACGTCACATGGGGTGCCTATCAGGTCTACGGCGACCCGGGCTACGTGCTCCACTGGGCGGAACGCCGTGGAGCGACAGGCCAGCCCAGACGGCCCGTCTTCGTATCGCATCAGGAGCTCGTGGACTACCTGACGGACATCGAGGTCCGCGCGAAGGATGCGGATCCCGCGGAAGAAGCCGCTCTCCACGAGGAGCTGAGGGAGCTGCAGATCGACCAGCGCGCACTGCTCGCGGCCGATGGCGAAACGAACTTCGCCATGGGCCGGGCCTTCGCGGCCCTGGGGCTCTATGCCGACGCGATTCCGTTCTTCGAGAAGGCCGCGACGACCTCCAACGCTCCGATGGACACGGTCGAGCAGCTCGCGAACTGCGAGGGCCGGGCCGCCTTCGACGTGTTCGAGCAGGACCCCAAGCAGGCGGTCGCGTGGTTCGACCGATCGGTCGAGCGACTGGAAGGGCTCCTCCAGGTGAGCGAGTCGGGGAAACGCCATGCGATGGTGGGCTCCACGCTGCGTCGGCGGGCCGTAGCGCTCAAGAAGAACGGAGCCGCGAGGAAGGAGTGGCGGCCGTACGCGGTGCGGGCGAGAAACGCGTACTCGAAGGCCGTCGCCTGCGGACCTCCGAACCTGTTCTACCCGCTGAACTGCAAGATCAGTCTGGACCTGTGCCTCTCCCCGCGGTCCGTCGATCCCTCCGAGGCGGAACGCGCTCGAGACAACGCGGCGGGCAATGCCGACCCGTGGGCCGCGGTCGGCGAGGCCGAGGCGACCCTGCTGGCCTTCCTCGCGTCTGGCGAGGGCTCGCCGGAGGAGGTGGCCGCGCGGCTCATCGGCGCCAGGAACGCGGGGGTCGGAAGCACCCAGAGGGAAGTCGACTCCGGGAACCAACACCTCGAGGCGCTCGACGAACTGATCGCGTCCCGCGGAGCGATCCGGGATCGGCTCAGGGACGTCATGGCGGAGCTCCAGAACCTCGTGTGAGCACCGGAGGAACGCCGCCACGCGCCCTGCGACTGAGCACCCGTGCGGAGCGGCCGCGGCAACGGGCTTCGTTCGGAGTTGAGCCAGCATGGCGATTCGCGGTCCCGCGAGGTGCCCCGTTGGCGATGCTCCTACGTCCTCAGACGGCCTGCTGCCGCAGATTCGACATGTGTTTGGCACGGTCGATGTCGTAGGTCCGGAGCGCGCGCCACGAGGCCAGGTACAGGGCGAGGAGGACCGGCAGGTAGATCGCGATCAGCGCGGTGACGGCTCCGGGCGCGACGTCCCCGGGCTCCGCCTGATCCGGGAAACCCGCGACCCAGAGGATGGCTCCGGCCAGCAGCACACCGAGGCCGGAGACGGCCTTCTTGGAGAAGTTCCGCGCTGCGAAGATCAACCCCTCGTCGCGTCGGCCGCTGGTCTCGGCGCTGCGATCCTCGACGACGTCCGCGTTCATCGAGGCGAAGACGATCTGCATCGAGATGATGGCCGTCGTCTCGATGAGGTAGTTCGACATCAGGACGGGGAGATACAGCACGCTGTCCCGGTCGGGGAAGACGCCCGCGAGCTTCGCGATGAACGCGATCGGCAGGAAGGCGATCGCGAACAGGAAGAAGCGCATCGTGGCCTCCTTCTTCCCCCACCGCTCCGCGAGCCGCGGCGCCATCACGAACGAGATCGGGACGGCGACCAGCCCCAGCATGGGGATGAGACCGATCTCGGCCGACTCGAGCGACCAGAAGAACGTCGCCACGTAGATGGACATCGCCTGCCCGAGGCCCGCGGCCGCGCCGAACAGGAGCGCCGAGACGAAGACCGAGACGAAGGATCGGTTCCGGAACATCTCCGCGACCTCGCCGAGCACCGAGCGCAGGTGAGGATCGGCACCCGCCGTCGGCTGGTAGAAGTCGGGTACGTGCCGATGCGTGCCGAGCGCGGAGAACAGCATCATGACGAGCATGGAGCCGCTGCCGACCATCCCGAGCAGCTGGTAGCCCCGCGCACCGAGCTGGCCCGCCCCGTCGGAAGGCAGGAGCACCATGTAGGTGAGGACCGCCATCGAGAGGCCGCCGAGCCAGCCGAAGACGTACCGGAAGGCCATCAGCCGGGTTCGATCGTCGTAGTCCTTCGTGAGCTCGGGACCCATGGCCGAGTTCGGAACCTCGAAGAGCGTCAGGAAGCTCCGCACGAGGATCGCCATCACCAGCAGGTAGGAGAACAGCGCGCCCTCGCCCCCCACCACGGCGCTCGGCGGGTTCCAGAGGAGGTAGAACGACAGGGCGACCGGCACGGTCGCGGCGTACATGAACGGGTGGCGCCGACCCCAGCGGGAACGCCAGTGATCGGACACGTAGCCGACGGCCACATCGGAGATCGCGTCGAGCACGACGGCGATCGCGAGGGCCAGCCCGGCGAGGAAGGGGTCCAGACCGAGGACCTGGTTGTAGTAGATCAGCAGGAAGTAGTTGAACGCCGTGTCCTTGATGCCGAAGGGCGTCGCACCGGACCCGTAGACGAGCTTCGTCGCCGCGCTCGAGCGATCGAACCCGTCCGGGCTCGCGACGTCGGGGTCGCGCACGGGAGCCGCCATCACTCCGCCTCCACCTGCCTGCCGAGATCCCGGAAGAGTGGCCGAGGGACGACCTCGGGAGCCCGCCCGTCGCCCGACCTCGTCGATCGGATCCAGAGCTCGGCCACGGTCGAGTGGATCACGAACGCGATCCCGAAGCACACGAGCGAGAGCCAACGCGCGACCTCTTCCTGGCCACCGAACGAGATGAGCGCGGGCACGAAGATCAGGCGCATCGTCGAGATGCTCGTGCCGACCGCCATCGCGCGGATCATCCACTCGCGGTGCTCCGCGAAGCGCCGTCGACGCGCCAACCAGAGGCCGCGGGCCAACGCGTAGCCGAAGAGCAGCGCGAAGGGTCCCGTGATCACGAGCTCCGGTGTCCCGCCGAACGGGAACCAGGCGGCGATCACGAGTGCCGTGATGCCTGCACCCACACCGGCCACGACGGCCACCCTCCCGGCCACGCGATGGAACCCCGGCCAGCGGCGCCGCACCTCGCCCGCGAACTGGACCAGCGCGAGCCCGAGGTAGAGCGCACCGAGGATGACGTGGATGCGGGAGGGCACGGGGTGCTCGTCGAATCCCGCGTTGTAGTGCTCGCTGGCGAGCAGGTGCTCGACGCTCGCGGCGATGCCGAGCAGCGCCAGGAAGATCGTCAGACTCACGATGACTCGGGTCATGGCCAGGGCTCCCTGCGGGAACGCCCGCCCTTCGCAGACGGAACGCTCGATCCAGCCACGTCTTGTGCAAGCGGCGTTCCGGCTCTCGGGGGCGCACGGACGGGAAGGACCGATGCCGCTGCAGTCGAGAGACGACACTGCAGCAGAGGACCTGCACGGGTCGAGGAGATGGAGGCGAGCCTGGCCGGCGCCGTGCTACCTCGAGTACGTTGGCGTCCGTCTCATGGCGGCGTGTCAGCTCCAGGGCACGCGCGAGACGCCGACGGAGGGCATGGCGATGGGGAGTCCCGACAACCCGAGACCGCCGTCCTTGCCCGACCGCGCATCTCGTCCCCCGGAGGCCCCTGCCCTTCGTGCCTGGGTCCGCTCCGTATGGACCTACACGAGCGAGCCGGCCGATTTCCACTACGAGCAGGTCATGCCCTCGACGGGTGGCCAGCTGCTGCTCAACCTGTTCGGTCCGGAGCTTCGGCACTGGGACGAGCCCGGTCGCCCGGCGCGCCGGATCGGCCCCGTGGGCCTGCAGGGCGCCTTGACGCGTCCCGTGGTGATCGACTCCGACCAGAAGCGGGCGGTGTGCGGCGTCTCCTTCCGGAGCGGGGGCGCCACGGCGTTCCACGACATCGACGCGATGCGCTTCACCGACACGATCCTCGACGGTGCCGAGGTCTGGGGAGCCGACGCACGGAAGCTCCATGCGGCGCTTTGCGCCCTCGACGACCCGGCCCTCCGGCTCGGCACCCTCGAGGCATTCCTGACGGAGCGAATCCGCGAGCGCCCCGCGGAGGACCGGTTGGTTCGCACGGTCGCGGACGCGCTGGCCTCGGGCCGCCCGGTCGCCGAGGTGCAGGAGGAAGCGGGACTCTCGCGACGCGGCCTCCACGAGCTGCTCGCACGGCGCGTCGGCCTGCGGCCCAAGCTGCTCGCGCGCGTGGAGAGGTTCTCGACCGCGCTCGACGAGGCGCCTCGTCGGGGCTCCTGGGTGGACCTTGCCGCGACGACGGGCTTCTCGGACCAGGCCCACCTGAGCCGCGAGTTCGTGGCGTTCTCCGGCAGCCCCCCGACCCGGTTCCGACCGATCGACCAGGAGCCGCGCCATGCGCTCGGCGCGGCGGGAGAAACGTTCAAGCGGAAGGGCGACCGCTGAGCGAGGGTCGGCCCATGCCGACACACACCGATCTCACTCCCCGACTGATCGTCGACGCGCCCCAGGATGCACTGGACTACTACGCCAGCGCCCTCGGCGCCGACCTGATCGAGCACTTCGCAGACCCCGAAGGGCGCGTCGTCCACGCCGCCTTCGCCGTCGGGGACGCGGTCGTCTCCCTCGCGGAGAGCGTACCGAGCTGGGGCCTCCTTTCCCCACAGGCTCTCGGCGGATCGCCCTGCCTGCTGCACCTCACCGTCGACGATCCCGACGCGACGGCGACCCGCATGGTGGAAGGTGGCGGACGCATCGTGATCGAGATCGAGGACCGCCCGTGGGGAAAGCGCGAGGGGCGCGTCGCCGACCCGAGCGGTCACCTGTGGATCCTCAGCACGCCGATCGAGGACGTCAGTGACGACGAGATCCGGCGCCGCCTTCACGCGACCGCGGAGGACTGAGGGCACCCGCCGGTCGGGTCGGCGGGATGCCGGTCTCGCGCGCACGAGGCGGCCCCGACTGCGCGCACGAGGCGGTCGCGCACGCCTTCCCGAAGCGAGGCCCGCGCCGTGTCGCAGCCGACGCGCTGTGGCACACTCCGGCGCCCATGGACCGCTACAAGCAGCTTCTCGAGAACAATCAGGACTGGGTCCGGCGCAAGCTCGAGGTCGACGAGTCGTACTTCGCGCGCCAGGCCGAGGGGCAGCAGCCGCCCTTCCTCTGGATCGGCTGCGCCGACAGCCGGGTCGTGCCCGACGAGATCACGGGCACGGGCCCCGGCGAGATGTTCGTGCACCGCAACATCGCGAACATCGTCACGCACTCCGACCTCAACCTCATGAGCCTGCTCGAGTACGGCGTGCTCTCCTTGCGCGTCGATCACATCATCGTCTGCGGCCACACGCACTGCGGCGGCGTCCAGGCGGCCCTGGGCCACCGCAAGACCGGCATCCTCGACAAGTGGATCCGCAACATCAAGGACGTCTACCACATGCACCGCGAGGAGCTGGAGGCGCTGGCCGACGAGCAGGAGGTCTGGAACCGGCTCGTGGAGCTCAACGTCCGCGAGCAGCTCATGAACCTCGCCAAGACCTCCTTCGTGCAGCGACGTTGGCACGAGGGGGAGTTCCCGGTCCTGCACGGCTGGGTCTACCACGTCGAGGATGGCCGCCTGGAGGCCACCCTGCGCATGACGCGTGACGACCCGATGGACCGGATCTACCGCTACGAGTTCGACGACGCGGTCTGACGGCTCGACGACGCGGGCCGATCGGCGTCCCGCGCCGCGGTGGGGCCTCGCGCACGGACTCGTCTCCGGATCCACGCCTCGGCCTCATCCAGCCACTCGCGGCGCAGGAAGGTCGTGTGGCAGGTCAGCATCGCCGCGGAGAACAGGTAGAGCCCCATCAGCACGGCGATTCCGCCGTGCATGGCGGCGATCCCGGCCAGCAGGAAGGGGCGTGTTCCGCGCTGCCAGATCAGGAAGGCGAAGGCGATCTCGAGCACCACGGTCCCGAAGGTCAGCGCGTTCAGGAGCGGGTAGTTCGCGGCGAGGAAGGACAGCGGGGCGCCGGCGAACTCGTAGTTGTTGAGCGCGATCCACAGCGCATCGCCGGACCACCAGTCGTCGCCGCGCAGCTTCGCGACACCGGAGAAGAACATGACGCTCGCGAGCTGGATCTGGAGCAGGCGCCGCACCGTGAAGCAGAAGACGGAGCGCGGCG
>JAAUYD010055131.1_pt1 | contig 11944 bp, 10 predicted proteins | sample 7278101 | NCBI WGS metagenome assembly JAAUYD01 (sample SAMN14350128, study PRJNA611818) | marine sediment metagenome | isolation source: surface marine sediment (0.6m) | place: French Polynesia: Moorea | collected 2018-08 | reverse complement strand
TGACGTGCGCATGACAAGCGCTGTTTCATTGAGGAGCCGTGTGATGCGAAAGTATCAAGCACGGTTTTGGAGAGCAGTGGAGGGGGCGACCTCTTCACTGACTTTAATTTTCTCGACTCTGACTTATTACCTAAATATGGCGAAAAACCCACAAAGTATGAGTTTTCAGGTAAGAGAATAACTAGAGGTACGTATAAAACAAAAAAAGGTTGGCTAATATCAGCCGATGCTAATGGTGCAGCAAACATCTTGAAGAAAGTAGCGATACAGCTAAAGATAACTTTAGCCGAGGTCGGTAAGGGAATTTTGGCAGTCCCTAACCGATATGATTTATCAAATTTAAGAAAATCATATCGTAAGCGCGGAGAGAATCGGCTTTTAGCCGTTCTCTCTGCATCAGCTTAGAATCCTACTTTTTCAAAAGTAGGAGATGTCAAAACAGCTACCACCGATAATTGTCAACTAAACTTGAGGTTCGACTAAATTTTGGATGCCGTCAACCACTTTAGCAGAAATAATTTTATCTTCATCGGTCAGTTTTCGTAGAACTTCTTTCCCTTCGACCAAATAACCAAAGACTGCATAACGTCCGTCCATAAGATTAAAACCAGGAGGAGTCAATTCTGTATCGAACTTGAAGAAGAAAAATTGAGAAGATCCCCCATTAGGATCCATATCGGGACGCGCTTGAGCTACTGCACCATAGGAATTAAAAGGAAGAGCCAGATCTGGTAAATAAATCCCAGCATCTTCTAAAGTCATCCCATAAATTGGTTCTTCTTCGCCCCTAACGAATACTTCTAAAGGAACTGCTCGATATTCTCCAGTATCGGGGTCGATAAAGCCTTGTTCGTCTCCAGGTGGATTGCCAGTTTGTATGACGAAGCCTTCGACACCAAAGAAATCTAAACCGTCATAGAAACCTCGCTGTACTAAATCGACAAAATTCCCCGCAGTAACTGGAGCATTATAGCCGTCTAATACCAGGGTCATATCCCCTTTTGTTGTTGACAATTCTACAGTGGCACGACCTAATAGTTGAGGTAAGTTGGAATATTCTTGAGGAACTTCAAAAGGGAACCCTTGCACCATCAATTGTTCTAGTGCAGTAATGGGTTTGAGTAATTCGTTTTTCTTTGCGAGAACTGTTTCTTTGTCTTTAGTTTCTGCTAATTCTCGAAGTTCGTCTACACCCTCTTTAATATCGTCGATTAAAGCTGAACCTTGAGGCTGGCGATCGTCTGGTACGCTAGCGAGCAATTTATCGCGGCTATAGGTTAAAATTCTGGAAGCTTGCTTAAGATCTCGGCTAACATTACTCCAGCGCTTAGATTTTAAGTAACCAGAAATATTTTCTAAGTCTGCTTGCAAATTCCGCACCGTTTCGTTGTCAATTGGGAGGGCATTCCTTAAAATGGCGTTGGGATCTGTAACTGCATCCCCCTGTGCTAAGGCGCTTTTACGAGCCGGTTGACTGCTATCATCGGAACCAAACCAACCAGCGCTCAAACCTAGCGAAAGTGTTATTAATAAAACGGCTAGAGCACTTGTTTTGAGTAAACGCTTGCACCAATCGAGTAGAAAGTTTTTTTGCGGTTTCATAAATCTATCTTTTGTGCCTAGTGTATGTCCCCAAACCATCATCCCACAGAAGTTTTTCAATTTATCGATTTTTCGGCGTAGAGACCCCCACTATAATCTTCGATTTAGGGATGGGAAGATGTGAAATTTGATGGATAATAACTGTTTTGTGGGGAGATCGAACCGCCGATCGGGTAAAATAATATCTTGATTTTTTAAGGGCTGTGACGTAGTTTCATGATTTCTAGTAACGACTTTCGTACCGGTGTAACTATCGAGTTGGATGGCTCTGTGTGGCGGGTAGTAGAATTTCTTCACGTCAAGCCAGGTAAAGGTTCTGCCTTCGTGCGCACTAAGTTAAAAAACGTCCAAAGTGGGAGTGTGGTGGAAAGAACGTTCCGAGCAGGGGAAACTGTACCCCAAGCTACTTTAGAAAAACGAGCCATGCAACATACCTATAAAGATGGCGAACAGTTCGTCTTTATGGATATGGAAACTTTTGAAGAAATTCGCCTTAACGAAAACCAAATCGGCAATCGCGTTAAGTATCTCAAAGAAGAAATGGAAGTTAATGTCATTTCTTGGGACACTCAGGTTTTAGAAGTAGAATTACCTAATACCGTAGTGCTTGAAGTGATTCAAGCTGACCCAGGTGTAAAAGGCGATACTGCTACTGGTGGGTCTAAACCAGCAATTGTGGAAACTGGTGCTCAGATAATGGTACCTTTATTTATTTCAGTAGGAGAAAAGATTAAAATTGATACTCGCAACGATACCTATTTGGGACGCGAGTAAATACTCTAATTCATTCGTCTTTGTTTTTATAGGCTATCTCCATAGCCGATCGAATGGCAAGGGCGGATGAATATTTACTAATAAACAACGAGCAGGATTTATTATTTGTGTCGCTAAACTTTAACGAAATCCGAGAATTGATAGCAGCGATCGCCCAGACGGATATTACCGAATTAACTCTAAAGAGCGATAAATTTCATCTGACAATACGCAAAGGGGCTATTGTGGTGGCTGGCGAGGCTGCTGGAGCAATTTCTGAGGCAGTCGCTCCGACTATAATTCCTCCAAGCAAAGAGGTCAGCGTTCCTACTATTCCATCAGAAACACCTCCACCCCCTCCTTCTACAGACAAAAAATGGGTAGAAATTACTTCTCCCATGGTAGGAACCTTTTATCGAGCGCCTGCACCTAACGAACCTCCATTTGTAGAAGTTGGCGATCGCATTAGCAAGGGACAAACTGTCTGTATTATTGAAGCTATGAAGTTAATGAATGAAATTGAAGGAGAAATCACAGGAAAAGTGATGGAGATACTCGTTGAAAATGGCGAGCCAGTTGAGTACGGTCAGAAGTTAATGTCAATCGATCCAGATTGAGCCAAATTCTCTTCGCGATCGATAATAAAAAAAAATAACAAATAACTAGTAGCAAAGATTGTGCTAATTACATCCAGAAAAGGCAAAATCTTCTTCAAAGTTTTGGCGAGTCATAGGCTGTCTGACTGTCACTCCTTCCCCACCTAAAACTTCAAGGGGTTTTCCTTCTACTGAAAGCCAAACTTTACTATTGGAATCTATACTGGTAGCCGTACAAAGAATTTGCCCCAAACGATAAATCATTGAAGCACTACCGCCACCTGCAGTAAATTCTTGAGACAGATTAACTCTAACTTCCGAGTCTTCCACTGTTAAATTTAGCAGTTTTGTTCCTTGGGGAATTGTGGTGGTGTAATTTTGGTCTCCAGGTCCTGCTAATAAACGAGCCATCGCGCTATGGAGAATTTCTGACGATCGAGCTGATTTCTTTATAGTTATTGGACGAGAAATTAGCTCTCCATCTTTATTGGTGCTATTGAGCCAATAAATATGGGGAGAGTTTTTTAAGGTGATTTCCGATGTATTGGGGTCTTTTGGGAAGTTAGTAATTGAATTTACGGCCCACCAAATTGTACCACCACCTACTACTAAAACTGCTGCTGAAACTCCGGCAATTAAACCCTGGGAAAAACGACGATTAGATTGTTGCTTTTGCATGTGCGTATCTCCTTGCTAATATTTTCTTGTGGCTATTGTTCTTCTCAATACTTTAGAGCCAATAGCGATCGCATTTTAAAAGAAGGCTCTATTTAAAAAAGCTTTTTCGCTTCTTATCTTCATCTTTTGTTAGAGTTTACTTTCGGCGGGTAGCTCACTTGTTTCTTCTGGGTCTACTCTAATAAACGCCGCCATATTTAGTTTCTGGTTATCTATATCTAATTTTAAGATATGAAGTGCGATTCCCCTTTTTTGCAATCTTTGCAAATCTAAGCGCTTACTAATACCACTAGTGAACCCCTCCAATAGTCTGGGAGAAATTTTTTTGCCGTCAACTGTTCCCTTTGGCTCAATTAACTGAATATTTCTGCCTCCTTCTACTTGTATTCCTAACTCGAGCATTATATCTAAAGGTTGAGAGTTATCTCCAAAAGAACCAGCTCGCTCGACTTGTATATTAACCCGCAGGCGATTCTCGTCGAGAAATTTTACTCCCACATTAGTCAATTCGATCTTTCCTAGTACTCCAGAACCATTTCTATCTACTCTGTCGAGCAAATTTTGCAATCGAAGTTGTATTTGTTGTGATTCTAGAGCGCGATTAATATCTTTTTCGGTTACGATTAGACGCACTCCCCCCTGTAATGGTTCCTTTAAAGAGCGATTGAAAGCCTGGGATTTCCCTCCTATACTTTGTAAATCTATACTTACGGGATCGGTTTCTAGTTCGAGGGTATCAATTCTCACATCTGGTATTAATTCTAAACCTCTAGTAGCAATGCGTATTCGATCGGCTTTACCTTCCAGGATCTGGTAGTTTGGAGCGTTATCTACTCTTACTTTTAAGAGTTCTACGTTTTCGACTCGGGAGCTTATACTATTTTCTATTACACTGTCAACTATGACTCCCACAGGAGAGATAGCCGCAAATATACCAGATAAAACGATCGCTATTATTTCCATGCTTCTCGAACTTTTCCTTTCCAGATGCAATATAAGGTTTCATTGTCCGATCGCAAAAGCCTAAAAACAAGAGGGGGCAATAAAAAAATACAAAATAGATATAGGGCCGATCTGAGTCTCTTGGTCTTCGTTTGAAGTCAGGTTGAAATATCCAATTGAGATGCAAATAGCCTAGATAATTTTCAGCTATTTTGCCGATCCCTTAACTTTCGTCTAGACAATATAATAACTTGTAGTGAGCTTAAATTGTTGAGATTTTTATGTTGAATTTAGTTGCCGATCAATTAGAAGAAAAAATACAAGTAAGACCTAAAATATCAGATAAAAACTTAGAATTGCTGTCAAGAAAGATTAAACTTTGGACGATTCACTTGATGTTAGAGAATTATCCAAATAATAAAAGAAATGCCTCTAATGACTTGACATTAGCAATAAAAATTAAACAAAAAATGGAAGTATAGCAGATAGATATTTCTCCTCTTCTTTTAGTTCTTTTGGGTAGTTAGTAGAAATATCGCGCTTCAAATTTCTACTAACTGCTTGAGAAAGGACGATAAAAGCTAAAATTGAACGTGACAATATTTTATAATCTTAGGGATTCAACAAAAACTGTCTTTGGATGAAACCCAACTCAGACAATAAATCTACAACCTCTAAAGATAGCCAATTATTTGCCCTTCTTACAGGTTGCTTTTACGTCCTTTTTACTCTCTGGCCTGACAGTCACAGTCAGATGGTAGCATTACCTGGAGTTGTTCTCTGGCAAATTGGTTTGCTATGTCCGATATTATGGTTATTGTGGCTAATTTGGCAGCGAAAGCAAGTAAGAGGTCTGGGCTTAAGATTAGATTGGCTAGTTGGTTGGATAGTTCTTGGCTTAATTGTCTCTACTATATTCGCTGAATATCCTAACCAAGCGGTTTGGTATAGTTGGTCTGTGTTTGGTTTTATCGCTGCAATATATGCTCTCAATTACTATCTCGATCGCCCCCAGTCTCGCTACCAATTACTTATTACCCAGGGATATCTCAATTTAGCTTTTATTGTAGTTAGCCTCGGTCTGTGGACAACTCAAACCCTGATACCGGAATTATCCCGTTTAGAACAATTGAAGCAATATGGGGTCAATTTAACCTATGACTTTTCTATTTTAGAGCTGAGAAATTGGGCACCAATCGGTCATCAAAATTATGTCGCTGGCTATCTCTTACTCGCTATACCCCTTTTGGTAGGATTGAGCATTTTACAAACTGGTAAGCAACGTTGGTTGTGGCTAGCAGGAGTCGGTCTCGGCCTACTCGATTTGTATACTACCAGTTCTAGAGGAGGGTGGCTGGGTTTATTAGTATTGTGTATAGTTGGTGTGGCAATTTTGCTATTTCGCAGTTCCCTTCCTCGTCTCTGGTTAGTATTGGGAGGAGTAGGATCTATCGCCTTGCTTTGCTCGATCGTCTTGCTCAATAATCGCCTCCGCAATTTAATTTTAGCTGTCACTAGGGGTGATGGTGGTGGGGAATTAGGTTTTAGAGTTATCAATAATATTATTGGCTGGAGGATGGGTAGTAGGGATCCAATGTCTGGAATAGGACTAGGAGGTGTACCCATCTTATATCAAAAATATCGTCCTATTTGGGCAGGGCAAGAGTCAGAGTTAGTTTACCAGTTGCACAGTACTCCAGCACAACTTTGGGGAGAAATGGGGCTGTGGGGAATTGTGGCTTTTTTGGCAGCGATCGCTTTTCCCATTTATCTTTTACTGCGTCGAAAAGGTAAGATTAATCTCGATCGTAGCGATTTTATTCTTCTGTGGAGTATCTGCGGTGGAATGCTAGCTTACACTATTATCTCTCTCACAGATTATCAGTTAGATAATATTTCTATTAGCGGCACTCTAGTAATTTATTTGGCTTGTTTAGTTTCTATTTTCCGAGTCTCTTCAGCCCCTGTTTTACCTAGCAAATATTCATCCAAAATAGCTTTAGCTGGTTTGAGTGTGACGGTAGCTGCGATCGTCTGGTTAGTCCCAGTCCATTTAGCTTGGCAATTTGCCGATCGAGGTTTTAATTCACTACTTAAAGATAATGTCAATAGTTTTGTTAAAAACTTAACCAAAGCCCAACAGCTAGCACCTTGGCAACCATATTATCCTTATCAGTTAGGTTGGAATTTGGGGGATCTTGCCCTCAAAACTGGCAATCCTCAGCAGCAGCAAAAGTTATTGCAAGAAAGCATTACTTGGCTGGAAAAAGGGAATAAAGTCTCTCCTTATCAGGAATTCGGACGTAGCAATTTAGGATGGTTATTATTGTCAAAAAATCCCAAAGCTGCTACTCAAGAATTTGCTCGATCTGCTCAATTAATACCTGCTAAAAGAGGTGTATTTTATAGATTGGGTTTGGGTTTATGGGCTCGAGGTCAACGGGATTGGGCCATAGAGGCTATGACATTGGAAGTATTGCGCAATCCAATGTTTATTTCTAGTCCTATTTGGAATTCTTCAGGATTACAACAATTATATCCTCAAGTTATCGCGCGATCGCTCACTCAATATAGCAATTTATTAAAACAGTATCCTCAGTCTGGTTCTTTCAACACCTACTTACACCAATGTCGAGGAGGTTTGTATTGGTGGCTAGGAGATTTAACTGCAGCCAGGAAAGATATAGAAGTCTACGGAACTCCTCTAAGTAAATTTATAGTCGATCTGGCACGAGAAAAGAATTATGAGGAAAGATTATCTCAGATGCCTCGATCGCCTGCTAAATTAGCAATTAAGGCTTGGTTGGATCCGAGCGATCGCCAATCACTATTACGGGAAGCTTGGACTATAGCAACTAGAACCGCACTTCCTGCTACGATCGAACAGGAATTATTAGCTGGAATGGAGAAATCGAGTAGTTTCGAGCAATGGTTGCGAGAAAATGCTCCTGTAAGCCAATATCGCCGTCAAAGATTGGGTTTTGGGGTGAATAGCCGACATTTCGGCGGTGCTGAACCTCTAGACTTTTGGATCGTATCGGATAATGTGGCGATGACTACTTGGTTTGTTGAGTTATTACCAACAGTCGGGTATTTTCCACAGTTAGATTTAGCACTGCGATCGCAGCAGATTGCAATAATCGATCGGATTTTATCTAATGTCGGTAATAGCTTTTAGTCCTTTGTGTCAATTAAACCTAATTGGAATTAAAAAGGATAATGTCAGTAGAAAGATTAAATTCGCTAGGAACACCATTTACATCTGTCAAGAAAGCAATTGTTTGTTCCTTAAAAGATAAAGCGCCTGTAGTCGAGTCATAGCTAAACTGGTCAATGCTGAGTGGAGTACTAAAATTATTAATATAACTTTGAATGACAATTATATCTCCTTCAATACGATCGAAGTCGAGGATCGAATCTATTCCTCCTTCACTAACAGAACTGATACCAAGATCGAGATAAAACGAATCGCCACCCAATCCGCCTGTTATCGTATCGTTACCAGCCTCGCCAGCGAGACGATCGTTTTCAGTACTGCCGAAGATCCGATCGTTTCCAGTACCGCCGAAGATCCGATCGTTTCCAGTACTGGCGTTAATATTATAAGCTCCAGTCTCGTCAGAGACCAAATTATTATATCCAGCAGCAAAAATGCGATCGCCACCACTCCCACCGATAAGAGTTTCATTGCTACCCCCACCGACGATCGTATCATTACCAGCATCGCCAGAGACTAAATTACGATCGCCAGCAGCAAAAATGCGATCGCCACCGCTACCACCGACAATCGTATCGTTGCTACCCCCACCGACAATCGTATCATTCCCAGCATTGCCAGAGACTAAACTGCGATCGCCTGCCGTAAAAATGCGATCGCTACCGCTACCACCGACGATCGTATCATTATTACCACCACTGTTGATAACATCATTACCAGCATCGCCAAAGACTAAACTGCGATCGCCTGCCGTAAAAATGCGATCGCGACCACTACCACCAATCAGAGTATCATTGCTACCCCCACCCACGATCGTATCATCACCAGCACCGCCAATTAGATAGTTAGCACCAATATTAGAAGTAAAAATTATATTCTTAACTACCCCAATAAAATTATTACTAGCACCACCCACTAGCAGATCGTTTCCTTCTCCTCCAACGAGAGTATCTTTTCCTTTTCCCCCGACGATCGTGTCATTACCCGCACCAGCAATTAGAAAATCGTTTCCTTTTTTACCATTAATGTAATCGTTATTTGCAGTTCCTATGAGGATATCATTGCCGATGCTTCCTTCTATAAGATCTCCGTTAATAGTTTCTTGAAAGAGATTTTCTGGGAAAATAGTTAATGCACTAGAATTAGGAGAAGCCAGCGATCGCGAGTAGGGTTTAATCTTTGAAGAGCGATCTTCTAAAAGGACTAAAAGAGATAGAGCGATATTACGAGCGATAATATTTTTACTGATTTTTTCGATAGAGATAAACCGACCATCTCTATTTATACTTTGCAAAGAAGCGATCGTAGCGATCTGTTTGATATTTGTAATTAAGGGCACAAACAGACTAACATTGCTCTTCAACAGACCTTGACTTAACAGACTATCTAAAGATTTAATTCCGGTGATAATATTAATTTCTTCGTGATGGCGATCGAACAAAATTTTCACATCTGTTTGTCGATCGTTGTTTTGGTTTATTTTATCTGCTTGTGAATCTTGTAGTTCTTCCCAAAATTTTCCGCTTTGCTGCCAAAATTGCACTAATATTGGGAATATAAATAAAAGTTCTATTAAAATTTCACTGGGCTTGCGCTGGCGATTTTGGAGTTGCTTAGGTAATATAGCAGCTTTTACAGTATGTTCTATTTGTACTTCTAAAAGCCGATTTAAGTATTGACGCTGGAGAAACTCTTTGGGGGATAAAACAGGAGCTAGCTTGTTAGTAACATTTTGAAAATCTTCGCTAACAATTACGTCAAACTCCTCACTACCATCCTCGTTGCTGTCCCAAACTTCTAGTACGTATTTAACTTCAGAAATTATGGTTGCAGCAGATTCATCATCTATTTCTTCTCTCAGAAGATGACTAAGTCTATCTAAGTCTGTCTTAGTTATATATCCTTTAATCTGCTGATTTTGTAATGTCTCCCACAAAGCGTCAAAATTTTCCTCGAATCTTTCACTGGCTTCTAATGCTTTTAAGATTAGTTCGCCATCCAATAAGATTTGCTTCATAGAGACTAGCTTATTTGTGGTACTTAATATAGATATTTAAATCGTTACATTAATGATTATCTTTTAGTTGGTTGCTTAATTCAAGTTTTATATTTGATATTTTTTTTCCCTGATAGCTTGTTTGTTTTGTATACTTGACGCAGTTTCGAGAATGAAGCTTTTTTTTCTTCCTTCTCTGCTGGCTCTTGAGAGAGATCGTAATCAATTAGATCTTCTAGTTGACAATCGAGGGCTTGGCACAGCTTGATTAGTTTTTCTATCCATTCTATGCCGCTTCTGCCTTTCTCCCAATTAGCTATGGTAGTCTCTGTGACTCCTACTATTCTCGATAACTCTAATTGAGTTATTCCCGTCTTGTTTCGTAGTTGAGCAATTTTCGAGCGTGGTTTTTCATTTTTCATACTATTTTTGTTAGCATCTTTTTTTTTAGACTCTTTAATTCTACCCTCTATCTAAATTTTTTTACCAAAATAGTTACAACTAAAAATTTTACCTCAAATAAATAAACGCAGAATAGTAAAGCTAATTGCGCCTAAAATTGCTGTAATAGGGAGGGTAATAACCCAAGCTAAAATAACAGATTTAATTGTAGAAAAGTTCACTTGTTGCCAATTTTGTACGATTCCAATACCAATAACGCTACCGACAAGTGCGTGGGAAGTGGAAACGGGTAAGCCGAAACGAGAAGCTAATAAAATTGTCGTAGCTGTGGCAATTTCAGCAGAAAAACCGCTACTGGGTTGCAAAGGAATAATTTTTTCTCCCACAGTGTCAATTACGTTTTTCCCCTGAAAGGTCAAACCTGCTACGATACCTAAACCCCCAAGGACTAAAATCCAAAGAGGGATACTTAAACCATTGAGAGGAACTAAATTGGTGCTGAAAATGTAGACGATTGTTGCTAGTGGCGCGATCGCATTTCCTACGTCGTTAGAACCGTGACCGAAAGCTACAAAACAAGCGCTTACGATCTGAAATCTAGCTAAAAGTTTCTCTACACCTACTGAGTTGAGATTTTGACTTGATTTATCATTTTCTTTCTTTTGCAAGCGTTCTAGCTGTCTCCAGCCATCTACAGTAAGACTTACCGCAGCAATACCACCCAGCGCAAGAGACAGATCTTGTATAGGAATGGGTATAAAGCTAAAAAAAGACCTATTAAATAGAGTTGGTAGAACAATTACGCCAAATAATCCTAGCAAAATAGAACTCAACCAAGGAATCCATTCTTTTAGTCGGACGAAAGCATCTGGACGATCGAGAATCCAATGCTTGAGCAAACTGTAGAATAAAGCAGCGATCGAACCGCTAATTAAAGGCGTAATTAGCCACGCAACAGAAATATTCCCGATATGTACCCACTCTACTGCTTCTCTTCCTGCGGCTACCCAACTAAATCCGGCGATCGCTCCCACTACTGCATGGGAAGATGCTACTGGTAAACCCTGACTGGTGGCTATTTGCAGCCACGTACCGCAAGATATTAATACGGCTACCATCCCTACTAGGAGTAATTGAGGATTTTGAGCGAATAAAGAAGGATTAGCTATACCAGTACCTAGAGTCGAGGATACACCTTGGCTGAATATTACTGCGCCAGTAAATTCTAATATTCCAGCAATAACAATTGCTTGTCTGAGAGTTAGCGCTTTTGAACCGACAGAAGTCCCCATAGAATTGGCAACATCATTAGCTCCTAAATTCCAAGCAACGTAAAATGCTAGTAGTGCAACAAGAGCGATTTCTAGTAATGATGAAAGGGAAAGAGAAAGAGAAGGGAAGAGGAGGAGATGAGAATAAATATATGTAGCCAAAATTCCCGTCAAATGGTCTTAGTTGTTGGTTCTTTTTAACAGTAGCAGCATTCGCTTCTCCCAAGCTACTCGATCGTTTTAGCTTTTTTCACTCTATTACTTTCGCAAAAGCTAAGTGTTCGGAACATCCAAGCATTTTGCGATTTCTTCCGGTTTGTTTAGCTCGATCGAGTGCGTGTTCTGCTATGCTTATTAATAACTTTTGCGAATCTAGTGGAGAAGGTTTCATACTAGCAACTCCTAAGCTTATAGTTAGGCAATCGTTAATTTTAGATTGAGGATTAACTATTTCTAATTTTTTTATTTTCTCAATAATGCGATCGGC
>JAAUYD010002123.1_pt1 | contig 11947 bp, 8 predicted proteins | sample 7278101 | NCBI WGS metagenome assembly JAAUYD01 (sample SAMN14350128, study PRJNA611818) | marine sediment metagenome | isolation source: surface marine sediment (0.6m) | place: French Polynesia: Moorea | collected 2018-08 | reverse complement strand
CGAGCGCGACCAACAAGAAGGGCAAGGACGTCATCGCCTACCTCCTGGCGAACGGCCCGGCGGGTCACGTGCCGGCGACCGACAACGGTCTGTCGCCCAACGACCCGAACTACGCCTACACGAACCCCGAGACGGCCGACTACTACCTCCAGAGCGGCTTCAGCCAGACGGCGTTCGCCGCAGCGATGAAGGCCGCAGCGCTCAAGGACTGCGGCGGCACGCTGACACTCCAGACGAAGTACAAGGGTGGTCCGAACGACGGCATGAACGTCACCACCGACGAGTTCGTGTTCGAGAACACCGAGTACCGCGACGATGCGGTGCCGACGCCCAACGTCGTGTCGACCGAGCCACGTCGGGTGACGACGTCGGCGCTGTTCCGCACCGGCACGTTCGACTTCGAGATCTCGGGCGGTGCGACCTACTTCAGTGCCGACATCGTGCCGCAGGAGCTCCAGACCCTCGACGGCTACACCTTCCAGGGCTGGACGTGCCGGGCCGGGTCCGACCCGAAGATGACGACGAAGATCGAGATCACCGATTCGACGTGGGAAGGCTTCACCGTGGACGTCAAGGCCAATGAGGCGGTGTCGTGCGTGCTCGAGGTGAGCCAGCCATGAGCGGGCGTCGCGACCGCGACCAGGGATCCATCATGGTCCTGGTCCTGGTGCTGATGGTGCTCGGTTCGCTGGTCATCGTGCCGACGATCGTCTACACCACCACGGTGCTGAGGGCCGGCTCGGTCCAGGTCGACAAGTCTCGCTCGGTCCAGCTGTCGCGCGGCGGCACCTGGGTGGCGCTCACCGACTCGGCAGGGCTGTACGACGACTGCGGCGTCACGCCGATCCTCAGCTCGATCGAGGACGTCACGATCACCTGCCAGGTGTTGGCCGACGAACGTCTGCGCAAGCCCGAGGACGTGCCGTATCACGTGGCGGGCGTCCAGGCCGACACGGCACTGCCGCCGGCGTTCGTCTCGGGCAACGAGTATCCGAGCCCGAACAACACGGCCGTCCCGGGCGACTACGACGCCTGGCTCGACCCGAACCCCGACGTCGACTGGACGATCGACTCGACGGAGGACAAGGTGTGGCTGCCGCAGCTCCCGGTGCAGGCCACCAGCTCGGCCGGCAACCGCGACACCCAGCTCAGCTTCGATCCGACCTGCCGGATCTTCTTCCCGGGGACGTTCGACACCCCGATCACGATCGATGGACCGACGTACTTCACGTCCGGCGTCTACTACTTCACCGAGCCGATCACGCTCGAGAACGGCGCCGACGTCGTCGTCGGCAACGGGCTCGAAGCCGGTTGCACCGACGACTTCGAGGCGATCGCCCTCGCCAACTCGGTGCCCGACCCGCTCAACATGAGCGGCCTCGGCGGCACGATGGTGCTCGGCGGCAACGCCCGGATCATCGTCGACGACTCCGGCTCCGGCGACATCCGCTTCGCCATCAATCAGCGCTACGTGGCGACCGGCGAGACCAGCGTCGCCGCCTCCTCGAGCGTGTCGATCGTGTCGGTCAACGGGACCCACGAACCCCTGCAGCCGCTCGAGACGCTCGGTGACGACCTCGACGTCGACGGCGTGATCAAGGTGCCGGCGTCGACCGTCGGCACCGACGGCGACCCGTTGGCGGCGCAGTCCGACTACGAACCGTCGATCCACACGTCCAAGCCCGAGGCGCCCGACGCCCCGACGAACGTGCAGATCGAGGACTGGCAGCTGCAGTACGTGTATCCGAACGACTCCGTCGCCGACGGCATGCTGACGGTCACCTGGGACGTCCCGGACGAGAACGGCTCGATCATCACCGAGTACGTGGCGACCGAGTCGTTCAGCGGCAACACGTGCTCGGCCACGATCCCGCTGCTCCCCGAGACGATCCTGCAGCCCTCCTGCACGATCTTCGGCATCCCGCACATGAGCTCCACGCAGCGCACCTCCGTCACCGTCGAGGCCAAGAACGACTACGGCTGGTCCGACCCGTCGGACCCGTCGGCCGAGGTTCGCGTCGACCTCAGGGGGAACGCGCCCCACAAGCAGGAGGAAGAGATCGGCCTCCCGACCGAACCGCAGAACGTCGCTGTGGGTGCGGCCTACTCGGACGGCCTCGAGATCGTCTGGGACCCGCCGGTCGACACCGGCGGGAGCGCGATCACGCACTACCACGTCACGGCGGTCGACACGGTCACGAGTGCCGTCCTCTACTGCGACGGCTGGTGGGACGAGACGAGCTGCATCCTGCAGACCTCCGACGGGCTGACCGATGGTGCCAGCTACGACGTCACGGTCGAGGCCGTGGTCGAGTGGGGTGGCTCGGAGTACCCGGGTGCGCCCGCCCAGATCGACTTCGATCTCACCGACAACGCACTGCCGGTGCCCCCGAACATCGAACCCGACCCGGTCGTGTTCACCCTCGGCACGTCGCCGCAGCCGATCGAGGTGCCGATCTACCCGGGGCCACGCGTGCCCGAACCGATCCTCGACTTCTCGACGGTCGGGTCCGACACGGTCGACATCTCGATCGCCGGCTACATCGCCGTCCCGCAGGGACACATCCACCTCGACACGGTCGATCCGACCTCGAAGTCGTTGTCGCTGGTGGGCGGCGTCGTCGCAGCGCAGTTCCGCGTCGACACCGGCGTCCTGCCGGCCAGCATCGACGTCGAGTTCGACAACCCGATCGCGCAGAAGCGGATCAAGATCCGCAGCGAGTACGACGGCGACTACGAGGCCGTCTCCGAGACCGTCGTGCAGGTCAACCGCTCCGGCTCGATCGGCATCAACTCCTGGGTCGTCCGCTAGTCACGAGATTGGGTCGCCCCGCCCATCGGCTGGGCTCCCTGGCACATCTCGTCACGAGTGCCGCGCCCGCCAACGTTGCCCTGTTCGGGGGTCGGACGCACCGCCGGCGTCGTTCCGGCTTCCTCGAGAGTGCGCACGGCAAGGCCGCCGGCACTTCCTTCGTCGCCGCGCCTTGCCAGCGGCACGTTCGACTCGGCGCGCAACAGCGCAAACGTTGCCGGTCACGGCACTAGTCGGCGACGCTGAGCAGTTCGCCCGCTCGGAGCTGGGCGGCGTAGAGGCCGTCGGCCGTCACGAGTTGGTCGTGGGTGCCGACCTCGACGATGCGGCCGCCGTCGAGCACTGCGATGCGGTCGACCGAGCGCACGGTCGACAAGCGGTGGGCGATGATCAGGGCGGTCCGCCCCGAGAGCGCGGCGTCGATCGACGCCTGCACCTGCGCCTCGTTGGCGTTGTCGAGGTGGCTCGTGGCCTCGTCGAGGATCATGATCGCCGGGTTCTTGAGCAGCAGGCGGGCGATCGCCAGGCGCTGCTTCTCGCCCCCGCTCAACCGGTAGCCGCGCTCGCCGACCACGGTGTCGTAGCCGTCGGGCAGTGCGGCGATCGTCTCGTGGATGCGCGCCGCCCGGCACGCCTCGATCAGCTCGTCGTCTCCGGCCTCGGGAGCGGCGTACCGGAGGTTGTCGCCGATCGACTCGTGGAACAGGTGTGGGTCCTGCGAGACGACGCCGATCGCGCTCCGGAGCGTGGTGAGCGTGAGGTCGCGCACGTCGATCCCGTCGATGCGCACTGCGCCGGCGGTGGTGTCGTAGAGGCGCGGGATCAACGACGCCAGCGTGCTCTTGCCGGCACCGGACGCCCCGACGAGTGCGACGGTCTCACCGGGTGCGATCGACAGCGAGAGCCCGTGCAGCACGTCGTGATCGGGATCAGCGCCGGGCACGGCGACGGTCTCCATCGACGCGATCGACGACTCGTCGGCCGGTGGGTACCGGAACGTGACGTCGTCGAAGTCGACCGCCCCGCGCGGCTGGAGGAGATCGATCGCGCCGGGCCGATCGGTGATCGGTTCGGGCGCATCGAGCACCTCGAAGACCCGCTCGAACGAGACCATCGAGGTCATCAGGTCGACGCGGGCGTTGGTGAGACCGGTCAGCGGCTGGTACACCCTCGTGACCAGCGCAGCGAGAGCGACGAGCGTGCCGGTGCTGATGTCGCCGCTGACGACCAGCTGCGCGCCGATGCCGTAGATCGTGGCCGTGCCGATGGCGGCGACGAGACCGAGGGCGACGAAGAAGACCCGCCCGAGCATCGCCGAGCGCACGCCGGCGTCTCGAACCGCCTCGGCACGGCGGCCGAACGTCTTGGCTTCGCGACCGAGCGATCCGAACAGCTTGACCAGCACGGCGCCCGAGACGTTGAAGCGCTCGGTCATCTGCGTGTTCATCGCCGCGTTGTGCTGCATCTGCTCACGCGAGATGGCCTGCAGCCGCCGCCCGACCCGGCGCGCCGGGACGACGAAGATCGGGAGCACGATCAGCGCCAGCAGCGTGAGGCGCCATTCGAGGGCGAGCATCGCGAGCAGCGTGGTGACGAGCACGATCACGTTGCTGACGACGCTGCCGAGCGTGCTGGTGACCGCCGTCTGGGCGCCGACGACGTCGTTGTTGAGGCGGCTCGTGATGGCGCCGGTCGGGGTGCGCGTGAAGAAGGCGACCGGGAGGCGCTGCACCTTCGCGAAGAGTGCCTGGCGGAGATCGGAGATCAGCCCCTCGCCGACGCGGGCGCTGCACCACCGCTGCAGGATCTGGAGCGCGGCGTCGAGCAGCGCGGCGGCGACCGCGAGGCCGGCCAGCCACCAGATCGCCGACCGGTCCTCGGTCGGGATCGCGTCGTCGATGATCTCGCGGACGACCAGTGGCGGCACGAGTGCCAGGAGTGCCGCCACGACGATCGAACCGAGGAAGACCGCGATGGTGGTGCGGTAGGGCCGCGCGAACTCCCACACCCGGCGCCCGGTGCCGCGGGCGAGCTTGGCGTCCTTGAGCGCCTCGGTGTCCCTCGGCATCATCATGTGGGGCCCCATCCGCATGCCGGCCAGGCTACGGCCGGCCCGTGCCACCGCGCCCGCAGTGTGACGCTTGGCCCGTAGCCTGTTCGGATGTCCGGGCGGCTGATCCCCTCACGCCTCGCCGCGCTCGCCGGTGCCGTAGCGCTGCTCGCCGCGGCGTGCTCGCCGAGCGCGGTGTCCGAGACGTCGAGCCGGCAGTCCGACGACGATGCGTCCGTCGCCGCCGGCGATGCGGACTCCTCCGGCTCGTCCGACTCGGCGGGTGATGCCACGTCGGCCGGCGTCGCGGACGGCGACACGGGCGGCACGGGCGGCGACACCGTCACCGGCGACGGTGACGCCGGCGACGGCGCCGACGGACCCTTCGAACCGGCGGCGATCGAGTGGGAGGAGTTCAACGACGCGGTCGACGTCGGCACGCTCGAGGTGCCGGTCGACTACGACGACCCGGCCGGTCCCACATTCGAGCTCTTCCTCGCCCGCTACCGAGCGATCGACAGTGACAACCGGGTCGGCAGCTTGCTCGTCAACCCGGGCGGCCCCGGCTTCGGCGGGAGCGACTACGCGTTCTTCGCGGCCCAGGTGTTCGACCGGCCGTTGCTCGAGCGGTTCGACATCATCGGCTGGGACCCGCGCGGCACCGGCGAGAGCGACCCCCCGATCGACTGCATCGACGACTACGACCCGTACTTCACCGACATCGACTCGACGCCCGAGACCGAGGAGGAGCGCACCGAGCTCGTCGAGACCGCGCAGGACTTCGCCCGCCAGTGCGTCGCCAACAACGCCGACATCATCCAGCACGTCGGCACGAACAACAGCGCACGCGACATGGATTCGATCCGGCGTGCGCTGGGCGAGGAGACCATCAGCTACTTCGGCTTCAGCTACGGCTCCGAGCTGGGGGCGACGTGGGCGACGCTGTTCCCCGAGACCGTGCGCGCCGCCGTGCTCGACGGTGCGGCCGATCCCGAGGCCGACGCGCTCGAGTCGAGCCTCCAGCAGCTGGCGGGCTTCGAGGCCTCGCTCACCAAGTTCCTGGCACGGTGCAGCGCCGACACGGAATGCCCGCTGCACAACGACGGTGATGCCGAGTCGGCCTTCGAAGAGCTCATGGTGAGCCTCGACGCCGATCCGGTGATCGGCGAGACCGGTCGACCGCGGGTGAATCGCGACGTCGCCACGATCGCCGTGATCCAGGCGATGTACTCCGAGTCGTTCTGGGCGGCGCTCAGGACGTCGCTGGGGGCCGCGGCCGACGGCGACGGCAGCGGGCTCCTGGCGCTCCACGACAACTACTACCAACGGGCGAGTGACGGCACGTACGGCAACGAGCTGGAGGCGTTCCAGGCGATCTCGTGCGCCGACACGCCCGAGCGTCCCACCGTCGACGAGGTCGAGGCCGAGCAGGAGCTCTTCACCGAGGTCGCGCCGAGGCTGGTGCCCGAGGGTTCGGCGGGCGGCTTCTTCTGCTCGTTCTTCCCCGAGGCGATCGAGCCGCGTGCGACCGTGACCGGCGATGGCGCCGGGCCGATCGTCGTGATCGGCACCACCGGTGATCCCGCGACCCCGTTCGAGTCGACGGTGCGGATGTCGAACATCCTCGAAGACGGCCGGCTCGTCGTCGTCGAGGCGGACCAGCACACCGGCTACGGCGTCAACCGCTGCGTCATCGAGGTGGTCAACGACTACCTGATCGACCTCGAACCCCCGGCCGACGAGACCGAGTGCCGCTAGTGCCGTGATGTGCCTGGGAGCTCAGCCGATCGGCGGGGCGCCCCAATCGTTGCGGTGCACGGAGTCGCCTGTGAGGCAAGGTGACGAGCAAGCCGTTCGCGGCGCAAGGCGCACCTGTCCGCTGAAGCCCCGCGCACGTCTCGTCACTGGACGCGGAACGACCGCCGAGGCCATGTCGGCGCCGGCGGTCGTTCGTGGCGGAGAGGGTGGGATTTGAACCCACGGACGCTTGCACGTCGCACGCTTTCGAGGCGTGTCCCTTCGGCCGCTCGGGCACCTCTCCGTCGAGCGAGGCTAGCGGGAAACCGGTGGTGAGACGACGGCGTTCGGTCGCCGCGCCGGTGGTCGCCGACTCAAGATCACACTGTGATCGGCCGATACATTCCGTGAGAATCAAGCGATGACCGGGGGCGTCGACCACCGCCTCCGACGAACCACCCGAAGGAGGAAACACACATGACCGCTCATGCTGACGCGCGCGCCGGACATGTGTTCAAGGTCCTCGTGACGGGTCCGTTCGCGGCCGGGAAGACGTCGTTGATCCAGGCCGTCTCGCAGACGACGGTCGTCGAGACCGACGTCGTCGCCACCGGCGCCGAAGCCGAGATCAAGCAGTTCACCACCGTGGCGATGGACTTCGGCACGTACGCGATCGAGGACGGCGACGTCCAGCTCCTCATGTTCGGCACGCCCGGTCAGAGCCGGTTCCGGTTCATGACCGACATCATGAAAGGTGACGTCGACGTCGTCGTCTACGTCGTCGACGCCGAGGCCGACCACACGCACGCCGAGGCGGGCGAGGCGATGCGAGAGCTCCTGGCGGATCTGCGCGTGCCGCTGGTGGTCGCCGTCAATCGATGCGACGACCGCGACGTCGCCGTGCTCGTCGCCCGCCAGCTCGGCGCGCTCGCGAGCGAAGCCGTCGTGCCGTGCCAGTTGATCGAGCACGAGTCGGGACGCAAGGTCGTCATCGAGGCGCTCTTGGCCGTCCTCGACCGTCTCGAGCGCACCAGGGACGAGCTCCTCGAGCCGGTGGAGCGCGTGCTCGCCCTGGCGGGTGCGGCATGACCATGGAACGCGAAGCGGTCGACGCCGACTTGTTCGGCCTGGCGGGAACGTTCCCACGACCGGGCTGGGTGGTGCTCGACGCCGCTCGCGAGCATCGTTTCACCGGCCGGATCGTGTTCGACACGTTTCCGGAGGTGCACATCTACCTCGACCGCGGCCGGATCTACCTCGCGGAGCGGATCACCGACCCGTCGCTCGGTTCGCGCCTCGTCGACGCCGGCGCGCTGAACGCCGCGCAGCTCGAACACGGAGCCATGCGCGTGGCTGGCGGCGAGCACCTGGGCCGCCTGTTCGAACGGGTGCCGTCGGTCGACCGCCACGCCGTGCTCGTCATGGCCGAGCTGATGACCGAGGAGTGTGTCGGCTGGCTGGCGACGCAGAACGTGCACAGCGCCGAATCGACGCCCTACCTCCACCATCCCTCGGGCGTCCACAGCTGGGACAGGCCGAGCGGCTGGTACGACCTCGCGCCGGGCGATCCGTTGCCGGCGCCGACACCCGACCAGGCGCCGGTCGAGGTCTCGTCCCCCGAGCCGCTGTTCGGGACCGACACCGACTCGTTCGACCCGATGATCGAATGGGACGAGCCGTCGTGGTTGGACGACCGGATCGCCGACTCGACCGCATCGGCCCATGTGGTCGTGCCGCCTCCGAGCACGCCTCCGGCAGCGGCCCCCGCGCAGCCGACCGGTGAGCCTGCTCCGGCCGAGCACGAACCCACCGAGCCGACTACCGAGCCCACGGCCGAGGCTCCACCGTCACAGCCGGTGACGCCCCCCGAGGCGACGGCGGCTACCGAACCGGAGGCACGCGCCGAGGACTGGATCGATCGGCTCGAGACCGATGGCCTGCCCGAGGTCGGCTCGGACCCGCTCGGCGCAGCGACCCGACTGCCTCCGATCCCCGTCGCCCCCGCCGACCGGTTCGAGGTGATCTGGCCGACCGGTGAGGTCGACGAGCAGTTCGGAGCCGTCGAGTCGGCCGTGCCGGACCATCCCGATCTCGACCGGCCCGGGCTGACGGCCCGCATCGGCACCGAGACCGCGGTGCCCGCCGAGCCCGAGCCCGAGCCGGCGACACCGATCGCCGCACCGAGCATCGACCTCGATGCGCTCACGGTGGGCGGCCCCGAGGCGGGCGACGAGGACGACGACGTCGTGCTCGCGGTTCGCCGTGCAGTCGCCTCGATCGAGACCGGAACGCTGGCGCCGCGCCGGCGCCTGGCCGACGACACCCCGCCCGAGTCGGAGTCGCCGGCGGTCGAAGATGCCGAGCCGGAGTCACCGACCGATCCCTGGTCGGCGACGTCGCCCGACGGCGACCTGGTCCTGCCGGCGCGTGTTGCTGCTCGTAGCGAGCACAGCGTGTGGACCCAGGGCGGCTCGTCGGTGTTCGACGAGGTGCCGCCGAGCGCCACCCCGATCCTGCCCGCCGACGAGCCCGAGCCGGCGAGCGACGAGCAGGGCGACGAGCCCGAGCGGACGTCGGCCCTGCGCCGCCTGATCGGCAGCCTGCGCCGCCGCTGACGGCGGCTCGTGTTCAGCGCCGGCGTGCGGCGAAGAACTCGACGAGCAGCGCACCACAGTCACCGGCGAGTACCCCGCCCGCCGTCTGGACGCGGTGGTTGAGCAGTGGACTGTCGACGAGGTCGAAGCACGACCCCGCGGCGCCCGCCTTCGGGTCGGTGGCGCCGAAGACGAGACGGCCGAGGCGGCCGTTCACCATCGCGCCGGCACACATCGGACACGGCTCGAGGGTGACGACCATGGTGCAGTCGTCCAGCCGCCAGTGGCCGACCTCGGCCGCTGCGTCGCGCAGCGCCAAGATCTCGGCGTGTGCGGTCGGATCGCCGGTGAGCTCGCGCTCGTTGTGCCGGGAGGCGATCACCCGGCCCTCGCGCAGCACCACCGCGCCGACGGGGACGTCGCCGTGGCCGACCGCCGCCCGAGCTTCGTCGAGCGCCAGCTCCATGGCCTCCTCGAGCTCCGACTGCATGCCGGCAAGTCTTGCAGGCTCGCGGTGGGGTAGCCGGAGGAACCGAGCTGCCGATCGCCTGGCAGGATGGCCCGGTGGAACAGCAGCAACTCGGTGGCGGCATCACGAACGCCGGCCGGGTCGTTCGTCTCGGCCCGCACGTCCTCCGCCCGTCGAGTTCACACTCCGATTCGATCCACGCCTTGTTGCGAACGCTGCGAGAGGCCGGATTCGAGGGTGCTCCGCGTCCGTTCGGCCGCGACCCCGACGGGCGCGAACGCCTGGAGTTCATCGACGGCGAGGTGCCGGTGGTGCCCTATCCGGACTGGAGCCAGTCGGACGCTGCCCTCGCGTCGATCGCCATGCTCCTGCGCGCGTTCCACGACGCGGCCCGCGGCTTCGACCCGTCGAGCCTCGCGTGGAGCGACCGGTTGGCCGACCCGGCGGGTGGGACCGTGGTGTGCCACAACGACGTCGAGCTCTCGAACGTCGTCTTCCGAGACGGCGTCGCCGTCGCCCTGCTCGACTTCGAGTTCGCCGCCCCTGGTCGTCCGGTCTACGACCTCGCTCAATTCGCACGGGTGTGTGTGCCGATCGAGGACGACGTCGACCGGGCTCGGATGGGCTGGCGGCCCGCCGACCGGCCGGAACGGCTGCGGCTGATCGCCGACGCCTACGGCTTGGATCGGGAGGGACGAGACGGGCTGCTCACAGCGATGGAGGATGCCATCGACCGCATCGAGCTCGCCGCCCGACGTGATCACGACGAGGCGACGCTGGCGCAGACCGGTGGCATCGAGAAGTACGACCGTCGGCGCCGCTGGTGGACGGATCACCGCGACCAGTTCGCCGATGCACTTCGCTGACGGAATGGTCGCCGGTCCGAACGACCCGGCGATCGTTGAGCGCCACCGACGGCGCTTGACTTCAACCGAGGTTGAAGTCGTACCGTCGACCGTATGGCCTCCCCCCACCACACCTTGCCCGGCAGCGATGATCTCGCCATCAGCGAGGCTGCCCGACGACTCGTCCTCGCGACGCCCGACGGGCTCGTCGTCGCCGACGGGCAGATCGAACTCGCCCACCACGACATCACCGATCTCGCGGTCCACCCCGAGAGCGGCCGGATCGCCGCCCTGGTCGACGGTGCCGCCATCCACCTGAGCGCCGGCGACGGCGACTGGACCCACGTCGCCTCGATCGGCGACGGGCCACTCCGTGTGCTGGCCTGGCACGGCGACGACATCCTGGTCGGCGGCGCGAACGCACGACTGTGGCGCGTGACCCCGGACGGTCATCCGCATCGCATCGACGCCTTCGATCGTGCGCCGACGCACGAGGACTGGCACACCCCGTGGGGCGGTCCGGCTGACGTGTACTCGATCGCCTCGGACGGCTCGGAGTGCTTCGTCAACGTTCATGTCGGCGGGATCCTCCGATCCGCCGACCTCGGGACCTGGGCGCCGACGATCGACCTGCTCGTCGACGTCCACGACGTCGCGATCGACGACCATGGAGTCCTCTGGGCCGCGACCGGCGCACGCGGTCTCGCCCGCAGCACCGATCGGGGCGCATCGTGGACCCACTTCACCGACGGGCTGCACGCCACGTACGCCCGAGCCGTCGCTGCCGTGGACGGCGGAGCCCTGGTCAGCGTGTCATCCGGTCCGTTCGGGCGTGACGGCGCGGTGTACCGACTCGACGGCGACACGCTCACGCGGCTCTCCGCCCTGCCGGACCTCGACGGCTCGATCGACCGCGGCCGCCTCGTCGCCGACGACGACGTCGCGGCGATCGCGCTGCCGTCGGGTGACGTCGTCGTCAGCACCGACGGCGGACGATCGTGGCAGACGGCGCTCTCCGGTCACCCCGACGTACGCGCGATCGCACGACGCGGACCACGCTCGGCCTGAACTCGGAGCGGAAGCCTTGCAGGCGCTCTCGAACTCGGTGGCTTCGGATGGACGTGCGCCCCAACCGAGCGAGCGCCGGCGAGCCGGGCGGTGATGGGCACGAGCGGAGCGAACGGGGCGCAGCCCCGAGGCCGGAGCGGAGGGAGTGGGATTCGAACCCACGGAAGGTTGCCCTTCACACGCTTTCCAAGCGTGCCGATTCGGCCGCTCTCGCACCCCTCCTGGTGTTCCGGCCAGGCTATCCGAGGGGTATCCTGGACCCCACTCGTCGGGCTCCCGGCGGGTGAGGTGGTGGTCGGGTCCTGTGCAACGGGCGCCCGTGAACCAGGTCAGGCCAGGAATGGAGCAGCCTTCATCGGCATCGTCCGTGTG
>JAAUYD010133896.1_pt1 | contig 11956 bp, 12 predicted proteins | sample 7278101 | NCBI WGS metagenome assembly JAAUYD01 (sample SAMN14350128, study PRJNA611818) | marine sediment metagenome | isolation source: surface marine sediment (0.6m) | place: French Polynesia: Moorea | collected 2018-08 | reverse complement strand
CGAAACAAATTCGCCAAGTTTTTTGTGTTTATAAAGTAAAGATAAAACATAATTATCTTGAGGATTGTATTGCTCGATCGCTTCTATTATTTTTGGCTCTGTTTTTTGTTTGACACACAAATTCAAAGGATGATAACTTATAAAACTAGCAAATTCGTCTAAACTGGAAAAAACTTCTTCTGAAATAGAAAATTCGTCTAAACTGGAAAAAACTTCTTCTAAACTAGAAAAGAGAATTTGAGAATTAATCAATCGATTGAGAAATTCGGTAGTATCAAATATTAAAAGTCCTCGACCATACTGTTGATAAGAAAAATCAGCCAGCTTGGATAAAAAATAACTTATTTCATTTTTGGTTTTGCAACTATCACTAACAAGCTTTAAAGCCTGTTTAATTTCTTGTTCGCTTGACAAAATTTTATTGGTCATTTTTTCTAGTGATTTAAAGTGGTTAATATAGGTTGTGCATACAATGTTGCCAAAATTCCAGCAGCAACAGCAAATACAGCAGCAAACAACCAATTAAGTTTTGAGTCTAGTTTGTTAAAGCGAGCGTCTACTCTCTCGAAGCCCTCGTTTATTGTTTCTAGCTTTTCTTCTATTACTGCTAATCTCTCAGCATTCTTGACCAGCAGTTTCTAGAATCTTCGCTTCATATACTTCTTTGTTGGCGCTATTCGTCATATCGACCTGAATTAATGCTGCTTTCAACTAATATTTATTAGTAATGATATCTAGCTTGCAAAAAATCAATACGATCATTCCTAACTCGATACACGAGACGATGCTCCAGATTAATGCGTCTCGACCAAATATCGGAAGCTAAATGTTTGAGTGGTTCGGATTTGACAATACCAGAAAATGGCTCTTGCATAGTTGCTGAAACCAGATCGAGAATCTTATAAGCTATTTTCTGGTCCTGTTTGTACCACCATCCCAAATCTTCTCGAAACTGCTGGTCAAAAATAGGGTAGCGGTTAACAGGTAATGGTTGTGGCGAAGAGTCTGGTTCTTGTTTTTTAGGTTTCTTTTTGCTGCTCAATACCCAAGTCCTCGCATAATTCCTCGATGCTTTGAGGATTTTGGGGGGTTAAATCTCGCTGCTTAGACCTTTCTATGGCATCTAATAGACGACCAGCATTATTAGGAGATCGCAACAAATAAATTGTTTCTAAGATACTCGATAGCTCATCAGCAGCTAACATAGCTACGTCTTTGTGTCCTCGACGTTGAATTATAGCTATGCTATCGCCATTCTCAACGTCATTTAGCAAAGTAGCAAAGTTTTCTCTAGCTTGGGTGTAAGTGGTAATGTTAGTATTTATAGGAAACATATTAATGTACAGGTTATCTGTACGTTTAATTTAACACAATTGAAGAGCGAGCTATTCTTGGATATACTTGGGATATACCAAGTATAAACTCAAAATAGTCAAAATGTATTCAAAAATCAAAATAGGAAAATGGGGCAATAGCTTAGGGGTCAGAATTCCTAAAGATATTGCTGAAGCGCTTTCCCTTGCCGAAGAAACCGAAGTTAAATTAATTCCTGAAGGCGATCGCTTAATAATAGAGCCAGTCAAACGCCGAAAAAAATACACTCTCGAAAAACTGCTTGAAGGCATGACAGAAGAGAACGTTCACGGCGAAATTGATTGGGGCAAGCCTCAAGGGCAAGAGTGGTGGTAGACAAAAAGACATATATACCAGATCGTGGTGATATCATCCAAATTTCTTTTACTCCTCAGTCGGGAAGAGAGCAAGCAGGAGTAAGACCAGCAATAGTAGTTTCTCCTCTGGCCTATAATCGTCGGTCTCATTTCATTTTGGCTTGTCCAATCACCAGCCAAATTAAAGGATGGGCTTTTGAAGTGATTCTACCAACATCTATGACTACTTATGGGGTAGTTTTAGCAGACCTTGTATCTACTTTGGACTGGCGCAGTCGTCAGGCCAGATTTATTGAAAAATCCCCCGACGAAGTCATTTTGGAAGTAAGTGCTAAAATTTGGCCTTTAATATCAATCGAGAACTAGCTGATTAATTCAAGCCTCGAAAATGGGTTTTCGACCACTGAGAATAAAATCACAGGAAATGATAAGTTATTCTTATCAGTTTTTCGGCGGTGCTCGCGGCCTAAAAGCTATAAGTAAACCTTATGAATTATTGAGGGCTTATCCTGCTATTGTGTTGGTATGAGATCTAGTGCTCGTACTGTTACTCCGTTAATCCATTTGGATTCTGTCTTAGTTGGTACTACGTAAACTAAGAGATTATTTTCATTGTCTGGATTAAAGAGAAAACTTGAGTGGTTACAACTTTCAATGACGACTTCGTCGTTTTGATGAATTGATTGTAATTGTTCTCTTTTTTCTCCTTCTAGAAAAACAAGCCCAGAAGAAATAGCGCCTCGATACACCAAGGATATTTGGCTAGAAGCCCACATAGCCACCTTCATATAGAGGGGGGGTGTGGCAGATTGCTGGGATGCCGCTTCTGATAAGGGATTAGAGCCTGTCTTGTGGGAGTCCTTTTCTGGCTCGTTTTGGGCAGGGGTGGGGCAGGGCGCTTGTTTTGCTTGTGGTGCCGATTGTGGCGTTTTTGGTTCCGTTGGCAAAATAAACTCTGGAAGCCAGAGTTCTCGGTAGCGGTAGAGAGTTTTATCTGAGGGACGCACGCCAAAAAGCTTTTTAATAGCGCCTAGAAGTGCTTCTTTCATTTCTCCTGCTCGTTTGGGAAGTTCGGCAAGTGTTTCTTTTAGGTACAGCACTCCCTGCTGGATCCTCTCGATAGCACTTTTTTGCCGGTTCTCATTTACCGTATTTTCCTTCGGTTGGCTCTTAGTCATGTCAGCAAAGGTGCCACTGCGAAGTGGCTCTGACCCATAAGGATAGTAGAACTTTTCGACACAGCGGGCCCAGTCAAGAGCGCGTTGATGAATGTTATGTTGGTGGCGGCAAAACGTTTGGTACCCAGCAAGGGATTTGGCCGTAGTTGCTATATACTCCGCTAAGGCACTTCCACCTAGTGCTTGAAAGACTCTGCCAAACGTCCCAATAATTCGCAGTAGATCGTTTGTTTGCCCAAAATCACTCCAGCCCTCCTCAATTTGCTCTTTCAGGTCGGCTGCAAAGGCTGCTGCTTTGCTGCCATCACCTTTTATGCTTCGTTTGGCCTTTAAGCCTTCACACGCTTTGATGGCCGCCTCAAAAAGTTCGATGTCTTGACCTTTGGCCGACTCTTCTACGTGGTCGAGAAAAACCTTGATGTTGTTAGAGTAGGGGACAAAGTTTCTATCGAGCAGATAGGAGCCAGCTTGTAAGGGTAGCCTATGAGCTTTATAAGGCGTTGGATCTTCTTTATTGTAGGTTTTTGTGTTAGGAAAGATCTCTAAGGTGCCATCTTTTACAGGAAACCCCGAACGAATAGCAGTTAGTTTTATTGTCTGGGCTACCTTGAAGGTAGGGAGCAATTTAGGGAACACAAAATAGACATGAATCCCTTCACTCCAGGAGGATTGCAACACAATGCATTCGTTAAGCCCAATATCCTCATAGGCGCCGAGAAGCTCTTGGAATGCTTTTTCATTGTTGGCAGGATGAAAAGAACTATTTCTATCGATATCGAGCAAAACATATCGAGTTAGGCTGCCAAAGCTTACTCCAATTAACCTCTTTGGATCTAAAAACCGAGCCCATAGATTTCTGTGCTCTAGCGGATAGTCTCGAACAAGGCGCCAGTTGGGGCGATGCTCTTGAGATACTTCGGCTTCGATAAAGTTGTATCGATGCGAAAAGAACTCGCAAAAGCGTTTTCCTTCGGCGGACCGAGGAAAATGTACGGCGGTAGTCACGTTTTTAGTAACTCTCCTATTTTTTGCATGGGAGAGCTCACCAAGCAGCCTATGTGCTACCATGGAATTGCGAGTTCTCATGGTAGCTGCTGGCTTTTGGTTGGTAGCTCTACCAAAAATTAGATCTCACGTTATGTTCGTGATACTTTTACTGTACAGTAAAAGTTCACTAATAGGTAAGACTCTCTTAAATTTTTTTCTCTAACCACTGTGCCTACCGAAAAAAACCACAACAAAGTATCTCCCGATAGCATCAGTGAGCGGCAAGGTAGTGCGGCAAAAGCGGTTACATCAAAACGAATGGGCCGACCTCCTAAGAGTAAGGATGAAAAATATCGCTCGACTCATATTTTCTTCCACCCCAAAATTATTGAATGGGCTAAAGCAGAGGCGGAAAGGCGAGGCACGCGCTATCAATCGGTCATTAACGAAACACTTCTAGAAGTTATCGACTCTCAAGCGTAGGGTTCCTTATTGTTTTCCTTTCACCCTACTTCTTACTCGTTCTACTAATCTAAATTCTAGTCTAAATCAATAAACTTGCTCGTACACTCACTGGGTTGAACGTGGAGATAACGAGAAGTAACGGCCAAAGAACTGTGACCTAGAGACTTCATCACTAAATCAATTCCCGCACCATTATTAAGACTGTGGCAAGCATGAGCGTGACGCAGCCAGTGAGCCGAAGTATGGGGATTAATCCCTGCAATTTCCACAGCTTTTTTAATTAACCTGTGAATAGCATGACGATCTAAACGATTGCCAAACCTAGATAAAAAAACAGCTTCAGTTTTATCGCTCCTAGTCAGCCGCTTCAACTGCGACCATAACTGATGACTTATTAACAAGGTTCTAGTTTTATGTCCCTTACCAAAAACTGTTACAGCTACACTGTCTGAGGTTGGTTTAAAGTCCGACCAATTCAACCCAACTAACTCAGAAACCCTCAGACCCAGAATGTAGATCAGCTTGAGGATTAAAAGATCGCGTGGCGAGCGTGCTGCATTAATTAACCTTTTGACATCATCATCAATCAAAATTCTTTCATTGAGTGACTCCTTGGGTTTGGGCACTTTAATCATCGAAGCGGGATTGACCGATAAGTAACCGGTTTTTAGTCCAAAACCGAACAGAGATTTAATAGCTGCTAACTTATTGTTAATCGTGTTCTGAGAAGCGTTCTTTAACTGAAATGACTCTAACCACAACAAAATATCTTCCACCATAATCTCTCTTAACTCTTTAGCCGCAAAAGTCAAGAATTGACGAGCCACCGTAATATAAGTTTTTTGGGTAGTCCTAGCTTTTTGGCTTACCCAGAACCTAATCAACTCCGTATCAGTAGCAGCATTGGTCAGCTTGGGGTAAGTGTTAATTGTCATGGGCGAGCGCAACAAAACAAAAATTCTGTTGTGTTTTTCTTTAATTTAATTTATTTTAGGACCACTATGCATGTTACTCAGAAGTCAGCCAGCGGATACCACCAACGTAGGCGTGGCCTTTTATTGCATATATAAATAAGCAAACACTAACAAGGGTACTCGATCGTAGGCCTAGATCTAAGGTTCGTGTCATATGGTGCAGCCTAGTACAATGTCACATTTGTCAACCCCATTTGAAGCCCTTTTTAATCGAAATTGCTTATGTAAACATTGCCTAAAATGAATCATTTTAGGCAATGTTTTCAAAATAAAATACGTAGCTACAATGCTTTGATAGCAAGATATTAAAACCTTTCAGCTTCCATTTTCGGTAAAGTTTTTTCTCTTGAGAAGATAAAAGAGAAATATTAATGTAACTTATATTTTAGCGAGCGCTAAAAAATTGGACCTCGAACTCTGTATCCTTTATATATCGATGGTTTAACAGGCAGGCTGCACCTGGTTGCACGAACCTTCTATTTCCGCCGTCTAATAGCTAGAAGTCTAGCAATTTCCATCATGTCGGCACTTTGCTTTTTATAAAGCGTTATAGCGTTATTTCCGATAAAATGACAGCCATTTTACGAATTTTTCTAAGACGTTATCACTGAGCCTTTCTTGAGAAAGGAATTCGTCAATTCCCTCAGCTTCCTGGGTCATGCCTTGCTCTTTGAACAAGTCTCTGGCTATTGTAAGTCTTTTGACTGCTTCCTTTTGCTTACCTTTTTTATACAGAAGAATACCTAGACTCATGTGAGCTGCTGGATTGTAACGATTGATAAGAATTGCTTCTTTGAATAAATTGACCGCTTTGTTTGGCTTGCCTTCTCTAGATAGCTCATTTCCTAAATTCACGTATACTAACGCTACAGTTTTATTTTCAAGTTCTGAAGCATCCTGAAAATGCTTTAACTTCTTACGAACTTTGTTATCTAGAGTATCTCCATCCCTGAACATATTAACTAATATCTGTTTATATTTCTGTGCTTTTGCTTCATAATCCCGACAAGTCTGTAGAATTTCAGCTTCAATAGAACTAGCTTCCTCAGGTGATATGCCTAATTTTATCCTTAATTCATTCAGAGTTTTAAAGGATATACTATGAAGCTTGCGCTCATTATCTCCATAGTCTTCATATAAAATCTTCTTGGCTTTTTCACGATATATTTCCACTGCATTTTGTTGAGGCTGTATTCGACTACCTTCAAGCGCTTGATCTTGAGCCGCAGGCTCAGCGATCGCAGATTTCTTTTGAACGCCTACTTTTTTAGCTTTTCAACAACCCTGCGAATTTCGTTAGCTATATCGAGAAAGGCCTGATCCCGATTGGGCTGTTTCGTTACGGGGATAGCATCTTTAGGTAGAGCTTGCAGATTCTCGAATGGTGTTCCTTTCCAATCTGTAGGACGTAGAATAATTGGAACGACACACGCTTCTCCAGCTTGATGTCGCTCCATCGCCCGTTTCATCTCAATGTCATAGCAGTAGTCTGAGTTAATAAAGTCAGGACTGATCAGAAGGAGAACGATCTGAGCAGTGTTTAAATGCTTATCAATCTGTCCTGCCCACTCGCTCCCAGCAGTAATATCGCGGTCATACCAAGCCGTAATTAACTTCTGACGGATCATTGTTTTTAACTGCTTTGTTAATTCATCCCGCAGTTTCTCATCCTCGTGAGCGTATGAGAAAAAGACTTCAATCCTTTGATTCACTGAGCTAGATATCAGGTCGTGTTTGGCTGATTGTGATCCCACAGCCGAGTTGGGCAGCACAATAGTCCCCATCGGCTCTGGCTTCTTAATCAAGACTGGCGTCAGGTGTTCAGCAATCCCTGACATCCGAATGGCATTGCAACCTAATTTATAAGCAAACTCAATCGGACGACCTGCCCCTAGTGCGTCATAAAAACCGACGGCAAATTCAATGGCAGCCTGGTCGCCAATCGCTTGGCTCATACCAATAACATAGGGAATGTGTTGGGCGATCACTTCTGCTTGCACCTGCGAGTAACAGCCGTTAAGAACAACACACTCCACCTGCTCGGCAAACAGCTCAAACAGTCCCGCCAGCGCTTCTCCATCGACTAGCTTAGCTTGCCCAGTCTCATCTTCAAATACTAAGCCCTCATCTCCTGCTCCATGCCCAGAAAAATGGACAATCTGTGGATTGATGTCCAGCATGGCGTGCTGGATATCCCTTGGACGCACCGCCCATCTCTGCTCTAGAATGAATTGGTTACGTTTTTGAGCTCGCTCCAACCCAGCTTGGATTTCACGAAATTCCTCATCCAAGCGTAATTTTGTAGTTCCTATCGGATTTGCTGCTAGGATAAGAATCTTCTTAGTTAGAGCGTCAATGATCACTTCATCGCTGAGTATAGATTTTGCTAACTAGTAGTATAACTCTCGACCGATCTGCTTTCGCTCGCTTCCGCTACACTTCAGCTAGGATCGGTTGATTTCTTTAGAAAGTATTTAGGATTCCGTAACGCGCAAGTTGGAGAATATAAGTAGGTAGGTAAAATTATTTCGATAAATTATTACGTATTAGCCAGTGCTTCAAGCATTTTTTATCCAAATAATTTTGCCCAGGTACTTAGTTATAGGTGTTCCTGTAATTGTGAAATTCTGTTGTTAGAAGTCTGAAGCGTCATGGCAAATAGTAACGAGCCCGAATCAAGTGGAAAAGGTTGCAGCCTCTTGCTTCTGGGGCTACTAGCCTCGTTGTTTACTGTTCTTGGAAGATGTGCAGATGATATGGGACGGTTTATAGGTCATATTGCAAGAAATGTAGACGAAATTGTAACACCAATTGGGAAAAATGTAGACGAAATTGTAACACCAATTGGGAAAAATGTAGACGAAATTGTAACACCAATTGGGAAAAATGTAGATGAGATCATAGCAGCAACAGATCCGAATGATGTTGTAAAAATTACGAATAGGATTTCACGAATAAGAAATCCAGATGCTGCTCTAAAGAATGTAGATAACATAAAAGGTATTGTCAAACTAAAAAATGGCGGGGTGGTAGTTAGGGCTCCACGTGATGTCGAAAAAATTGCAAATGAGACTTTAATAGTCATAGATGCAGAAAATATCCTGATAATGGGAGATTCGGATGAAATTAAGGCTCTAGTAAAGTATTATGAGGTTCCTCCTCCCTCTCGCGAGGTCATTGTTTTTTCAGACGTAACTTCTTTTGAAAACCTGAGTGAATCTAAAAGACTGAGAATCGAAAAAGCTGGGGAGGAAGCTGCTCATGACGCGGTCAACCAAGCTTTGCAGGCGGACGTAAGTCGAGAGTCTCTCGATGATTTGGCAAGGGTGGCTGCTAAGAAAGCTATCTATCAAGAGATTAGCAAGCAGGAGAAAATCGTAGTTACTTCATCTAAAATGGTTGACTTGATTGTAATCGAGTCGGTTGATACAGCCCTACAAACACAAGCCGGACAGGAAGAGCGATAGCGTTTATGTGAATTAAGGCGTTGTAGTTCATAGTAGATTTCTACTAAAAAATAAGTCGTTAATATCGAGTTGAGTGTGGTCGATATGCGCGATTGCTAAAGGACGATCTCCGTGCCTTGGGGTACTTTTGGCTAGTTGGCGTTGCGACAGCAGACGGACAAAAAACAACGCGCTCTCGTATAATTAGAATTATTTAACTAAAACTCTTCTCAAAACTGTACGTATAATGGGACTTGTACGTCTAGTTTGGGTTAACTGAGCGTATAATTCGACCATTAAGCAGTAATTATCTCTCAAAAAACTGGTCGTATAATTAGTGAACACTTTTTTAGAGTTTTTTTGAACTAAGTTAAATTACCTACTCTTAAATCAATGAAATCATTATAGGGCAATGCTTTTAAGATTTTAGGTTATCGAATTATACGTGACCGCGTTGTTTTTTGTCCATTTGCTGTTGGATCGCCTAGTTCCCAGACCTCATACTTTGCAGCTTGTAGCTTGATGCTAAGTTCCATCCCAAAAAATAAGCTGACTTTTCGCGGAATATATTGATGATATTTGCAAGTTAGCGGACAACATCCGCTAACTTGCCTCAAAATGAGTTGTTTGCTTTCTCCAGATGGCGATCGCTCTGGTGCAAAGTATGAGCAGACCCAAGGTTGTATATATAAGAGCTTGATACTGTAAGATATTGCCTGACAAAAATACTTTGATGAAATTTATTTCAACTCAATCAGCTTGTAGGGACTACCAGAGAGATGGTGGATGGTACATTAATTCTCAACTGACTCTGTTGGTGAAAAGATTTCTACGTGCTGGTGAAAATTTTGACCAATCCAATTAAATTTCTTCTCCAATTAACTTTTCTATTTGTGCCAACAACGAGCTCAGTTTTCTTTTTTTCTTGGGGTTTTCCAGGAGTATTTTTTTTGCTTTTTTAACTCGTTTGTAAGTTGATTCCATTTGGGTGATGACATTATCTTCTTTCTGGTGCTGGGGGCTATTGGCTTTAATCCGCGAGCGAATTTCGACTAGAGGTAAAGATTGAGTAATTGCCTCTTCGAGTAATTCTTTTCTTTGAGAGTCATCTTTAATCCGAGCGATGGCAAGGGCTTTGGTATATTCGATTTTTCCACTTCTTTGAGCTTCTTTAATATCTTCGGGTAATCTGATTAGGGGAAGACGATTAGCAATAAAAGATTCCCAAGTCATTTTACCAAGTTCATCAAAAATCTCTTTGATAGTTTCAATTGACTCTTTACTGATAATGTTATTAGTAGTGTTTTCTTTATTAGCTTCTAGCTTACTGATAATATTATTAGTAATTTTTCCCGCCGCTAAATTTTGCATCCGGTAAAGTATAGAGACGATTTGACTTGGCTCTTGTTTCAACGACATCGAGAGTAGTTCAAGGATTCCTTCTGTTTCTTCTATTGGGTTTAAATCTTCTCTTTGAAGGTTTTCAACTAAACTTAGTTGATAAGCTTCTTTATCACTTAAATCCAGAATGACTACGGGAGCTTCAACAACCTCTGCTGCTTTAGCCGAAAGATAACGTCTTTCACCAGCTACTAACTCGTACCTCCCGTTGGGCAAACGGCGAACGATTAGATTTTCGAGAATGCCGTATTTTTTAATAGAACTCGTTAGACGCTCGAGCTTCTTCGAATCAAAATAGCGACGAGGCTGATTTTTGGGAAGGACAATTTCTGATAGAGGTATGGTAGTTGAGGCTCCCAATGATACCTCCTCTTTAAACAAAGCCACATTTTTCAGTTTCCTTCTTGTCGCCGCTTGTTGAGAGTGTTTATTTTGATTCACTAAAGTTTCTCCATTGCGAGGGCTAATTCATCGAAAAGAGCTAATGTAGCTTTATGCTTGTTATTAGATAGAGCCAATGGTTTAGCTAATTCGGCCGCTTCAGCTATGGAAGTGGCACGAGGTATGGGAGTAAAAATTTCCCCAATAGGACTGAGCTGTTCCCGAATAGATTCATATGTCCTTTTATCGAGAGAATTTCTACTTTGATACATAGTAGGGACAAAGCCAGCTATTTTTAATTCAGGATTAAGTCTTTTCTTGACTCTAGCAACAGTTTGCAGTAAAGAATCAGTTCCCATCAAGGCTTTAAATTGACATTCGAGCGGAATCAGTATGTGGGTGGCTGCAACTAGACTAATATAGCTGAGAATTCCCAACGACGGCGGACAGTCAATCAAAATAAAATCATAGTCATCTTTAATCGGATTTATTACTTGTTTTAGCCTTAATTCTCGTAATTCTTCAAAAATTAACTCTTGTTCGGCGTTAGCCAATAAAATATTAGCCGGAACTAAATCCATATCATGTAGCTGTTGATGGATTGATAAAGAATCTTCTGGCTCTTCATCAGGTATTAGAGAATTGTAAATAGTTTTTTTAAGTGAGCTGGGTTCAATCCCCATGAAAATAGTTAAGGATGCTTGAGGATCGATATCTATTAGTAATACCCGATTCTGACGCCGAGCCAGATGATAGCCAAGGTTTTGAGTAGTGGTAGTCTTACCAACTCCTCCAGCCTGATTAAATAAGCTAATTATTCGGCCCATTACAGCGCAATTTTATATATTTGACAGAGTAATTTTATCCATATTACAACAAATGCAATCAGGCTTCATTTGAGGATAGGTAACGAATATATTTATCGAGCTAGCGCTTCAGAGTAGTGAGTAGTAAGTAGTGAGTAGTGAGTTTTTTTGGGTTTAAGACCCCCAATAAATGACAATGCAATTGGTTATTTTTATAGGGGAGCCGTAAGGCAAGGCGACGTACGGTGGTTTGAATCCCCGATTTAAAAACAGCTCACTACTTACTACTCACTACTCACTACTCTGATAATATTTTCCGTAAAGTCGTGATATCTACCGATTCCCTTAAATCTTGGCTGTGCGAGATCGCTTTCCGCTACTATCTCCTTTTAGCCATCTATCAAAAGTTAATTTCACTCTTTTGATGACATTCTGAAGAACTTGTGAATAAATACAAAAGTATTATTGTTACCCACGCTGACCACGAAGTGGTACAGACGTGAGATGAATCGCCGCGAGTTCAGCTAATAAGTCTGACTATTCGATATTTGTTGCTGAAGCTGGTAGTCGCGGCGATCGATTGCCATAGCTTTGAAGTCCCGAAGAGAAATAAGAAGTTGGGTTCCCTTTGGCGTAGCTGTTTTAATT
>JAAUYD010039800.1_pt1 | contig 11958 bp, 10 predicted proteins | sample 7278101 | NCBI WGS metagenome assembly JAAUYD01 (sample SAMN14350128, study PRJNA611818) | marine sediment metagenome | isolation source: surface marine sediment (0.6m) | place: French Polynesia: Moorea | collected 2018-08 | reverse complement strand
GGATCGCTCATAAGGGTTATCACATACAGGTTAACTTCAGAAAATGCTCACTGTCTAAACGAAAACGTGCCGTATCTTGCTCGATATAAACACCATTTGCCTCTGTACTTTTGGTCAAGATGGCTCTTGCACCCACTAAGCTATGCGCTCCCACCTTCACCCTGTGCCCAATTGTAGCATTCACCCCAAGGAAACAGGATTCTCCGATAATTGCGTCACCGCCGATAACGACATGACCCGCGATGTAGCAATGATCTTGGACCTCGGCATGATGACCAAGATGATTACCACTCCACAAGAAAACATTATTACCCACTTTCGATAAAGGTTGCAGGGTAGTGTGTTCCAGAACCAGACAATTATCCCCCACAGCTACTTTCCCCATGTTGGAAGCTCGAGACGAAATATAACTGACCAACTGATAACCCTTGGCTTTCGCTTCATTATATTTGCTGGCCCGAAGCTGGTTCAGGTTCTGGTATCCTATAGCAACGAACATTTTGAAGATATTTGGCGGGTATTTTTCGGCAACACGCTCAAATTCCAGTACAGGCAAGTCGAAGAGCTTTTTGCGGATTATAAAGTCTGAATCCACCGTGAATGCCACAACTTCGAAGTCACTGTCCGCCTTGAAATAGCAATATACCTCTTCTGCTATCTTACCCGCTCCAAAGATCACAACTTTTTCCATCGTTACACCTATTCTCCCGCAGCGAATTCCTGCTTTAAAACCGCTCGGTCTACCTTCCCATTTTTGTTTTTCGGAATTTCGGACACCAGATAAACCCTCTTGGGAATCATGTAATCGGGCAGATATTTTCGCAAGTCATCTCGGATTCCTTCGACATCTTCACAACCCCGGACTTCAACGATAGCGATCAAAGTGCTGGTATGATTCCGCTTGTGTACCACCACAGCCTGATTGACATAATCTAAACGGCCCAGCGCTGTTTCAATTTCTTCAAGTTCGATTCGGTATCCCATGTGCTTAAGTTGGTTATCTGCCCGCCCGTGGATGTACAATCTCTGATCCGCCCCCAGACTTACCAAATCACCGGTCCGGTAGATTACTTCATTATATGCATTGTTAAGGGGGTTTTGGATGAATGCCTCGGCGGTACGCTTGGGGTCATTGTAGTAGCCCAATCCGACATTAGGTCCTCGCAGACACAGTTCACCGCGCTGACCCTCCGGAACCGGTTTTAGCTCTTCATCCAAGATGAGATAGTTGAAGTTCTGAATCAAGTATCCCAGTTGTGGATAACCCTGCATATTTTCAAAATCTTCTTCAACAATCCTATGAGCTGAGCATATACAGGTGCATTCGGTCGGGCCGTAAACATTCACCAGATCTAAACGATGATTGTATAGATCAAAAAGAATCTTCAGTTTCGCTTTAGGATAACCTTCACCTCCGAAGATCAATTTTCTGAAATTTTGAAACCTTGAAGGTGTAAAGACCCGCAGCGCCTGAAGATATAAAAGCATAGACGGAACTGAGAACCAAATGGTGCAACCGCTGTTTTCAAGGCTTGCGATGAAACGACCGGTGTCCATAATGTGGGACTTCGCAAAGGATACAAGACCAGCGCCGTTGAATAACGAAGCATAGATATCAAAAACGGAATTGTCAAAATAAAGCGGGTTTATGTTGGTCATCACGTCATTCTCGGAAACCCCAAATTCAGAACGACTCCAGCCGATGAAATTCATCACATTCTGATGGGTCATGACGGCACCCTTCGGAAACCCGGTGGACCCACTGGTGAACATTATATACGCAGGCGTACTGGAAGTCACCCAACGATTTAAAGCGGAAATAACCATGGGATCGGCTGTTGGAAGATCTACGAAGTCGTCTACCAAAAGGCAGGGTAATTCCGTCAAACCATCCAGCGGGAACCATTCTTTCTTAATTTCCCGCGAACATACCAAGGCGGACGGTTTGCAACGTTGTAGGATTTTTTCAAGACGGATTTTAGGGCTATCAGGATCCAATAAACAATAGGTGATGCCCAGCTTCAAACAGGCCAGAATAGTGGCATATGTTTCGACGCGTTTCTCGCCGGCGATAGCCAATACCTGCTCTTGTTCGAGAGCGGCGTCTGTTAACAAGACGGCAATTGAATTCGCTTGACGGTTTAGATCATTGTAGGTAAAAGTTTTATCTTCAGGAAAATACAGAGCAGGTCTGTTCCTATGAGTACTCGTTACATGTTCAAACCACATACCTAAATTGGAAATATTTTCGAACATTATTCGTTTTCTTTGAATCTGTTTTATACAGATTTTATTATTTAGAGATCTATTCTTGGGGTTGCAAACGTATCTACCTAAGTGAAAAGATGAGAAATTATTAGGAAGATTATTTTACCAGGAAATGTAAATTATCTTGAAATATCAAAGAGAAGTTTTTAGTTATCAACTTTTCAACTGTTTTTTATCCTAAATACTTTTCCTAATGGATTCTAAAACGACTCGAAAGTTACTCCTTCTCTATATATGCATTTGGCATCCAGGAGTTTGGTATAGTTTTAATTTTTGCATTCGGTAACAACTCTCTAACTGATATCGTTTCACCAGGTCCTAGCTCGTGATTAAATTGATCAAAAACCATAAATCCTCCTGGAGTCAATCTTTCCCAAAAAGATAGTATGCAAGACTGTACAACATCGTACATTCCGGCATCTAGGAAGACTAATTTAAATTGAAGATGCTTATTAGTTTCAAAAAAGTTTTTTAACTCTTTTGTGACATCAAAATCATTTATCCGTATGATATGATCAATTTTTTGTTTTTCTATTAATTTTAGAAGAAACTCTTTATCACTTATATATCCACCCTCAGGAACAAGATGGCTGTCATTTTCTCCACCTTTGCCAGTACCTTTGAACCAATCAAAACCATGAACTTGAGTTAATGCCTCACTTTCATAAATGTGCACAAGTTTTGCAAAAAGAATTGTACCTGCACCTTTGTAAACTCCTACCTCAGCAATATGTCCCGCAACACCTTGAACCATTTTGTAAAGTTCATAAAGTGTGAATACTCTATTTAAGGACATATGCCCCGCATAAGCAGGAAAATGCTCCAATAAATCGGCTGCAGGTATGTCCTGTTTACTTATAAACTCTCTGTAGTCATTGAAATCTTTTCTTCTGAAATCAAATTTTCTGCTCTCTAATTGGCCAATTCTATGATTTTCCATCAACTTGCCTTTATAAATTCTAAAAATCCTTTACGATCAAGATTGACTTTTAAAATTTGTTTGAGCTTTATTTTAAGAAAAATCTATAACCTCAAACCACCATCTAGTTCCATAGTGCGCCCGCTATAAAAATCATTTTCAAGAATGCTCAAAGCTCCCTGGGCTACCTCACTGGGCTTAGCCAGCCGCTTTAAAGGAACTTCCTTTCTGATGTGTTGCAAAATGGATTGATTGAGGGCAATCCGCGTCGAAAGCGTGTCTGCGAATCCCGGTGCAAGCCCGGCCACTCTAATACCGAAAGGCCCCAGTTCCCGCGCCCAGGTAACAGTAAGCGCATTTAGAGCCGCCTTTGAAGCGGCATAAGCGGATTGTCCGGCATTGCCTGCTGCGGCTATGGAACTGACATTGACAACCACGCCTTTTATGCGGTGTTTAACCATTTCCGCCACAATCAGTCGGGTCACAAAGAAGACTGAGTCCAGATCAATGGCAAGTGTCTTTTTCCAGCTCTTTAGGGAATGGAGTTTCAACCCCTCCCTACCAATGCTTACCAGCGGCTCACTATGGATAACACCAGCATTGTTGATTAATGCTTGCACAGGTCCATTGTCATAATGAACTTGTTGCAGAACATCCTCAACCTGGACCGGATCAGACAGATCGGCACAATAGCATTTTGACACGGCAATCTCACTGGACAGAGCCTCAAGAGCTGCCTCATTTTGGTCTATCACTATGACCTTACCCCCTTGTGCCAGAGATGCTTCAGCCATAGCGCGTCCCAGTCCACTTGCACCACCAGTAACTAAAATCTTTTGACCTTGGAGCTTCATCAGTGAGCAATCTCCTTTGACCTCAACACAGCTTGGATAGAGCCCAGATTTTGCATTCGTACGATTTCATCAAAATCGAATTTCACCTCGAATCCCTTCTCAATAGCATCAATCAATTCCATGTGTTTTAGTGAATCCCACTGTTCATAATCTCGCATGGCAAAATCCGGCTGGATTTCCTGTGGGCTTAAATCAAAGATTTGGGCCAATAATACGCGTAAAAACTCCTCCATTATTTTCTCCCTATGTTTTCCTGCTTGGTGTTTTAAACGAAAATGCCTGCAGCAGGATTCGCTGTTCATTCGCTTTATTGAACATTATCACATCTAAAATGCTGAGCATGGGAATAAAAGGACCATCAAACTGTCGATAAATAATCGGGTCTGATTGCAGGAAGCGCAGATTGATACCGGATTCCGCGAAGGTTGCCGCCTTGTATAGATCTTTTCCCGCACCGGGAAGGTTTATGTACTCCATCGTGCCTATTTCCCTGCAAATTGACAAAATTCGATCGGCTCCTTTTAGGTTTGTAGCGCGAGGCTGGTCCGTAATGCTTTCCATGGGTGTAGTAATTCCCATATAATCGCAGACGACACCAAGGCTTGTTTGTAACAATTCATTTAACCAAGTTGCTTTTTGCGGCAGTGCCCGGTTCAACATTTCCAATGAACGCTCATATTCCGGTGCTCTTGCGTAGGCATGCGACAGGGTTTTAAAGAAACGCGATCGCCAGCGTGGATAGTCAGCCAATCGCAGACTGTTGATTTTGCTAAACTGGCTGGCCTTATGCAAAGAGAGGCTGAACATATGGGCTTTTCCATTGATGAGTATCCGATTGCGGTTGATCCAGCCCCTTTTGATGAAATTGACATCATCCAGCAGTATGAAATTGTCGACAAGATGCAGTAACTGGTAATATCCCAGATACGGGAATAGATAGGGTTGCATTATGGCAATACGGTTGATCACTCCAGAACATTCCTGACGATATCACAGATAGTATCTACGTCCGAAATAAGCAGTTCTGAATATAACGGCAAACAGATAACTTCACTGCTGATGCGCTCAGCCACCGGCAGGTTCTTTGGCGCTGCAGAAAGCGCACCGCGATAGGTTGGAAAATGACTGATCAGGGGATAGAAGTAGCGCCGACCAAAATAGCCGGATTGCTTTAACCGCTCATATACCTCATCCCGTTTAGAAATCGTTATAGGATTTTCAACAAAAATAGGAAAATAAGAATAGTTAGGGGATGTATCAGGGAATTCTGGCAGCATTCGCAGGTAGGGAACACCATCCAACTTTGCCCGATATTTATGGGACAAGGCTTTGCGTTTTGCCAAATGATCTGGAAAATATTTAAGCTGCAGCAAACCCAACGCCGCTTGAAACTCATTCATCTTCCCATTTATACCCGGCCCCACTACGGTCACTTCATTGGCAAAACCGAAATTCTTGAGGAAATCGATACGCTTTTTCATAGCGGCGTCGTGACTTATGATGGCACCGCCCTCGAATGTGGTGAAAATCTTCGTCCCATGAAAGCTCAGAACTGATAGATCGCCAAAATTGAGGACGGATTGAACGCCTATCTTGACCCCGAATGCATGGGCGGCATCATAAATGACCCTCAGCCCGTAAATATCAGCCAAATGGTTTATCTGTTCAACATTGCAGGGAGTGCCGTACACGTGAACCGGTAAAATGGCAGTGGTTTGGGGTGTAATAGCGGCTTCAACCCTTGCCAGGTCCAGCGTAAGGGTTTCTGGATCGATATCGGCAAAGACGGGCTTTAGGCCATTCCACTGAATAGCGTGGGTTGTGGCGACAAAGCTGTAAGGAGTCGTAATCACCTCACCCTGTATGCGCAGTACCTGCAGCGCAATCAGCAGTGCTATCGTTCCATTAGCAAATAGGGAAATGTTCTCAACGCCGAGAAACTGACAAAGCGCCGATTCCAGTTCCTGATGGTATTGACCAATATTGGTAATTTTCCGGCTTGTCCATATCTTTTCCAGGTAGGGTATAAACTCATCCAGAGGAGGCAGTGCCGGTTGTGTTACGTGTACATGTTTTACTTCAGCAGCAGATTTTGATAGGTCCTTTAAGTCTGCGATCTTTGAAAAAGAAACTCTTTTTGAATTTTTATCGGAAATGGATTTTGCTAAAATTGCAGTATCTTTCACGCTTTTTACTTTCAGGTATTTAGTTCGTTTCTGCTTCCCCGTTCTATTTTTGTGCTTAAAAATCTGAGGAGTTCGGCCTTAACAGCCTCCGTTACTCTTTCTACTAAAATATCAATTCCGAGCGTTGGTCCATCTCCTAATCGATGCTTCCCACTTTCTACCGTTAGTTCCCGGCCCAATTTCAGTTTAATTTCGGCCAGGCTAAATCCCGCCTTTTTGAATGCACTTATCTTTTCAACGATGGCAATATGCTCACATGTATAGCGTCTCTGCCCGCCATCGGTTCTCAGAGGCTGCAGAAGACCCTCAAACTCTTTTTCCCAAAAGCGCAGGGTCGGCTTTGGAATATTTAAATTGGTACTAACCTGCTGGATAGAATGAAGCTTTTCTTCTTGATTCATCGCTGTAATCTCCGGAATCGGAAAGATAGCTATTTTTTAGCGGAGTTCCACTCATAGGACTTTGATATTCAAACGGTTTGGCATGGTTGGCATTAATGTTGCCTTAAGTCTTTGGACAGCTCCGCCGCCTGGGTTACATGATGATCAGCTTTATATCACCCTGTATTTATGATGTATTTTATAAAATTGCCGAGTGTCTGCTCGGCAAATATGGAAGTAAGGTCGCTGTTTAAGAAACGTATAAGTTATTTATTCAGAGAATTGGCCTTCTTAAACTTTAACTTTGAGTTTAAGCTCAGCAAAATGCATGCCACCATCTAATCCGTATAATTTTATACGTCATTTTAAGTACTTATAATTTATTTCCACCTCGGTGCGATCGAGCAAGTCAATTTAGTGACGCTTAAAGTTGAAGATTTCGATTAGGGTTAGGCCTGGAGCCTGATCAATTGATGAATTGGAAAACTGTAACGCTGAAAAGATTAATGTGGGTTGAAGAGATAACGGTTTTAAAACAATCCTAAAGATATTTTTAAATTTGCCGATGAAAAAAGACGGCTCTCTATAAATGGGCTATTGAAATTACATTAACATTTTAGTTTAACACAAAAAACACAACAAGGAATTTTCAATGGAATTAGGAGCTATCGACGGCTCAAATTTGTTTGCAGCGACGATCCAGTCTTCTGCTAGTCTGGAGAATCTGGCCAATGGTGCTCTGACAAGGGGCATCGATCTTTATCTGAACAAAAATTATAAAGAAGCGATTGTAGAATTCCAGAGATCAATGGGCCTGGCACCGCAGTCCGACAATTCGATCCATGCCGCCAATTACATGGCCAAAGCCTATCTCAAGCTCGATGAGCCGGCCAAGGCCATCAGGGCCTATGAGAACTCGCTGAAATTGAATCCATTTGCCGAAAGTACCCATTCCGAACTGGGAAATCTTTATTTTGCGCTGGGAAGGTATGAGGAAGCTGAAAGAGAATATAAAGATCTCGTCAAGTTAAACTCAGACAGTGTAAATAACTATTCCCTGGGGCAGGTTTACCTGGCTACTGAGCGTTATGACCGGGCCGAAGAGATCTTTAACAAAGTTCGCAGAATAGCGCCCGAGAAAGTCGACGGGTATTTCGGTCTGGGACTGACCTATAGCGGTCAGGGAAGATACGATGAAGCCATCGTGCTGTTTGAGGAGGCCTTGGTACGGGATAGCGATTTGTATGAAGCCCATGCCGAAATCGGATACGCCTATGCCGATTTGGGACAAATGGACATGGCCCAGACCGAACTTGATTTTCTCAGACAGGCAGATTCCAATTTGGCGGATAGCCTGGACCGTTATATGTATAAGGTGGACCCGCCCAAGATTAGGTTCGCATCGGCCCATCACAGCTCCTTTCCTTACCATAAGGCGCTAAGAACAGCGGTTTCATCTTTGCACAGTTATCTGACTAACGCTGGTGCTGAAAAGAGATTCACCATGGTTTTTCAATTCGATAAAGCCATGAACCGGGCATCAGTGGAAAATCTGGCTAACTGGAAAATCGGCCGCTCAACCAGTAGTCAACCCGGCCAGATCTATAATTATGGTCTTCAGATTCCATCCACCGAGATCATGGTTTCCCCCATCCCTGATAATGTATATTGGGATGAAAAAAACTTTTCCGCAACCGTAAGCTTCAAAATTCAGCAAAATGCCACCGCCGACGGCACCATTGACCCTTCCCACATCGAATTCAAGTTTACCGGCAAAGACGCCTACGGAAATTCAATGGATGAAAACTTCGATCAGTTCATGGGGTTTTCAGGGATTGCTTGACATACCGCCCCAGTCGGCCGCTGAAATTTTAGCATTTAACCCAGTCAAATAAACTCAGCGGCAGCCGGCATTCGACCTTCGGCAGCCACATTTTATTTGATTTTTTATTGAGACGAAGATTTATCCTACCTGCAAGCAACTGCATGAGACCTATCGAAGGCTTTTCCAGATGTGTTTGCCTTTGCATTTTTAGTCCGATTCCGGTAATTAATATTAGGATCTTTATTGCGCTCCTATCCATCGATTGAGGGTTTATAAATAAATATTTAACCCGAAGGTATTTCTCTGTGAGAAAATGATCATCATATTAGTCTTCGAAATAAATAATCTCCAATTTTGATTTCTAACCGAGAATGCAGTTCCCTAAGAACAAAAAAATCATGGCTTTCATGATCCTGCCGGCTGGAATCTTAGCAGGTATGTTAATTGGCGCATTTTTCGCGTTCACCCGCGACCTGCCCCAGATCCAAACCCTAGAGACCTTTAGGCCCCAGGCGGTTACCCGTATTTATTCAACCGATAAGCAGTTGCTGTCTGAGCTATTTCTGGAAAAGAGAGATCCGGTTCCACTTGACAAGATTCCCACCTATCTCAAAACAGCCCTGATCGCCACTGAGGATCGAAAATTTTACAGCCATAGCGGTCTTGATCTTAAGGGAATTGCGCGCGCCCTTGTTAAGGATATCCTGGCCGGTAAATTCGTGGAGGGTGCCAGTACCATTACCCAGCAACTTGCGAAAACATTGTTTCTGACTCCCCGTAAAACCATGGTTCGCAAGGTAAAGGAAGCCATTTTGGCTTTTCAGCTGGAGCGCAGATATACCAAAGATGAAATTTTAGAGCTGTATTTGAATCAGGTATATTTTGGCAGCGGTGCCTATGGTGTTCAATCAGCTGCCGAAATTTATTTCAGCAAATCAGTCGGGGAACTTAGCCTGGCCGAGTGCGCCTTGATTGCAGGTATGCCGAAGTCTCCCTCTCGTTATTCTCCTTTGGTAAACATGGAGCTGGCATTGAGGCGCAGAAATATTGTTTTGAGGCAAATGCAGGCTACCGGTGTAGTTGATTTAAAGGATTACAACCAGGCAATCGCAGAGGAAATTAAGCTTGGAAATAAACGCAAGATATCAGCCCAATCGTCCTATTTCGTGGCCTATGTTGAAAATCAGCTGGAGGAGGTCTTGGGTGCATCAAGGCTATATAAAGGCGGACTTTCAATCCATACCACACTTGACTACAGGCTCCAAAGCACTGGACAAAAGGCCGTCGCAGATGGTCTGCTTGCTTTGGAAAAGCGCATGGAAGAGCAGGAAATCGATCACGTCGCCCCCCAAGCCGCACTGATAGCGCTGGATATCGAGTCAGGGGCAATCCTTGCAATGGTGGGCGGCAGAAATTTTAACGAAAGTCCTTTCAACCGGGCAACAGCCGCCAAAAGACAACCCGGTTCCGCTTTCAAGCCAATCGTATTTGCCTATGCTTTGGAACAAGGTTTTGCCCAGAACAAGTTAATTTTGGACGCCCCGGTGACCTTCAAGGGTTATAACAATGGCATTGAGTGGCATCCCCAAAATTTTTCCAAAACCTTCCTGGGTGAAATCACCCTAAGAGAAGCGCTGGCCATATCGCAAAACATTCCAGCAGTGAGGCTCATCGAAATGTTGGGGCCGAATTCCGTTGCTCGATTCGCCCATAGTATAGGAGTAAATACCGATTTAAAGCCTTATTTATCACTCGCTCTGGGCACATCGGAAGTGACCTTGATCGATCTTACCAGTGCCTATGCGATCTTTCCACGAAGGGGCAAGTGGATCGATCCTTTTGGTATTTTGGAAGTTACCGATCATAGGGGCCGTATCATCTGGCGTGCGAGACCTCAAAAAAAACTGGTGCTGTCCCGGGAAAGCGCTGCCATTATGACCAATATGCTTGAAGCAGTCATACTGGAGGGAACCGGTAAAAGAGCACGAAATCTGAAGGGTCCGGTAGCCGGAAAAACAGGCACAACCAATAATTATCGGGACGCTCTTTTTATCGGGTTTTCGCCTGCGATAGCAACCGGTGTTTGGGTCGGATTGGACCTAGGTGGCACTTTAGGCGATCGGGAAACCGGCGCCAAAGCAGCCCTGCCCATTTGGATCCAATTTATGGAAAACGCATCAGCGACCGGCTCCCCTCCGTATTTTGATCTGCCGGACAATGTTGTGAAAGTGCGCATGAATCCCAAAACCGGTATGCTTGCTTCCGATGGTTACAAAAATGCGGTGGATGCGTTGTTTAGAAAAGGCACCGAACCGAAAGAATAATGGGGCATCGTCTAGGTCTATTTTCTAAACATTATGATTTCTGTCTTGGTCGGAGTTGGCAAATATAGACAAATTGAAAACAACGGACTCGCCCCATCAGCTGATTTGTCAAACCAGCATCTATTCCTCGGCATCGATCCTTAATTTGGTCAATTTATTTAAGTGTAAATGATATTGATTGGTAGCGGCGGATATTTCCAGACACCTGGTTTGGGCAGTATATGCTGCCCCCCGACAGCCAACCAGTTCAAATCCGGCTTGATATCGCGCAATTTGCCGTCTTCCGGCGGCCGGGAATGGTAGGTTTGGGCATAGGTCGCCTGGAAAATGCATACATAATCCTTTTTTTCACGTGTGACCATGTAGTATTTCTTGAATATATGGGATGAAAGGTTTTTGCTTTCGAGTATTTGCTCCAAGTCCTTGTTGTTAAATTTCATCAAAACCGCTTTGGAAATCCCTCGTTCAGAGATACGGAGTAATGATCTCGATTCACTGCTACCAGCATATACCGTCGTAATGCCAGGGATTCTTTTCATGTATTGGGATGCCACAATGGCAGCTGTTCTTCTGCCGCCCGCCATCACTGGCAACCCATAGTATTCAAAAAATTTCTTTTGAATGTCCTCGGCATATTTGTCGCCTTTTTCATAAAGATCCTTGGATATGTATCGTAAACTTTGAGCCATGTCTTCGGCCGCATCGGCGATAGGCCAGTCAATGCGGACGTGAAAATGGGACAGACCGTAGCGGTTTTTGGAAATACCAGCCGTGTCTCTCTGGATCAAAAGCGCGTAATCAACAGGGAGAAGCTGTTTGATAAAATTTTTAAACTGGACGGACTCCAAATATTTCCAGCTGCGGTCAAATTTTTGCGAAAGCTCCAGGGTTTTGAACCTTAACAGATTGGTTTTTGTGATTTTATTATCGTCAAAAATCCGAATATATTTTTTATGTTCGTCCGGCACATGGTCTTCGACAAAAACGACCAGAAATGCATTTTGGCTGCCGTATTCCATATCCGGTATTCTTGCACGGGGTTTTAGTTCACGCTTTTCAACAAAAGGGAAAGGTAATTGCTGGGAGGTAAAATTCTCGTAAGATTCAATTAAGGCATACTGAAGTAAAAATTGATCCAGTTCATCTCTGAGGAGCTCATAATAAGATCGCCTGATTCGATCCGCCTGACTCAACTCTTCTCT